>Ga0209408_1000211_pt1 | contig 48799 bp, 39 predicted proteins | sample AD_UKC107_MetaG_FD_184422 | JGI IMG/M metagenome (GOLD analysis project Ga0209408, IMG submission 184422) | Active sludge microbial communities of municipal wastewater-treating anaerobic digesters from Hong Kong - AD_UKC107_MetaG (SPAdes)... | ecosystem: Engineered > Bioreactor > Anaerobic >... | reverse complement strand
TGGACGATCACCCTCAAGAACGCCACCACCGGAGCCACGGTCGGCACCAGGATCACCGACGCTAACGGGACCTACTCGTTCTGCAACCTTCTCCCCGGCAATTACACCGTGGAAGAGACTCTCAAATCCGGGTGGCACAACCTCACTCCTCGGGTCGTCACCGTGACTCTGATCTGCGATCCGATGAGGGTCGACTTCAGGAACGAGCCGTTGCTCTGCATCGACGTCGTCAAGATCGACAACTGTACCGGCTTGCCTTTGCCGGACTGGCCGATGACCCTCGAGAACACGTCCGGTCTCTCCATCACTGGATCCACCGACCTTTCCGGCCACTGGCGGGTCTGCGACCTCTATCCTGGCGAGTACCGGGTCTGTGAAGGGAATAGGCCAGGCTGGATTAACGTCACCCCGCTCTGCCAGAACGTCACCCTCAACTGCACCAACGAGACGGTGGAGTTCAGAAATAGCCCTCCTTTGTTCATCTCCGGCTACAAGCTCGACAACTCTGGAGAGGTCCTCGCAGGCTGGACAATCATCCTCTACAACGAAACGGGATCCGAGATCGATAGCAATACGACAGACGCACAAGGCCGCTACAGTTTCTGCGGCCTTCTGCCAGGGGACTACCGCGTCTGTGAAGAAGATAGGCCGGGATGGAAGAACGTTACGCCGAGCTGCATTGATATAGTGGGCCTTGCATGCGATAATATGACCAACAAGAACTTCACCAACTGTAACGTCACCTGCATCGGCGGCTACAAGTTGGACAACTTTGGAGAGGTCCTTGCAGGCTGGACGATCTTCATCGATCTGAACGACAATGGAATTCTGGATGCCGGCGAGCCGAGCAACGTCACCGATGCAAACGGATACTGGAAGATATGCGGTCTTTGCGCTGGCGATCGGGTGAACGTCACCGAGGTGCTGGAGGGCGGCTGGATGCCCGATGACCCCGCCACGGGGCGGCAAAATGTAACTATTCTGCCCAACAACCAGACCGGATATGTCAACTTCACCAACAAGAGGGTCACCTGCATCGACGGCTACAAGCTCGACAACTTCGGGACGAAGCTTTCAGGCTGGACGATCTTCATCGATCTGAACCACAACGGAATTCTGGACGCTGGCGAGCCCAGCAACGTCACCGACGCGAACGGATACTGGAAGATATGCGGCCTTTGCGCCAGCGATCGGGTGAACGTCACCGAGGTGCTGAAGGGTGGCTGGAGACCCCATGACCCGCCTACCGGCTGGCAGGAAATAGAAGTCAAACCGAACAACGGGACAGGATACATCAACTTCACCAACTTCCCTTACAACCTCTGCATCTCGGGCTACAAGATCAACAACTGTACCCGGGAGACGATCCAGGGCTGGACGATCCGGCTGAAGAATGAAACTGGAGCCGAGATCAACAGCACTATCACGGGCACCGACGGGAGGTACGAGTTCTGCGGCCTTGTCCCCGGCAACTACACCATCTGCGAAGATATCATCCCAGGATGGAAGAACGTCACTGAGACCTGCATCGGAGTCCCTCTGGCGGACGTCGATGTCATCAATCGGAATTTCACCAACGATCCTCCCGGCTGCATATATGGCCACAAGTTCGACAATACTAGCAAAAGAGGGCTAGAGGGCTGGACGATCCTCCTCTACAACGAGACGGAGGTGAAGCTCGGCGAGCAGAAGACCGATTCTGAAGGCCGGTACGAATTCTGTGGACTTGTTCCCGGCGACTACTGCGTCTGCGAAGTACTGCAGGACAAATGGAATAACGTGACTCCTCTCTGTCAGAATGTAACCCTCTCTTCCTGCCGCGGTGCTGCCGTCGACTTCTACAACGGGAATATCACCATCGATAAGGTGGCTGACAAGCTCGAAGTTAAAGGAGGCGAAGAGGTGACCTACACCATCACTTTCTGCAACCATGGCGGAGCCGCGGTCACCAACGTCACCATCTGGGACGTCTTCAACAGATATGTCGAGATCCTCTCGGTGACTCCTCCGCCCGGACCCGATGGCAAGTGGCACTTCCCCGTGATAGAGGCGAACGATTGTGTGAAGATCACGATCACGGTCAAAGTGCCGGAGAGCCAGGACTTCGAGTTCGGCATGCAGCAGAAGGTAAGCGGAGAGGGGTTCGTAAAAGCCTCCAACTCCTACAACACCAACTTCAAAGAGTACCTCATCGAGAACTGCGCCTACGCCACCAGCGACTTGAATTCGGATCCGATCTCAGACTGCGCGACGGTGAAGGTCGGCGAAGAGCTGGGAACGGAGCTTGAGACGAGAGAGTACGGGAGCGGCCGCTTCGAAAGTGAGGAGACGATCACCATCTTCACCGAGAACAAGTCCATAGAGATGGAAAAGGATATCTCGGCCGCCTACGAACCCACATCGATCCAGCTCTACAACAACCGGACCATCTTTTTCGATTCGAGCTGGGTCAACAAAGCCAGAGGCAAGAACCGGGTTACAGGCGCCTCCATGGTCGAGACGTACCACGATCTCGTATCGATCGACCGCGAGTCCAGGATGTTCCTGGACAGGAACAAGTCGGCGATGGGGGTCAATTCCGAGTTCGAGGGGCGGGGGCATATAAGGTTCGTGAAGATGCCCACAAACTCGTCGACACCTCAGGCAACGCCCCTCTTCGAGGGCTGGGAGGACTACACCGGCAGCTTCAAAGTATTAGAACAGATCGGCGAATATGGGTCGGCCGTCAGCTCCGAGAAGGCCGCCTCCGGCACAGGAATGGTAGTCGTCGACAAGAGGGTCGGCGACAGTCAGAGGTCCTATGAGTCGGGTTCGGGATCCTATGACTCCCAGGAGCTGATTGAGACTTACACGAACTACATCGCAAAAGACATCGGCGTCGCCCATGCGCCAACGAGCCAGAACCTCACCGGCAACGTATCAGTTAATTCGTCGATGAGGTGGAAGGAGGGGATGTATTCCAGGGTCAGGGAAATAAGCTACATCGGCGAGGAATACGCCTCTATAACCGATCTGGACAAGGAGACGGTGGCTCGGGGCCTCAACGAGATGGACACCCTGGCCAACTTCTCCGGCCAGGCCCGATACCGGGCGATCCTCAATGGCGAGGTGGACTTCGATGAGGCTTACTCCGGAGACTACTCCGTGGAGCGGAGGGTCATGTTCTCGGGGACGGCCAAGTACGACCGGCCCCACCTGAACGTCACCAAGACTCTGGACGGCATCGTCGAAGAGACGGAGCCCTGGGGTTACAACGAGACCCACCTTCCGGGAGAGGAGAAGATCAGGAAGATTGCGACCTACACCATCACCATAGAAAACGACGGCAACGCTGCTCTAGGACCGATATTAGTGAAGGACACCTTCCCACCGGGGGCGGTCTTCGTCCAGCCATCGTCGCTGAGGCCGACCAGATTCGCGGATACCAGCGTCAACTGGACCCTGACCCATCTGGCCATAGGCGACGCGGTGACCATCACCCTGAAGCTTGACCTGACCAGGAGCTATCCCCAGGAGCTTACTAACAGAGTTGAGGTCTGCGGCGGCATAAACAATGGCGCCGAATATGTCTGCGCCTCCAACTTCAGCGCACGGGAGTTGAGCTGGCTCACCTGCTGCACCAATCAGACGATCTCGGTGACGAAGACGGCCAGGCTGGACGACACGAACTCGGAGCTCGTATGGTACACCGTCGAGATCAGAAACGACGACAACGCCACCCGGGCGGCGACGGTCACCGATCGGCTGCCGACGGGGATGGAGCTGGTCAGCTCGTCAATTCCATTCGCCTCCCGCGATGGAAACGTCGTCGTCTGGAACCTGGTCGAGATCGGGCCTTTCGAGACGGAGAGGATCGAGTTCTCGGCCCTGGCTCCCGGTGTCGGGAGGTTTTCTAACCTGGTTGAGGTGGAAGCCAGGTCCGTCGACGGCCCCGTCGTCCAGCCCGTTTACGCATCGTGCGTCATCGACGTCGGTGAGGTCGAGGACGAGTGCGGCCCCATATCCTGCCAGGGCTGGCAGCCTCCGGACTGGAACTTCAAGGATGTCGGGACTGTTCCCTGGATGAATGAGAATGAATTTTATCCATGCAAATAAATTTGATTCTCATTTCATTTTATTCAAATAGGATATAAATTCAGAACATTCGGGACCTCACCTGGCGCGGGTCAAAGTCAAAAGGATGATAGATGCGCCCGCTCCCGAACGGGATCGGGCTCGATGCTCAGTTCAGCTCAGGTCCGAGTACCTGTTTCTGTCCTTCAGCTCCTGCTTCTTCGCCTCGTTCCATCCGCTCACCGACTGGAGGTAGCCGGTCACCCGAGAGAGGTGCTCCAGATGGTCGGACCCGCATCGCGGGCACTCCTCCTTCAGGCCGGGGGAGACGCAGAAGCAGCTGAGGCAGACGGTCATGTCTCTGGTGAAGGCGAAGTAGCCTATCTGGGTGCTTCTGGCCAGGTTCATGGCGAAGTCCATCAGCCCTTCGGGATCGGGGGCGGCCTCCCCCAGGAAGATGTGGAATATGTTCCCTCCATCGACGATTGGAAAGAAGATGTGCTCCAGCTTCGCCCTCTCGAAGATGTTGACCTCGAGGGAAGGCGGCACGTGGGTCCCGTTGGTGTAGTAGACGGGAAGGTCCCGGGTGGAATGGATCCTGCTCATGGCCGTATCTAGGTCGCCTTTGACCACCCTCGATGCGCAGTCCCTGAACTCCTCCCGGAGCAGGTCGGAGACGGCGAACCTTTGGACCACCGTCTCTGCCGGGGTCCGGGCGAGGGCGATGGTCATGCCGTGGCGCCGGGAGAGCTCCTTTGAGTAGATCTCCATCTCGGTCATCGCCCTCACCGCCAGCTTCCAGGCCTCCTTGGATTCGTGCATCTGGGACCCGGTGTGGAACTGGACCATCTCGTTCACCCCGACGACGCCGATGGTGTAGACCAGCCCCTCCAGGTCCACGGCAAGCGTCCCCTTCTTTCCGGTCTGGGGGTCTTTTGGCCTCTGGGTCGCAAAGGGCATCCTCCGGTTCTTGACCACCTGGTTCATCCATTCCCGCTTGACCTTGAAGATCTCGATGGCGGTGTCCATCAGCCCCCGGAGGTACTCGAAGAGCAGGTCGTCGTCGCCCCGGGCCAGGTAGGCAGCCCTGGGGCAGTTGAGGGAGACGACCTGCCAGGAGCCCATGGAGAAGTGCATCCCGCCCTTGAAGTAGAGCTTGTCCTCGAAGGCGGCGTCGCTCTCGAAGGTGGCGGCGAACTGATATGCGCAGCAGTTCCCCGTTACTATGCCCATAGCGTTGCTGAAGTTGTGGGTATCGGATACGTCAACCAGGTCGTAAACGTACCCGTCGTACTCTTCCACTTCGATATCCCTTACCTCCAGTACGTGGACATCACCACCGATCAATCGCTCGATCATGGGCGTGTCTGAAGAATCTACGTGGAGCTGATTCACACACTTGTGACCCTGGGATCGGTATTGAGAAGTGTATTTCAGATTACTGTGCTCGATTTTGGCTTCCTCTATGGGAATCCTGGTAAAAACCCCACCCACCTCTCTCCGGTCATCAGAAACCGCGCATTCACCGTAGCCCGTCCGGCTGTAGAAGCTCCCTATCTGATCTTGGGATGTGATGTAGCAGGTATAGCTGGCGAGCCGATAAGGATCTTTGGTCTGGGGGTGCTTGACGATCTCATCGCGCGCCATGTAGTTCATCTGAACGCCGATCCTCTGAGCAAGCCAGATCAACCTCTGTACCGCATCTCTCGATACCAACCTGATACGGATGACGTGAGCATGGTGAGCGCGCCCGTTCAGCTCGCCTTTCTGAACGTTGACGTTTCCGTCGCCCCTGAATGCGCAACATATGTACTGCCCCACCAGGGAAGGATCCACATTAAAGAGAAGGTCTGGCACAGACTTGGTGTGGGCATTGTGGCCACACCCCAGGGCATCGATCAAGAGATAAAGGAGCTTGCTATTGACGACAACGTTCGTCGCGGTCTTCTCCTCGGAGATCTTGGGCTCAAATCCGAGACACTTGATGCATGCCGTCGCATCATCGATCAGCTCGGACTCATGTTTGCCGAAAGAGAGACGAACCGAGTACCTTCTGCCGCTCTGGTCGCTGCAGCCCTCTGCGAGGTAGTATCCCAAGAACCGGACCAGTTCGGAAGTTATGGCGATGTCTTTGGGCAGACCGGGCTTCTTGGCATGTCTGACGTTGACAGATCCACCCTGCACGATGATTTCGTCGGCGTAGCCGGAATTCAACAAAGCCATCTCAACGTCTATCGAGGCCAGCGGAGGCGAACCGAAATCGGCGTCCTTTAGAACTGGGAGAAAGTCTCCGACTCTGAGATCGCATGCCTGCTTTTTGGTGAAATTGCCCTTATCGAGAACGTAGACGGGATGGTTGGGTGTCACCCTTATTCGCCGTCCTGACTTGAGGACGATTTTGAGCAATTCGCCCTCGTATCTCAGGCGCATAACACCATTAAAATCTTTCAGGGAGGCCTCAAGAGTATCGAAGTTGACGCTTGGCGTTCTCCCCTGGAAGGGGACGAATTCGACGCCGAATGGATCCGTCTCTTTGCCATATTCCTCCGCCTCAGAGAAGATTTCGCTGATCTGCTTTACACGGATCTGTCCCTCTGGGTCCGCCAAAGAGACCAATTCATCTTCAGCAAGACATTGATAGCAGCTTATCCCCTTCCCCGCTCCCCGGTAGGCGGGAAGCTGGTTGTCGTAGTAGGGGGTGCCGAACTTGGAGGCGAGCTTGAAGGTGAGGAGGTAGAGGTCCCGATAAGTCGGAAGGTCGGGATGGGCGGCGTTGAACTCGTCGTCCTCGGCCATGAAGTCCGGTTCGATGGAGATCTCGGGCTTGGGGAAGTTGAAGGGCTTTCCCCAGTAGTCCCCCTCCAGCATCACCTCCATCAGAGCCTTGAACCCGAGGCGAACCTCCTTCTCGAACTCGCCGTAGGTCCGCAGGGGCGCACCGTCTCCATTCCAGACCTTCCCCTTGTAGACGACGGGCTTGTCCCGCCAGAGCTTGGGGACGCCGGGGCTGAGCTGGACGGAGGAGAAGACGACCTGGCCGCCCCGGGCCACCATCATCTGGGTCATCTCGTAGACGAACATCTGCATCAGCTGGCAGATCTCGGCGTAATCGAGCCCCTCCAGGTAGGGGGCGAGGAAGGTGAGGAAGTTGTAGAACCCCTGGCCTCCGGCGAAGTTGGTCTGGGCCGAGGCCAGGGCCTTCACCGCGTGGAGCATCGCCACCTCCGGCTTCTTGGCGGGACCCGCGACGGAGGCTTTCGTCCCCGAGCCGTCGGGCATGAGGCCGTAGTAGAAGAAGTAGCGGAGGTCCCAGTCCTGGCAGAAGGGACGGGTGCCGAAGTACTCCAGGTCGTGGATGTGGAGGTCACCGGCCAGATGATGATCAGATAAATAGGGCGGGATGAGGAGGAGGTACTGCTCTTTGGAGATCTTGTCCGCCTTCTTCTTGTGGCTCGTCTCGGCATTCTCCTGGAGGTTCGCGTTCTCGTGGGCCTCAAAGCCCGAGCCGACGTCGATGAGATGGGCGTCGTATACGGGGGTTCCGACCCGGGTGCAGATGTTCCTCCACTCCAGGTGGTGCCTCTCCAGGAGGATGACGTTGACGATCTCCCTGACCAGGGGGCCGGAGAGGAACTTGACGTCCATCCACCGGATCCGTCGCTCCACCTCCCGGGCGATCTCCTTCGCCTCCTCGTCGGAGATGCCGGGGATCCGGTAGAACTGCTCGGAGAGCTTCGTCTCCCTGAGGAGCTGGTTCACCACGGCCTCACGGTTCCACCTCATCAGGTGGCCGTCGGTGGTCCTGACCATCGGCATCTCCGATAGGGAGACCCCCTCCAGCGTGATCTGCTGCGTTTTATGTCCGTTAACCCTCCGACTCAGAGATGAATTCCCCCGATGAGATGCGGCAGAAGGCGCGAAGAATCTCCGCCCCCTGATGACGCAATCTTCAACCATCTCTCTAAGAGCCCTAAATTTATAACCTCTTCGCCCGATATGGCATAAATTTATAATTTAAGTTCGTCCGGAATTCGAGCCCCTCACCCGCGGGCATTCGCAGCTCTTCATCGATATTTAAAGCGGCTGAAAATAAGGAGAAATTTGGCGCCCTGGCCCTTAAAAACCCCAGATTTATGTCTGTTATCCCTCCGCGAACCGCTATCGAAGGATCGTTTGGGGATAGCCCCCCTCTAGATCCCTCGCGAATCTGGACCGCGCCTCTTCCGCTATTTTTGGCTGCATGATCCACTGACCATCATGATTGAGCATCGCTGCGCCACTTAAGGACCTCAGCGTACTCGGCGAGGATGGTGAGGAACTTCTTCGCCCTGCGGTGGTAAGCCTCCTTCTTGATCGCGCCCGACTCGTCGAAGAGCTCCTGGACCCGGGGAAAGTAGAGAACCTGGCCCGTGGGGAGCATGTGGAAGCGGACGCAGGTTGCGACCAGATGCTCAATCATCCGCGCGCCGCCGAAGACCCCGGAGGAGACGCCGCAGATCCCCACCGGCTTTCCGAAGTACTCTTCGTAGAGCATGTCCAGCATCATCTTCAGCTCCCCGGGGTATCCGTGGTTGTACTCCGGCGAGACCATGACCAGGCCGTCGGCCCTCAGGACCCGCTCCTTGAGCCTCGACGCTGCATCCGAGGTCCTGGTCTCGTCGGTCGCCGGGAGCCTTAGTCGCGGACGTCGAGGATCTCTCTCTCGAGCCCGAACTCAACGGTCTTCGCCAGCATGAACCGGGCGACCTTCTCGGACTCGCGCCCCTCCCCGGCGGTCTCCCGAGGATGATGGGTATGTACATGGGATTCGTTTTCTTCAAGATATGAATAGCCTGGTTTCAACCTCGCCCGAGTACTGTCGGATGCTTGAAGATCGAGATTATAGACCGTATGAATAATATTTTATATTAGATGTTGTAAAAGAGTGATTATGGCAACGAATGATCTTACAGATATCATAGCCGAACCGGGGAAGCAAAATGTGCTCATCACCAGGGTCTTTGACGCGCCGCGCGATCTGGTCTTCAGGGCATTCACTGATCCGGATCTGATACCTGAGTATTGGGGGCCGAGAGATCTCACAACTGCCGTCCGCGAGATGGAAGTCGGATCCGGCGGCCTCTGGCGCTTCATCCAGCGTGACCTCGACGGCAACGAGTACGCCTTCCATGGCGTTTATCACCAAGTCCTGCCACCGGAGAGGCTGGTTTACACCTTGGAGTTTGAGGGGATGCCTGGTAATGTGCTGCTGGAAACGGTGAGATTCGAGGAGATGGAGGGCAGAACGAAGATGACGATCAGCTCTGTCTTCCAGACTGTAGAGGACAGAGACGATGCGGTCCAATCGGGGATGGGAGAAGGGGCATCAGAGAGCATGGATCGTTTTGCTGAGCTGTTGGAGAAACTGATAGACGGCCGATGGCAGCGAACCATTCCAGGGTGATGGGAGCGGCCTTCCGGCAGGTCACGTGAAAGAGGTCCATAAAAGGTGACAACTTCAGCTCGCGGAGAGGTTCAGCACATAAACCCGAAGGGATTTCTCAAAAGTCCCGTCTTCACCAGCGTGGTTGTGGTGACCGGCCCGGCGAAGACGATCTACGTTGGAGGGCAGGACGCCGTCGACGCTTCAGGGAATATAGTAGGAAAGGGCGACATCGGCCGCCAGACCGAACAGGTACTGAAAAACCTCAAGATGACGCGGAAGGCCGCAGGCTCTGACCTTGCGGACGTCGTCAAGTGGAACGTGTACGTGGTCGAGGGACAGCCCTTCCGGCCCGGGATTTGAGGCGTTCCAGAAGGTCCGGGGCAAGAGGCCCAACCCTCCGGCGATCACCGTGGCCATCGTCACCGGGCTCGCGCGCCCGGAGTTCCTGGTGGAGATGGATGCCGTTGCTGTGGTGGCGGAGCGCAGGAGGCGCACAGACTTATAGCGGATGCCTCGGCTTAAGGCGGAGCGGCTCCGACATAAAATCCATCAATGGGTGAAACTCATAAAATACGACTGGGGTGTGACTGTATGAAAAGGATCAGAACGTGTATAGCCTTCAATAAGGAGGCCGAGAAGGCGGTAAACCTGTACATCTCGGCCTTTTCGACGGCGTTCGGAGACTCGAAGGTCCTGAAGACCACATATTATGGAGAAGAAGAGCTTGAGGCGCTCAGAGAAGTGCCAGGTATCGCCGAAGAATACATGCCAGGACCTGCGGAGAGTGTCAAGGAGATCCGCTTTCAGCTGAACGGAGAGGAGCTTTTGGCCTTCAACGGCGGCAGCTACTTTGGCAGGTTCACCGAGAGCGTCTCCCTTTATGTGAGCTGCAAGACCCAGGATCAGATCGATCTCCTCTGGGAGGTGCTCTCTTCAGGCGGGATCGAGCAGCCGTGCGGCTGGCTGAAGGACCGATTCGGGGTAAGCTGGCAGATCGCCCCTGAGATCATCCAGGAGATCATGGAGGGGCCTGACCAGGAGAGGGCCCAGAGGGTGATGAAGGCCCTCTACGGGATGAAGAAGATCGAGATCGATGGAGTTCTGAAGGCATAAGATGGGAGAAGACGGGAGATGGGTGAGATATGGGACGGAGATTGGTCCAGCACATAAACCCCGAGGGGCTCACAAAAAATCCGGCCTTCTCCCAGGCTGTCGTCGTGACCGGCCCCGCGAAGACGATCTATGTCGGGGGGCAGGATGCGGTCGACGGATCGGGGAATATAGTTGGAGAGGGCGACATCGGCCGCCAGACCGAACAGGTCCTGAAGAACATCCAGACGGCGCTGGAGGCCGCAGGCGCGGACCTTGCGGACGTCGTCAAGTGGAACGTGTACGTGGTCGAGGGGCAGCCCCTCCAGCCGGGCTTTGAGGCCTTCCAGAAGGTCTGGGGCAAGAGGCCCAATCCGCCGGCGATCACCGCGGCCATCGTCACCGGGCTCGCGCGCCCGGAGTTCCTGGTGGAGATGGACGCCATCGCCGTGGTGGTGGAGTAAGATATAGATCGGATCAGGGAGCAATTTGTGACTTTAGCTGATTCGGACGGTTATACAATTTCTCTTTCAGAACTCCGGGCGGACGCGGCGGCGGCGCCCGGTCATGCCATCAGCCCACGCCATCGGCCGAATGGACCGGGCGGGGGGCTCCGGTCCCTCCCCCCGCCAGCCCTTCTCAGAACATGATCCCGCAGTCGTAGGGGACCAGGACCTCATCACGCTCTTCGAGGATCAGGTGAGGATAATCCTCCTCCATGATCATGGTCCTCCTGATGAACCCGCCCCACTTGGTGAAGACGACCACCTCCACCTTCACCTCATCCGGGCTCATGGAGACGACGGGAGCAAGATCGATCCCGGCGAGCTCCTCCAGAAGCCCCTCCACGGTAGCGTTCTCCTCGCCGACCCAGCCGGTCAGACCGGTCGAGCTGGTCGGGCTGGTCAGGATGGCCCGGGCGTCCTCCAGGTCCGAGACGATCCGGTCATCGTTGTAGGCAGCGTGCCAGAACTGGTAGAACTGCTCCCCCTGAATGTGGAGGAGGACGAGCTGGAAGAACCCCTCCGACGATCCGTCGGTGGAGATGAACCGGAGGTAGTAGTCCTCCCTCTTCGCCTCCCCGGCGGAGGCCTCCCCGGCGGCGAGGTACTCGGTGTAATTTCTGTAAGGGGTCTCCACGGACTTCCTGGCGTAGAGGACCGGTGCGCCTCCTATCCCGGCGTAATTGTAGACCCAGTCGAGGACCCGCCCCCCTCTCATGGAGAGCCGGTCCAGGACGGCGAAGTAGAGGCTGACCTCGAAGTCCCCCTCCGCCTTCTCCGCATCCTCGGCCATCAGATGCTCTGGAAACTCAAGGCCTGAGGTGAGGGCCTCGAAATCGGCGACCAGATCTTTGGAGTAGGATGGGGGGATCCTGGTCATTAAAAGCCAGGAGGGCTCAACGATCTCAAGGTCGGCTTCCGTAGTCTCGTTCTGGGAGCAGGAGGGCTGCAGGGAGACGGCGAGGGTGGAGAGGAATAGAAAGGCACGGATGATTGACTTGAAACTCATCATATTCGCCTCGAATACCTTTTGAGATACCTTTTAGATTTGCTTGAGAGTATCTATTACTATCCCTATTATTTAATGGTATTTCGGCTATGAACTCGGGACGGATTATGGCGGCAAATATGAAGCAATGATCAGGCCATAATCGGGGATTCGACGAGGGATCGGAAAATGGCCCTAAAGCCCTAAAAAACCTCACCGCCAAGATCGGAAAAGAGGAGGGTCCATACGTCTCCAGGTGCCCCGTGCTGAAGGTGGCAAGCCGGTGGTGAGACGCCTGAAGAGGCCCTCGAAAATCTGAACGAGGCCGAGGAGCTTGCGCCTCTTGAACGCCGAAGAGCTGGGCCTCATCGGCACAGGAGCCGACTGCTCTCTCAATCGGTCCATGACCTTCAACCGATTTTAACCTTTTCAAAAGATATATATCCTCTGGGTTCATTTTAGGTACAAACGGCCAGCAGGTGATGACATGACCGAGGACCCACAAAAGATGCGTTCAGATCGCCCCTCTCTCGACGAGATCGTCCGGAAGTTAAAGGAGATAATGCCCGATCTCGCTGAGGGCCACGGAGTGAAGAGTCTGGGCATCTTCGGCTCTTACGTCAGGGGCGAGGCGGATACGGAGAGTGATCTAGATATCCTGGTGGAGTTCGACAGATCACCCACCCTCTGGGAGCTCATCCGGCTCGAAAGAGAGCTGGGGGATAAGCTGGGAGTCAAGGTGGATCTGGTGATGAAAAAGACCCTAAAACCCGGAATCGGAGAGGCCATCCTGAAGGAAGTGGTGGCAGTTTGAGGGCCGGGAGGGACTCCAGGGATTATCTCCGAGATATCGCCCGCTACGCAGAGGTCGGGGAGAGGATGGCGGAGGGCTTGGATTTCGATGAGTTCGCAAAAGATGAGGTGAAGGTCTTGGCGGCACTCCAGGTCCTCGAATAATCGGCGAGGCATCGAGAAAGGTGCCCGATTCCCTCAAGAAGAGATATCCTGAAATCCCTTGGAAGGATGTGGCCGGAACCCGGGATAAGCTCATTCACGGCTATTTCGATGTGGATCTGGAGGTCGTCTGGCGTTCCTTGCTGGAGGATCTCCTACCTTTGCGAAGGACCGTAGACAGAATGCTGGAGGATCTGGAGACGCCTTCGGGTTGATATAGATCTGATAAAATATATTTGATCCCTGGGGAGTCCCCTACCCCAGGATCTCGTGCAGTTTGAACAGGTGCGGCCCCAGCTTCCCCTCGAAGTTCCCGGCCGAGATCTTGACCACGCCCGGAACCGTACAGGCGGCCAGGATCCCCGCCCGCATCGACCTCTCGATCGCCTCCCGGTCGACCCCGTTGATGACCACCTCGTAAGAGGCCCGGATGGAGGGCGGGAGGATGCAGACCCCCTCGTCCTTGAGGGTGGGGCAGAACCTCTCGTTGGTCGAGGCCTTCAGGAACTTGTAGCGGCTTCCCACCTTCGAGCCGCTGGCCACGACCCCGCCGGGGAAGGGCGTGATCGTCCCCTCCTCCTCGCGGATGGCGTCGACCGCAGCCTCGGCGGCCATGAGGGCGGAGGCCTGGTTCTCGGCCATGATGTAGAAGTTTCCTCCGGCGATCCCGTCGACGGCCCCGATCTTCTCCTCCACGATGAAGTCGCCGGACATCACCGGGATGCTGCAGACCCCTCGCTCGCAGTAGGCCATCTCCTTCTGAAAGCCATCTCCGAAGAACTTCAGCTTGGCTCCGGTGTCAAACTGCTTCTCCGCCTCGGGGATGCCGTTGAAGACCGCGGTGGTGGGGGCGGTGAGGACGCACTGGCCGATCCGGGAGAGGAGTGAGTTCTCCAGGTTCTTGAAGCTCATGTTGCAGATCTGGATGAAGACGCCGGGCCTTCCGTCCGGGGTCTCGTCCCTCTTTGCCAGCCGCTCGATCCCGGCCTCCGCCGGGCACATGATCACCGAGGTCCCAAAGCCGGTGGCCTCCCGGGCCGCCTCCATCGCCCACCGCTCAGTGATCGCCGTTATCAGAACCCTGGCCACCTTTATCGGAAAGCCCTCCGCAAAGGTATCCTCAATCTCTACGCCGTTTATCTCCATCCCATCCGCTCCTCAAAATCAAATCTCTTCAAATCCAAAAATATTATAATATTCAATCGATCTGCGGATTGTAGACCGCAAGCCCGAACCCGTCCTCGGCCTCGAAGGCCGCCGCCGAACAGACCGGAAGCTCGAAGGAGAGGTCGAAGGCCGCCTTCGCCACCTCTTCGGAGCTCTCGCCCGCAACCCTGATGGGCTCAAACTCCGTCTTCTCGTAGGTGGCGACCAGGAACGCTCCGCCCTCGGAGAGGTCGAACTCCTTCGTCCTGATCTCGCCTTTCTTTGCGATCCCCAGCCAGCCCCGCTCCCCCCTCACCACGCCGGCGATCCTGGGGGTGTCCAGCTCGTCCCTCTCGTAGCCGAAGACGGTGAGGCTTAGGGCGACGGCGTCCAGGGGTTTTGTCCCATCGGCGATCTTCTCAGCGATCATATCGGCCTGGGTACCGTTGGCCACGACCGCCGCATCCCCGGCGATACGGATGCAGTTGTAAGCGATGTAGGGGTTCAGCTGCAGGTCCTTCGGGTCCCTTGGCGACACCAGGACCAAGTCGCCTCTCACCTGAGCCCGCCGGTTCGGAAAGGAGCGGGAAGAGACCCGATACCCAGCCCAAGACCTGCCCGCCTTCCTGCCTATGATTACGAACCTTCCAACGTACATCTCATCCTCCAAAAAAGAGGTCAATTGAGAGGGGCCTGGGGTGCCCCTCAGTCCAGGAGGCCGAACTTCTCGGCATTGGCGTCCGCCATCGCCTGAAGCTGGGCGATCACCTCAGCCCCGCCCTCCGCCTTGAAGAGGTGCTTGAACCTGCCCTGAGTCTTGAGGTACTCCTCGACGGGTTTCTTCCTCCGGACCTTCTTGACCTCCGTGAGGACCCCGTCAGTGTACTCGTACAGAGGCCAGAGGCAGGTCTCGACCACAAGCCTCGCCTGCTCGATGGTGTCCCCGGCCTCGAAGGTCCAGCCGGTGATGCAGGGGGCGTTGATCTGAATGTAGGCGGGGCCGTCGGCCGATAGAGACCTCTTCACTTTCTCCCTGAGATCAGCGGGATAAGCGATCGATGCGGTGGCTACATAGGGGACCCGGTGAGCGACGGCGATGGCCGGCATGTCCTTCTTGGGCCGGGGGTTACCCAGGGAGAGCTTCCCCGTCGGGGTCGTGGTGGTTCTGGCGCAGAAGGGGGTCGACCCGCTCCTCTGAACCCCGGTGTTCATGTAGGCCTCGTTGTCGTAGCAGACGTAGGTGATCCGGTGACCCCGGTCGAACATCCCCGATATCGCACCGATCCCTATGTCGAAGGTGGAGCCGTCCCCTCCGATGACCAGGACGTTTATGTCGGTCTTTTTGAACCTCTTGAGGGCGACCTCCACCCCCGAGGCGACGGCCGCGGGGTTCTCGAAGAGGGAGTGGATCCAGGGGACCCTCCAGGAGCTCTCCGGGAAGGGGGTCGAGGTGACCTCGAGACATCCAGTGGGCGAGGCGACGATGGTGTTGGGACCCGCGGCGTCCAGGACCAACTTTATGGCCGTGGGCATTCCACATCCTGCGCAGGCCCTGTGGCCGGGTGCAAACAAACTCTCTTCCATGAAAATCCTCCTAGAGACACTCCTGCTTCACGTCGAAGATCTCAAACTCCGACTCGATCCCAGCGTCCGGCACCTTTGACACCTTCTCCACCATGGCCCTGATGTGCTTGATCCCTATGTCCCGCCCGCCGAGGCCGACGGCAAATCCGATGATGGGCGTCCTGATGGGGCTGTTGTAGAAGGCCCCCTTCAGGTCGGTGAGAAGGGCGCTCTCGTACCCCATCGACAGATCCTTCTCGATTGTGGCGATGACGCTCGCATCCTTGAGGGCTCCCTTGAGCTCCTCCTCGGGGAAGGGCCGGTAGCTTCTGATCTTGACCAGGCCCACCTTGACCCCCTCGGACCTGAGCTCGTCGATGGCCTCCTTTATGGTCCCCACGATCGATCCCATGGTGACCAGGGCGATCTCGGCGTCGTCCATGGCGTAGGTGTCGATGAGGCCGCCGTATCCCCGGCCGAAGATCTCCTCGAACTCCCTGGAGACCTCCGTGATCTTCTTTCTGGCTCTCTCCATCGCCTGGTACTGGATGTACTTGAACTCAGTGAACCAGCTGGGGTCGGCGAAGGCCCCGAAGGTCATGGGGTCCTTTGGGTCCAGGATGTGCTCCGGCCTGAAAGGTGGCAGAAACTCCCGGACCATCTCCATATCCAGAAACTCCACCGGCTCGTAGACGTGGGTGAGGATGAAGCCGTCCATGCAGGCCATGGATGGGGTGAGGATATTGGGGTCCTCAGATATCTTGTAGAGCTGGGGGGTGAGATCGATCGCCTCCTGGACGTTCTCTGCGTAGATCTGGATCCACCCCGAGTCCCTCACTCCAAAGCCGTCCTGCTGATCGTTCCAGATGGAGAGAGGGGCGCTGAGGGCCCGGTTCACCGTGGTCATGACGATGGGAAGCCTCATCCCGGAGACGTTGTAGAGGACCTCGAACATCAGGGCCAGCCCCTGGGAGGTCGTCGAGGTGTAGGTCCGGGCCCCCGCGGCGCTGGCGCCGATGAGGGAGGAGAGGGATGAGAACTCCGAATCGACGTTGATGTACTCACAGTCGAGCTTTCCGTCGGCGACGAACTCGGAGAGGTGCTCCACGATGTGGGTCTGAGGGGTGATCGGATAGACGGAGATGACGTCAGGAGAGCAGCACCTCACCGCATCGGCTATGGCATAGGATCCTTCCACCACTTTCTTCATCTATTTCTCCTCCAGAACCATGGTGATCGCTCCTCTCGGACACTCGTGGGCGCAGACGCTGCACCCTTTGCAATAGTCCAGATCCGGGATGAACTTCCCCTCTATCTGGTGGATGCAGCTCTCGGGACAGTATATCTCGCAGAGGCTGCACTTGATGCACTTGTCGTGATCGAAGACGGGGACGAAGGTCCTCCAGGCTCCTGTCTTGGTGATCTCGGTGCTCCCCGGCTCCACCACCATTCTGACTTCGCATTTGCTCATCGAACGACCCCCTGGTAAGCGGTCTTTATGGCGGCGAGGTTCTTCTCCCCCAGGGCTCCGGAAAACCTGCCCAGGATGGCCTTGTTTATGCTTTCCAGGCTAACCTCTCCGGTGGCGCCGCAGAAGGCTCCCAGCATGGTGGTGTTGACGATGGGCCGTCCCAGCTTCTCCAGGGCGATCTTGGTGGCGTCGATGGTCACGACCTCCGCTTTGGTCTTCAGCTTCAGGTCTTCGACCTTCCTGTCGGTATTGATGATGATCTTGCCCTCCGGCTTGAGGCCGCTAGCGACGTCGACGACGTCCAAGAGGGTTACGTCCTGAACTATAACGTAATCGGGCTCGTATATCTGGCTCCTAACCCGGATCGGTTCGTTTGCTATTCGGGCAAAAGCCATGACTGGAGCACCTCGCCGCTCCACACCAAAGGCGGGAAAAGCCTGGGAGTACTTTTTATCTTCAAAAGCCGCAATCGCTATCAACTCTGCAGCAGTAACAGCTCCCTGGCCACCCCGGCCGTGAAATCGAATCTCCTTCAACCGGCTGACCTCCTCATCGGCGTGAGGCGGCCGCAGAATATAGCCTTTTCGGAGATGGTGATTATCCGTTTCGGAGATGACCATTCGCCTTTTTCGGAGATGGTGATCGACGGCGGCGCAACACCACATTTTTATATCCGACGGGCGCCTAAGGCAAAGAGTTTCCCATGAAGGATGATGGTGAAGAGGAGAACGGAAAGACGGAGGATGAGAGCCAGGGTGAGCTGCTCTTCGCGGTGAGGGCCGCCGAGCAGAGCCTCCCCGAGGGGACGAGCTCCTCGATCTGGGAGGTCCTCGCCTTCGTAGAGGGGATGGCCCCCTTCCTCAACCGGGGCACCCTAATCGAGATCAAGTGCAAGAGCTGCGACAATTACGCTTCATCCTTCTTCTCCGGAGAGGACGAGTTCGGCGTGGTGGAGCCCCGGGACTACTGCCACGCCAAGAAGCAGCCCCTCCACCACCTCAGTCTCTTCACCATAGCCAAGTGCCAGGATTACTCTCAGGATGCTCAGAGGGCGCTTTTCGAGCTGGCGGAGTCGGTGGTGACCGAAGACCTCCGGCCGGCCCTCGCCAACAAGAAGCTCTACGACAGGAACGCTTTTGCCAGCTACGATGTGGACTACAGAATAATCCAGAAGCGAAGCATGGTCTGCATCGAGTTCGGCCACGAAGACGAGGGCGATTTCGTGGAGAGCGGGATCAAGATCTGCATTCTGAGAAGGTTGGACCCGGGCTTCGGCAAAGACTCCGCCAGGATCAAGGCGGTTCAGACGTATGGCAGACCCGTCATGGTGGTGATGGCCGCCCGACAGATAAGGCGGCAGATGGATATCGACGAGGTCTTCGAGAAGATAGCCGAGAAAAGGGAGATGGACATGGTCTATCTCTGATCTCTTTTTGGCTTCGATCAAAAGTACTAAATAACTAATTGAAGGATGTCTATTGCAATGGCAGACTGTGTAGTGCCGGATACGAGCGTGGTGATCGACGGCAGGGTTTCGGCCAAGGTCGCCTCCGGCGAGTATCTGGGCAAACGAGTTGTAGTCCCCGAGGCGGTGGTGGCGGAGCTGGAGGCCCAGGCAAACCACGGCCGCGAGACGGGGATCAAGGGGCTAGAGGAGCTGAGACGCCTCTCCCAGCTGGCAAAGTCGGGCAAGATCGAGCTGGAGTACGTGGGGGTGAGGCCCGACCTGGACCAGATCAAGCTGGCGGGAGGCGGCGAGATCGACGCCATGATCCGGGACGTGGCCCTGGAGATCGGAGCCTATTTCCTCACCAGCGACTCCATCCAGTCCAGGGTCGCCGAGGCGATGGGAATCGAGGTCGAGTACGTCCGACCCCAGAGGGAGGAGATCAAACCGATCTCCCTGGATAGGTACTTCACTTCCGATACCTTATCCATCCACCTCAAGGAGGGGACCATTCCCATGGCCAAGAGGGGGAAGGTCGGAGAGTTCAGCCTGGTGAAGATCGGCAACAGGAACCTGACCGAGCGGGAACTCCGGGAGATGGTGAGGGAGATCTTCGAGCGGGTCAAATCCGATCCCGATGCCCATATCGAGATGGAGAAGATCGGCGCCGCCGTGGTCCAGCTGGGCCCCATGAGGGTCGCCATCGCCCGGCCTCCCTTTGCCGACGGCCTGGAGATAACGGCGGTGAGGCCGGTGGCCAAAGTCGACCTGGAGGACTATCGGCATAGCGACGAGCTGAAGGCGAGGCTGAAGGAGGCCCACCGGGGTATAATGATCGCAGGCCCTCCGGGCTCCGGGAAGTCCACCTTTGCCGCGGGGGTGGCCAAGTACCTCCAGAAGTGCGACTGCATCGTCAAGACCCTGGAGGCTCCAAGAGACCTCCAGGTCCCACCGGAGATCACCCAGTACGGTCCACTGGAGGGGTCCATGGAGGCCTCGGCCGACATCCTCCTCCTGGTGAGGCCCGACTACACCATCTACGACGAGGTGAGGAAGACCAATGACTTCCAGGTCTTCGCAGACCTGAGGATGGCCGGAGTGGGGATGATCGGGGTGGTCCATGCCAACAAGCCCATCGACGCCCTCCAGAGGCTGATCGGACGGGTCGACCTGGGGATGATACCCCAGGTCATCGACACCATCGTCTTCATCGAGAAGGGAGAGGTCACCAAGGTCATGGACGTGGAGTTCATGGTGAAGGTGCCCGCGGGAATGACCGAGGCGGACTTATCGCGCCCGGTTATCGTGGTCAAGGACTTTGAGACCGGAAGGGCCGAGTACGAGCTCTACACCTACGGCGAGGAGATCGTGATCATGCCCATCTCTGCCGAAGGGAAGAAGCCCGCCTCCTGGGGCCTCGCCTCCCGCCAGGTGGAGGAGGAGATGAGAAGCCACCTCAAAGGCCCCTTCGAGGTGGAGATGATAAGCGACTCATCGGCGGTGGTGAGGGTCCAGGAGAACGAGGCGGCGAGGATCATAGGGAAGTCGGGAAAGAGGATCGAGGAGATCGAGAAGACGCTCGGAATCCACATCGACGTCCAGACCTTCGACGACCACCAAGAGCCCCTCAGCCCCCACATCGAGGACACCGGCCGCCACCTGGCGATCTGGGTGGGCGGAAAGCCCGGGGAGAGGGTGGAGATCTTCGTCGGAAAGGAGCCGGTCTTCACCGCCACCATCGGCAGGAGGGGGGACATCAGGATGGTGAAGTCCTCCGATCTGGCCAAGCAGATCATGCTGAGGCTGAAGCACGGGGAGAAGCTGGAGGCCCGGAAGATCCGGGAGTGAAGGCCACCTCTTCGCCTTCCCCCTTCCACCCTTCTCCCCCCGCTTCTTCGTCTTCTTCCTTTTTTAGTCTCCATAATTCAGATCAGGGATTAGGATCAGAGATTCGGAGAGATTCGGATCAGAGGTTCAGATCCCCAGGGTCAGCCTGATGGTATTTCTCAGCGCCGGGGCGAGGCCCAAGGTGAGAAGGGCGAGCCTGGTCAGGTTCAAGAGCGGCGGATCGTCCCGGAGGGTCTCGTCGGCAAGCGCCAAGACGGGGATCAGGATCAGAAGCTTGAGAGGGTACATCACCAGAGCCGTCCCGGTGAGGTTGATGAGGAGGTTGGGGAGGACGTGCTTCTCGACGTAGCCGAACCAGTCCACCCCGACGTAGGTGGAGCTGGCGTCCAGCATGTGGGCGAAGAGGATCAGCTGGTTCAGCCGATCCGAGAGGAAGCGGAGCTTGAGCCTTGGGGCAAGGGCCGCCACCGCCAGAGTCGCAGCCGACCCGAGGGAGAAGATCAGAAGAGGCGTCCGGTAGCTTTCGGCCCCCATGGAGGCGAGTAGGGCCAGGTTGCCGCCGGTCCATAAGATGCCCATGGCGGAGTAGCCCGCAAGGTACCTCTCCTTCAGGGCCCATCTGCAGAGGACGAGGCTGACCAGGGTCCCCACCGCCACAAGTAAGTATATAAATGGCGTTATGAGAAGGTACTTGAAGGGCACAGCCACCATCTCCGCGTCCTCCACGACCCGGAGGCTCGCCCCCACCAGGATGTAAGGAGCGGTGGCGAAGACGAACCGCTGGTCGAGGCTGATCTGAAGCCGCCGAAAGAGCCTGATGATCAGCATGAGCATCAAGCCCAGGATCAGGGCCCAGGTGACGGTGTTCACGAGGTTGTAGCCCGAATCATGGATGATGGGCTCGACGTAGTACTTGTATATCCAGGGATGCAACGGCCCCAGCTCCTCTCGATCTCCTCGATGGTGAATTTGTAGGTGGTGGTGGCGGCATGGTATATTAAGGATCGTCGCTTGCGAGATTGAATATGGAGTGGCGATACCATCCGATATGGGCCGGGGTGGTCAGGAGGGGAGGAGAAACTGCATCTACTGCCGCGGGTTTAGAGTCGCAGGTCGCCAAAGGCGCGGAAGATTTATATAGTGATGGCGGCGAAGAAAGCTCGTCCGTTTTCTGATTTTAATTCGAGGTATTTAGATGGTCGAGGTGTTCAAAGGCACAACTACGGTGGGAATCGTCTGCAAAGATGGTGTTGTCCTGGCTTCGGAGAGCCGGGCCACCATGGGCAACTTCATCGCCAGCACCACTGCCCAGAAGATATACCAGATCGCCGATCGCGTCGGCCTGACCACCGCAGGAGTGGTCGGCGACGCCCAGTCCATAGTCAGGATGATCCAGGTGGAGTCCAGGCTGTATAACATGCAGAGGGGCGAGCCGATGACGGTCAAGGGTACGACCTCCCTTCTATCCAACGTCCTCGCCTCCAGGCGGTACTTCCCCTTCATGGTCCAGCTCCTATTGGGCGGAGTGGACAAGAAAGGGCCCCAGCTATTCTCCCTGGATGCCCTGGGCGGGAACATCCAGGAGCAGAAGGTAGTGGCTACGGGCTCCGGATCGCCGACCGCCTACGGAGTCCTGGAGGCGCTCTACGACCCCGGGATGGACGTGGAAGAGGGGGCTAAGTTGGGGGTGAGGGCCATCCACAACGCCATGAAGAGAGACTCGGCCTCTGGCGACGTCATTCAGGTGGTCAAGATCACCAGCGAGGGGTATGAGGTGGTAGATGAACCCGCTGTGGAGAAGATCCGGCAATCCCTCTGATTAAACAACTTTTTTTGGATGTGTATTTCATTGTCTGTTGAGGAAGTACTCCTTGAGCTCAAGCGGAGGGTGCAGAGCAAGCTGCCCCCTAACATAAACGTCACCGGCATAGAATTCGAGGGCCCTGAGCTGGTCATATATACAGACGACCCGAGAAGGCTGGCAGACGATGGAGAGATCGTCCGATCCCTGGCAAAAGATCTGAGAAAGAGGGTGGTGGTGAGGCCGGATCTGAAGGTCCTGGCTGACCCCGAGGGAGCGGTGAAGAAGATTCAGCAGGTTGTCCCCCCCGAGGCGGGGCTCACTAACTACTACTTCGATGGCGAGACCGGCGAGGTGGTGATCGAGGCCGAGAAGCCCGGGCTTGTGATCGGAAGGCATGGTGCCACCCTCCGGGAGATCACCAAGCTCATCGGCTGGACCCCGAAGGTGGTGAGAACCCCTCCGGTCCGGTCCTCCACCATCGCCAACACCAAAGAGTATCTCCGGTCCGTCCAGTCTGAGAGAAAGGAGATCCTCAAGACCATCGGGAGGAGGATCCACAGGGACGTCGCCTCGAAGGACCAGTGGGTCAGAATAACCACCCTGGGCGGGTGTCGGGAGGTGGGAAGGAGCTGCATGTTGCTCTCGACCCCGGAGTCGAAGATCATCATCGACTGCGGGGTCAACGTGGGGTCCGACGACAGCGCCACCCCCTACCTCTACGTCCCCGAAGTCTACCCCTTAAACCAGATCGACGCCGTGGTCCTCACTCACGCCCACCTGGACCACGCCGGCCTTGTTCCGATGCTCTATAAGTACGGGTTCGAGGGGCCGATCTACTGCACCCCGCCCACCAGGGACCTCTTCGTCCTCCTCCAGCTGGACTACATCGACATCGCAGGACGGGAGGGAAAGAGGATGCCTTACGACTCGGCGATGATCAGAGAGGCCCTCAAGCACACCATCACCCTCAACTACGGCGACGTGACCGACATCGCCCCCGATACCAAGCTCACCATGCACAACGCGGGCCACATCCTGGGGTCCGCCATCTGCCACTTCCACGTGGGAGACGGCCTCTACAACGTGGCCTTCACCGGGGACTTCAAGTTCGAGAAGACCAGGCTCTTCGACCCCGCCGTCCACTCCTTCCCCCGGCTGGAGACCCTGGTGACGGAGGCGACCTACGGCGGGTCGGGGAGCACCCAACCCTCCCGGAAGGAGGCTGAAACCAAGCTTCTGAAGGTGGTGCGGGATACCATAAAGCGCGGCGGAAAGGTGATCATCCCCGCCTTCGCCGTGGGCAGAAGTCAGGAGGTGATGATCGCCCTGGAGGAGGCGATCAGGAAGAAGAGCCTCGACGAGATCAGCGTCTACCTGGACGGGATGATCTATGAGGCGACGGCGATCCACACCACCTATCCGGAGTACCTGAACAACGAGCTTCGGGACCTCATCTTCCACAAGGGGATAAACCCATTCCTCTCGGAGTGCTTCGTCCAGGTGGAGACCGCAAGCCAGAGGACGAAAATCATGGAGGGCGATCCCTGCGTCGTCCTGGCCACCAGCGGGATGCTCAACGGCGGCCCCATCCTGGAGTACCTGAAAGGGCTCGGCCCCGACGAGAGGAACACCCTGGTGATCGTGGGCTACCAGGCCGAGGGGACCCTGGGCCGCCGGATCCAGAAGGGGTGGAACGAGGTGCCCCTCTCCTCCGAAGGAAGGACCCAGACCGTCAAGATCAACCTGGAGGTGGTCACCGTCGACGGCTTCTCCGGCCACTCGGACCGAAACCAGCTCATGGATTACATCAGGAGGGTCTACCCCAAGCCCTCCAGGGTGATCACAAACCACGGCGACGAGAGCAACTGCCTGGACCTGGCCAGCTCCATCTACAAGAAGCACCGCATACCGACGATGGCCCCCATGAACCTGGAGACGATCCGCCTGGTCTGATCGGCGGGGCGATTTTGAGGTTCTGAGCCTTCATCTCGATCGGCCTGAAGGAGGGCGCAGACGGGGAGAATGGACGGCGGCCCCGTCTCCGCCACCATCCAGGACGGTTTGGTCCTCTACATCGCAGCGGTTGAGGCCCTCGCGGGCCTCGAGACAGGGGATCGGATTTGACAGATGCTTTGACCATGACCATCGAGACCGAGGATTTGATTATCCGGAGGGTTTTGACGCGCCCACCGGAGATCGGGGATCGGATCTCCGGATGCTTTGACCATGACCATCACGACCGGGGACCGGATATTCGGAAGGCTCCGACGCAACAATCGGCCCTTCATTGTGGCCGATTTGGTCTCCAGCCGGCCGCTCCGTCTGCGATGGATTCTTCAAAAGATTTATCAAATTTGAGCGCCAATTGGGCGGGCGAGGTTTTGTGCGATGGGAAAGAGAACTCGGATCATCAACGATCCCTCAGATCTTGTTCCTCTGCTCCTGGCTTTCGGCTCAGAAGTTCACAAACGGGTCTTTGAGGAGCTCTGCGAGGATTGGCGGACCGAGGCGGAGCTCACGGAGCTCATGAGCGACGAAAAGGGGGTTCACAGGAGCCTCGAGCTTCTGAAGAAGAGCGGGCTTGTGGAGACGAAGTGGAAGATGCCCGCGCCCGGCGAGAGCCCGGAGAAGGAGTACCACTCCAGCTATTCCAGGGTCCAGGCAAACTTCGTCTGCCCCCTGGAGGATCTGAGCGAGCTGATATATCTCACCACTATGTCGGATGATGAGCTCCGCAAGGAGACCGAGAAGATCGAGGAACTCGTCGCCAAGGGCAACACCTCTCTCTCCAACCTGTCTCGGGAGCTGAATCTGAGCCAGGCCTTTATTAGGGGGGCTGCCAAACGAGCGGAGGGGCTCGCCGTCAGGGGTCAGCGGATCGAGCTATCCAGGGAAGAGGGCTGACGATGGTAGACGTTTTACAGAGCAAGAGGGACAGCTCGCGGTTTCAGATTCTGGTGGAGATCGCCGCAAACCAGCCGAACGTCAGGCAGAAGGAGGTGGCGGATCGGCTCGGGGTCACTCCTCAGGCCATCTCCGAGTACATCAAGGACCTGGTCGCCGACGGTCTGGTCATCTCCGACGGCAGGATGAGGTACCGGATCACCAAGGAGGGGGTGGAGATGCTCCTGGAGAGCGCCGCGGAGCTGAAGCGGTACGCACGATACGTCATGGAGGAGATCATAAGCCACGTCTCGGTCTGGGGCGCCATAGCCGACGAAGACCTGGAGGAGGGGGAGACGGTATCCCTGGAGATGAGGGGCGGCCTCCTCTACGCCGGCAAGAAGGAGGGCAGCGGGGCATCCGGGGTCACCATCGCCGACGCCCGGGCCGGAGAGGACGTGGGAGTCTCCAACCTCAAGGGGCTGATCAGCCTCAAAGAGGGGACGGTCACCGTGTGCAAGGTTCCCAGGGTCCAGCTGGGCGGGTCCAGGAACGTGAACCTGGAGGCTCTGTCCGGGATGGTCCTCACCGGAGAGATGGTGGGGGCTCTGGGGATAGAGTCCCTGGTCGCCCTGAGGAAGGTCGGCCGGGAGCCCGACGTCTTCTTCGGGGCGAAGGAGTCGGCGGTGGAGTCGGCCTTCCACGGAGTATCTTCGGTGATCGTCTGCGTCGACGAGCAGGTGCCAAACCTCATGGGACGGCTGGAGGCCGAGGGGCTGAAGTACGAGCTGGTCGACCTCACCACCTCCTGATCGGGTTCGATGGCGATCGCGGTTCTGGCCAGAGCAGAGAAGGGGCGGGTCCTGGTCCTACCCCTCCGGGGGAAAGACGCTCTATTCGAAGGGCATCTCCGCCTCCAGGAGACGCCCAAAGGCCCCAGGCCCAGGAAGTTTCTCATAAAGAAGGACGGGGACGAAAGGTACCTCCAGCCCGACGACCTGGTCAGGCTCCTGCGGAAGGCGGGGGAGATCTTCATCGCCCGGGGCGATCCCGCGGTTGAGGGTCAGTTCGTCGCATTTCTCGAAGCTTATCAGCTCCCCCACCGGAAAGTATCCGTCTGCCAGCTCTGCCTCTCGGAGAAGAAGATCTTCACCCCCCTGGACAGAAAGGCGGTCCGCTTCAAGGGCGACCTGATCTGCGAGCGCTGCGCCCTGGAGGAGCTCCAGAGGGAGGCCGACTTCAGGCATCTGGGCCGGGCGGCGAAGCTCCATCTGGCCAGGGTCCTTCTGAGAAGAAGGGATCTGGACGAGGTCCTCGGCCTGCTCAGCCTGGAGAGGCTGGACTCCGACCTCACCCTTTTCGACGAGATCCCCGCCGTTAAGGAGGAGGACCCCATGCCCGTCGAAGCCCTCGACCTTCCGGCCGAGCTCAAGAGCCATCTCTGCAACAGGACCAGGACCCTCCTCCCGGTCCAGGCCAGGGCGGTCCGGGGCGGCCTTCTGGAGGGGAATAACCTCCTGGTCGTCTCGGCCACCGCCACCGGAAAGAGCCTGGTGGGGGAGATGGCGGGGATGAAGAACCTCCTTGGTGGAAAGGGCAAGCTCCTCTTCCTGGTCCCCCTGGTGGCCCTGGCCAACCAGAAGTACGACCAGCTCTCCCTCTACCGGGATCTGGGGGCCAGGACCTCCATCCGGGTCGGCGTCTCCCGGATCAGGCTGGGCAGGGAGAAGAGGATGAGCCAGGACCTCAACTCCGAGATCATCGTGGGGACTTACGAGGGGGTCGACCAGGTCCTCCGCACCGGAAGGTCCCTGGGCAAGGTGGGGACGGTGGTGATCGACGAGGTCCACATGCTGGAGGAGGCTGAGCGGGGCCACCGGCTCTCGGGGCTGATTGCGCGACTGAGGTTCACCTTCCCAGCAGCACAGTTCATCTATCTCTCGGCCACGGTGGGAAACCCGAATACCCTGGCAAAGCAGCTCGGCTCCGACCTCATCGACTACCAGGTGAGGCCGGTGCCCATCGAACGCCACCTGATCTTCGCCGAACCCCGGGAGAAGCGGGGGCTATTGAGACGGCTGGTCAAGGAGGCGGCTTCCAAGACCTCCTCGACCGGGTACAGGGGCCAGACGATAATCTTCACCAACTCCCGGAAGAACTGCAACAACCTCTCCGTGGCCATCCCCAGCTCCGCCGCCTACCACGCCGGGATGCAGTACGAGCAGAGGAGGAGGGTTGAGGCCGCGTTCGCCGAAGGGAAGATCGACGCCGTGGTGACCACTGCCGCCCTCGCCGCCGGGGTCGACTTCCCCGCCTCCTCGGTGATCTTCGACTCCCTGGCCATGGGGATCGAGTGGCTCTCCGTCCACGAGTTCAACCAGATGCTGGGGAGGGCCGGACGGCCCGGCTACCACGATCGGGGGGTCGTCTACCTCCTCCCCGAGCCCGGAAAGAAGTACCAGGGCGGCAGAAGCGAGTCCGAGGACGAGGTGGCCCTCCGGCTTCTCCGGGGGGAGATGGAGGACGTCCTCCCCGAGTACGAGGAGGAAGAGCAGCAGGAGGAGGTTCTGGCCAACGCCGTGGTGGCGAAATCCAGGGAGGACCTCCTCCGTCTCCAGGGGCTGACCATCGGCCTCGACGACCTGAACTCGAGCCTGGCGGGACTGGAGAAAGCGGACCTGGTCAGGGGCATCTCCCCCACCCGGATGGGGCGGGCGGCGGCAGCCCACTTCCTCACTCCAGAGGAGGTTTCGGTGATAAGAAAGGGGCTTGCCGAGGAGAAGAAGCCCCTGGAGGTGGCCGTCGACCTGGAGAGGTTTGAGGACCTCTACCTCAAGGCGGCGGACCGGATCTCGGCCACCCTCCGGATGCAGCTCTCGACGAGGGCGCTTCACGGCTCAGTGATGGACCTCCTTTCAAGCGAAGACCTATCCAGACTGGACCCGAAGGTGCGCGAGGAGCTCCTGAACTTCGCCCGGGACTTCACCCGATGCGGCTGCAAAGACGCCCCCTACTGCGGCTGCCCCGAGAGGATGGTCTCCCTCAAGATCCTGGAGCTCCGGGCCGGGGGGGCGAGCCCGAACCGGATCATCCAGGAGTTCACCGACTCTTACGGGATGTACGCCTACTCCGGCGACCTCATAAACTACCTGGATTCCGTCGTCCGCCACCTGGAGGCGATCGAGGAGATGGCCCGGGTCCTGGGGAGAAGGGATTCTGCTGCGGAGGCGAAGAGGATCCGGGAGAGGATCGAGGGTTAGAGTCTGGAGAGACAACCTCTCTTCAGCCTCCAAAGTCCCTCCAGCCCATTGACCCTGCAACTTTGGCCCCATCCGGCAGCAGCTCGTCGGGGTGGCTCCCCTTAAAAGCGGCGTGCTCCTGGAGGACCTTTTCGTCAAGCTTCACCACATTTCCGCGACTTCGGGGGCGTCGAGTTTCTGGAGGACGAGATGTATGCGATCCTGGAGACGATGGCGCCCGAGCTGGAGGAGATGGACGAGGGGGCCCGCGATGGATGATGAGAGAGATCCGGCCGATTTATAAAGAGGACGACTCGGTCCTGAAGAGCTTCATGTACGAGCCGGTGGAGGAGTATCTGTAGCTGAAGAGAGCTAAAGGTGTCCAGTCGATTCGATGCCCTTGCGGGCCGGACGCTCCTGAATCACCTCTGCGCCCCTTATGCGGGGTTATATTCCACACGTTTATGCAATTGTGACGTTGAAACAGATGGTAACAAGGATAATAAAATTAGCGGAGGACATCACCATGATGCCCTCTTCGTCTGGCCCAATTTTCGTCCTGAAATTCCCCTAGTCGAACTTTATGGCTCTATCGTACACGATCTCCGAATAGGACGGCCCTGTTTTTGTAGCCTCTTCAAGATACATCCTCCAGGCAATGAAGAGCGGTTGATCCAGGTCTATGCCGTAGCCACCCATACCATAGGGAAGCTCATAGCAGTGGTGATCGTCTTCACAGTTCCTGGCGACCTTATAGACGTAGAGGTATTTCGCATCGGGATTATCAGGAAGATAGTCCTCAGCAGTTCCATTGAAATCTAAATCGGAAATCATTCCAACGCCATTCCATATATCCGCTCCGTAGAGGGCGAAGTTTTGGTACGTCGCTTTTCCTGTGGCTACATGGTTAACCCCATAGACAATTATGAACTCATTGGTTCCATTGCCCAAAGTAATTGGCGAGTCTTCCAAGAAACTATAGTACTGTGATAGATCAGCGAAAGGTGGTGTCGGCGATGCTGGAGTTTGGCTTCCTGTCCATAGATAGCAGGCATCGTTGGAAGGGCCTAAGCCATCGATTCCTCTCTGAATAGCGTCAACACCCACTGGAACTCCTTGACTAATTGGAAGCTCTGTGGCGTTTAATCCGCTGTATTTGTCGAGAATCGCGATCCTAAGCTCTTCGAGATCTTCCATAAAGTCGAACTCTGTCGTTCCCGTCCCACGGACCCTTATCTCCGGCATATTATACGGATCCGGTTCTGCGGATTCGTTCGGAGTTATGCGAAAAACAGTTGCCGGTTTATTATCGATGTAGTCGTTGCCAGCTTCCTTGTCAGCGAACAGAGATGGACGGAAGAATACTGCAAATGTATCGGAGTTCTCCTCCACACCCAAGTTCAACACATCTGAGGGAAGCACCAGGGTGTTAATTATGCCCTCAGAGTATCCCGCTGATTTGGCAGCCGCACGGATGCGTTGATCGATGCCTTTATCGGCTGTGCTGACTACTATGGTAGTCTGATTGTAGGGATTTCCAAAAGATCCATCAGGAGTCCCTTCAGTCTTTATAACCAGGTTGTTCACTGTATCGCATAAAGGTGAAAAGATCCACCGTGTCTCATTTCCATACGTCCTATCCATCAAAAATTGGTCAAAACTGAAGTATCTGCACTCCGGGGGCGTTCTTCCTACGAAAACGACCGCTTCATCAGGGCGAAGACTCCAGAAAGGAGTTACGTTCGCGGTCACTCCAAGGGCTTTGATTATCTCGGAAATCTTTCCAGTGACCTCATGACCTGATGCTGGTGGAACTAGATACACTAAGTATTGCGTGGCGGGATTGTTTCCGTATGCAGAAGGCAAAATCCCCATATCATATAGTTTCATAAAGTCAAAAGAACCTAGTCCACCTTGCTGTACGGAAAATCCATCCTGTTCCAAGGCTTGCTTAAAAGCCTCCACGTCTCCAATATCTACATTCTGTGCAAGGCTGGTTCCTATCAACACGGCGAATCCGACTACGAGCAGCATATAACGTCGCATAATCCAAATCCCTCCGGCCCATATATCTCCGACCCAATCTATAAAAAACTTTCTGAGTATTAGATGAACTGCACGGGAGAATCAAGTTCTGATGGGCCAAGTTATGTCTCTTAGAAATGATTTCAAATCTCTGAGATATTTATTATAAATACAAACTTTGATTGAATCGGGCCAGAGTTTTTTAAAGATGGCTTATTCGGAGGACGGGATTTGCGCGATCCTGGAGACGATCGCGCCCGAGCTGGAGGAGATGGACGAGAGGACCCGCAAAGATCTGATGAGAGAGATCCGGGCGATTTATGAAGAGGACGATTCGGTCCTGAAGGGCTTCATGTACGAGCCAGTGGAGAGATATCTGTAGCTGAAGAGAGATCGTGGGGGGGAGAAACTCGCGACTTTGACGAAGCGGCAACTTCTGCAGCTACTAAGCTCGCCCTTGAGCCTGTCAGCACCGCACTCTGGGGGGTTGCAGATCTCGCTTTCGTGCTTACAGAAAATGACAATAAACGATAAATGTATGTGTTTAGCACACCCTGAATCGATTGCTTGATGTTGGTTTTAGTCGCTGAATTCACGCTGATAAGTAACTTGTGGCAAGCAGGAAAAAAAGCATCAATCGCCGCATTTACTCGAGATGAACTCATCGGAACTGGCTACGGAAGTGACAAAGAAATGGCTTTACTGATGCTGATTGAGATGAGCTAAGCACGTACCCCGTTCGGAGCCGGTGATACCAAAAAGGCAATAGACAATACGTCAGAACGATCGCCACAATCGTTGCAATCGTCGCAATTGTCACGCTGCAATCCACATCGAGAGATGACCATGAAGACGAGACCGCTTAAATGAGAGGAGTTCGAAGGCCTCTTCCAAGAGACAATCCTGGAGAGAGGACGGCGGTACTTCGAAGAGGGTCGGGTGGACGATCCCATCATCGTCGACGGCGTCGTCCTGGCGAAGGTTCACGGCACCGCCACCTACAGCGTCGAGTTCGACCCTGAAATGATGATCTTTCGCTGCTCCTGCCCCTACTTCGACAGCTACGACAACTGCAAACATCTGGCGGCCCTCCTCTATCGGCTCGCAATAGACACACACCTCGCTACCGAGGATAAATAGCGCTTAGAGGGAGGGATAGGATCCGAGGCAAAAGTCTGATAAGCTATATATTGGGCAACCCATAACTTAGACAACTTAGTAGAAATACTGTAATTGAGACAAGAAATAGTACAAAAGACACAAATAGCACCGCATCATTGTTAAAAGAATAAACCAAAAAAACCAAACCAGATAGTAAGAATAGAATTACTGTAGCGAAAGTTTGTATCATAAGAGGTTTAAGAACCTCGTTGATTGATATTAAATTATAATTTTGTAATAATCTATCCTGCATTTGGCGGTCTATACATTCTACTAAAAAGCCCGCCCCTGTAAGTGTTAATCCGGCACCTGCCACACTCCCTACTAACAGGGCAGGAAACAAATTAGAATCTAATATCAATCTTCACACCTCTATTTTTCATATAATCCCATGCATTCTACATCCGACCGAGTTGCTTTGTTATCGGGCAACATTTGGTCAAATTTAGCATTGAACCGTGAAATATGCACATAATTTGCATTTTCTATCAATACGGCTTTATCATATGGTTTATCAAACTCGTGCAACGACTCTAGTAATATATTATTTCCCAAAATCGTGGCGTGCCGGATTGGACGTTTCTTAAGTATATATACACTAAATTTGTCGGGGTACATATCAACCAATTCTGCTATTCCATCTCTGGTTTTTTTGTTCTTAACGCTTGGTCCGCACATAAGATCGACAGAAAATTTATGTTCAAGTGCCATTCTTATCGAATCCAAGTTGTTACATTCGCCACAGATAGCCCGTATTCTGTCCCTATTTTTATCGAGTTTATTTCCAGTAATTAAATTGATCCTCCATCGTTTAGGCAGAGAGATTTCTTTTCCATTTTCCTCGACAAAATGTGGTACAGTTTCAACAGACTGTCCTAACGACGATTTAGGGCTCAAAGGGAGTCCCTGAAAGTAGATAGATATAAAAACTAGAATAGTAAGGAGGGTTGGCGTCAATACTAATGCTACTTCGTCTCCAAGACGGCCCCTAAGCATCAGGCCCATTGCAAGTATAATTATCCCTAGAAAGACCGAGATAATTAATCTTAATTTTCTAATAACACAACCCTCCCTATGTGATCGAGACCAACAACCGTGGTTTCTTTAGCTTCAAATGTACTTAAGTCTTGCGGTAATGCTCCGCTAACCACAGCTAGCTCATCCACTGGGCTATCACACGTCTCTCCCGGCATTCTATTTCCGGTGGGGATAAGTTCTATATAAACACTTCGATCATTTTTAAGGTTTTATAAAATGATCGTCATCTAACCGCGCATTTCGGCATCCATCGTCCATTTCAACAGGTGGAGGAGTATCTCTAACAGTCTCGATCAGGTTAAGATACGAAAATGGATGAATTTTTGGAAGGGTGGGGGCGCAAAACGCCCCCTCACACGAGATCGAAAGAGGATCAGAGGAACCTGATCCCCTTCGGCATCTCGCCGAACCGCTTTCGGAAGGCCTGGGGCCAGTTCTCGGGATCCAGCCCCTTCTGGCCGAGGAAGGCGGATGCCCAACGCTCCAGGCCCACGCCACTGCAGTCGCTCCAGAGCTGCTCGCCGGACTGGGCCTTGAAGTTGAAGCCCCTCGGGTACTTGTCGCCGTTGATGGAGAGGTTCTGAAACTCGATCCAGTCGCCGCTGTAGGGGATGATCGCCTAGTAGTCGACGGTCCCGGCGCAGGAATGGCTCTGGGCCAGCATGGTTGCACGAGCGGCAAAAATCCCATAAATAATCCTCTGGGAATACATGACCGCAAACTCGGCGGTCTTATCCGGCAGGTCTAGATCGGGGATCAGAAATGTGGCGAAGAACTCCACAAGGGCCTTCAGCGCCGACCGGTGGGCCTGCTCGGTCGCTTCGCCGGTCCCATGCTCCCGCTTGACCTTGCACGAGGCAAGTCTTCAGGTCGCCCATATTCTCATCGCAGCCAGATTATTCCCGAAATTAAAAAATCATAAAATCCGATGATATACAAGTGGCCTTTGCCAAATCCACCAAAAGGCCACATTCCAGGATAATTATATACCTATGCAGAACCTAAGTTAAGCCTGATGGAAAGCATAGAAGAGCTGATGGCAAAGCTCCCACCAGACCTCCAGCAGGAGGTCAAGGATTTCGCCCAGTTCCTGGTGGAGAAGAAGGCGAAGCCGAAACGAAAGAAGCTCCGTCTGACCTGGGCTGGTGGCCTTCGCGAGTTTCGCGACCAGTATACATCGCTAGAGCTTCAAAAGAAATCCCTCGAATGGTGGGGAGATTGATGTACCTGGTGGACTCCAATGTATGGCTTGAGCTTCTCTTGGAGCAGGAAAGGGCAGAGGAAGTTGACCAGTTCCTCCAGATCGTCGGAACAGATGAACTCTGGATCACCGAATTCACCATCTACTCGATGGGGATCATAATGACACGACTCAATAAGAACGATATCTTTAAGGATTTTTTATCTGACGTCTTGGAGGATTCGGGAGTAAAGAGGGTTTGCCTCTCAATCAGCGACTTAAAGCGAGTTATCCAGGTAGGAAAAATATTCCGTCTCGATTTCGACGATTCGTACCAGTATGTAGCGGCCGAGAAAAACGACCTATATCTGGTGAGCTTCGACACCGATTTCGATAGATCCGAGATCGAGCGAAAGACTCCTTCAGAGATTCTAGCCATAGAGCATACTTCATGACCCTTCGTCTAAGGTTCATCGTTAACCAGAGAAGAGAAGGCGCCCTTCATATCCCAAGCTTCCGAGTCGGCCCCGCTACCTCGCGATGGTCGCAGCCTCTGTGTACTCCTGCAAGCGGATCAGCCGTTCGAAGGCCGCTTCGAAAACAAGATCCTTGAGAGGGGACGAAGGTACTCGATCCGGTGGAGGAGTATCTATAACGGTCTTGATCAATTCAAGAGATGAAAGATACGAAATATTCCGCAAGGTGAGAGGGCACAAAACCGCCCCCGCAAAGATGGCGGTGAGGAGATCAGAGGAACCTGATCCCCTTCGGCATCTCGCCGAACCGCTTTCGGAAGGCCTGGGGCCAGTTCTCGGGATCCAGCCCCTTCTGGCCGAGGAAGGCGGACGCCCACCGCTCCAGGCCCACGCCGGAGCAGCCGCTCCAGAGCTGCTCGCCGGACTGGGCCTTGACGTTGAAGCCCCTTGGGTACTTGTCGCCGTTGATGGAGAGGTTCTGAAACTCGATCCAGGCGCCGCTGTAGGGGAGGAGGGCCTCGTAGTCGACGGTCCCGGCCCCGGTCATCTCGGAGAGGCCGGTCTTCCCCTCCTGAGCCATGAACCAGGGGGTCACCCAGGCCATCCGCCACCGCAGCTCCAGGATCTCCTCGAAGATCCTCTTGTAGCACTCCTTCAGCCTTTCTGCCTCCTCCTTCACCTGCTCCTGGGTTCCCATCCAGACGATCTCGATTCTGTGGAACTCGTCCACCCTCTCGATCCCGTGAATCCCGCCGCTCTCGTAGCGGTGGCTGGTCCCGGACCGGTCGAAGATCCTGATGGGCAGATCCTGGTTGGGGAGGGTCCTTCCCTGGAAGAATACCCAGGAGGGAGGACACTGGGCGTAGCACATCCCGCCGATGGGGTTGTCGATCTTCTCCTTGACCAGCTCCACGGGAACCTCGCGGGTCACCTTGTAGTGGTCCATCACCTCTTCCCAAAACTCGGGGTCCCGGGTCTTGGGAGGGCAGACGTAGTAGATCTCCGGGTATACGCCCAGGGCGTGGCCGCTCTTCTTCCATACGTCCCAGGTGACCAGCTTGGGAAAGATCATCTCCCGGTATCCCAGGGGCCCGATGATCTCCTCCAGGACGATCCTCTCGAAGGCCCGGAAGAGGTGGGTCCCCTCAGGGCCGTAGATCCACTGGCCGCGGCTCGCGCCGTGCTTGATCCAGCCCCGATTGACCATCTCCTCGGTGGGATCGCCCTCGAACTTCGGCGGCCGTTCGGAGCTCTGCCAGAGCACCTCCCAGTGCTCGGCCTTCCCTCCGTACTCCTCGGCCGCCAGCTTCTCGTCCAGGAGGCTGACGATCCTGTCGGGGACCTGGTTTTTCAGGTCTGACTCGTCCACGTCCAGGGAGAGGGTCAGGACACCGTCCTCGAAGGTCATCTCCTTGACGTGGGGTATCTTGTGGTCGATGGCCCGCTGGGACTCCACCTCGATCTCGTACCTGGTGACCTCGATGCCTCTGATCCCCACCCTGTACTTCTTGCCCAGAAGCTCGCCCAGGGGCCTTCTCAGCCTCAGAACCGCGTCGTGAGCCCTCACATATCGGTCGCTCTCAATGACGACAGATACACTGCTCTCGTCTAGCTTCCAGCTCTTGACCTCGGCGCCCTTCCCGCCGACCGCCCCCTTCTTGAGAAGGTCGGCGGCCCCGGCGAAGAACTCCTCGAGCTCCTTTTCGGCGGCGCCGGCGTCGGCGCTGAGCCTGAAGCTCGCCTCCAGATGAAACTTCACTTCCCCACCTCTTTGGTCAGCAGATCTAAAGCGATCTTAACGTTCATGATCAGGTCGTCGGCGGTGGCGAGGATCGTCCCCGCCTTCTCGGCGGAGAACTCCACCTCAAACTCCCCTTCCCCCACCGAGACCCTCATCCCCGGCAGGTTGTCGGGGTCCAGGGACCGGGACACCGTCCCTGCCGCGTCGCCCTCAAACTTCAGCCTCGCCCGGATCATCGTTCCCTGCCTGCGGAGAGCTGGCGGCCCACCACCTCATCTACTATGCTGATGAACTCCTCTTCGGCCCCCAGAGGGAGGGAGGCGCCGCTGGCGACGCTGTGGCCGCCGCCGTTTCCGCCCACCTTCTCCGCCGCCTCCTTGAGGGCCACAGAGAGGTCCAGGCCGCAGAAGACCAGGAGCCTGTTTCCCCGGGCCGAGACCTTGACCATCCCCTCGGACCGGTTCAGGACGATCATGGGCCTGTCGGTGTAGAGGTACCTCACGCACAGGCCGCAGACAACCCCCGCGGCGTCCATCTCCTCGAGGACGACGTACCTCAGGTTCTCGGTCTCCTTGAGCCTCTCCTCCGCGAGCCGGACCTCCGATAGGGTCCTGGCCCTGTAATCCCGGTCGATCTCTCTGCACTCTGATAGAAACGTCGCGTCCCTCATGCAGAGGGTGAGAGCCCGACCCGTCTCCTCCATCTTGCCGCAGGAGTTGAGGATCCACATGAATTCGAAGGCGTTCTCGACGACCTCTTTTTTGAGCCGGATGGTCTCCCCGACCACGGAATCGGCGGCAGAGCTCCCCTGCAAGAGAAGCTTCAGAACCAGGGCTGTGGAGAGGCGGGACAGGTCCTTCCTCCCCAGACTGGGGAGCTCGCCGGAGACGCCCACCTCTTCCAGGAAGGCCCGCGTCCTGGCGGGATCGCCGGCAAAGTCCAGGAGGGGGTCGAGGGCCCCGGCGAGGACCGCCTCCAGGGGTCCATCGACCATCTTGAGGCCGGGGCTTACCTCCACCACTCCGGAGTTTGCGGCCTCCTCCAGGATCGTCCGGTTGGCCCCGATCATCATCTGCCGGTCCCCCAGAGCCCCCACCAGGGCCAGCCCCGCCAGGTCCACGTTCTTTCCCATCTCCCGGACCACGGCGTAGACCGTCCCCGAGCCGGAGAGCTCGAAGGCGCCGTCGATCCCCGCCAGGTGGGGGTTGACGTGAAAGCAGTCCAGCTCCCCCACGGGGGTGTGGTGGTCGAAGACGAAGACGTCGCCCTCGATCTGGGATACGAGACCGGGCTTTCCGCTCCCCATATCGCAGAAGACCACCGGCGACTCGATGGAGTCGATGAGGGACTGATCGAGCCTGCCGACCAGGGTGGCGTGAAAGGGAATCTTCGCCCTCTTCAGGGCGGTGCAGATCAGGCCCGCGGATGCGATGCCATCGGCATCGTGGTGGGATATGACCCTCACGTTCTCACACTGCAAGAGGGAGCTGGCAGCGGGCTTTGCCAGCTTCTCCAGCCGTTTCATGTGATGAGCATCTCAGCGGTCTCTGGCCTGTACTGCCAGTTCGATGGCAGCCGTCCAGTGCCGCGGTAGTACTTGGCAAGACGTCTGATCTTGTTCTCGGTGAGCTGTAGCCACCTTCGATTGTGCAGGTCCTTCTTGTTGCTATCCAGGTGCTTTCTCATCCCGATCGCCTTTCGCATCAGGTTTGCGAGATCTTCGGGGATCTCGGGCACCTCGGCGTTCTCCCTCAGATAGCTGGTGAGCTTCGTCCCCAGGATCGGCTTGACGCTCGGAACCCCGTACTGGTCTCGGAGAGTGATTCCGATCATGGTGGGGGAGACCCCGTTTCCGTAGAGCCTGAGAACGTGCTTTCCCAGCTCATCTTTGCTGATGTCGCACCACTCGGGCGGCGTAGATCGAAAAGGCGGCCTCGATCTCGAGGACCCCTTTCTTCTGGTGTGCATTCTGGCCATATCAAATCCTCATTATAATCCAAAGTCAGATAAAGGCGAAGGCAAGCGTCTCAGCGTAGCATGTGATAAAAAGCTTGCGCCCTCGGGACTTCCTGCCCATCCTGGGAGTCCCGGCATCCAAAACCTCAAGAACACTGCCTCAGGACCACGGCGGTCGCGGAAACAGGCCCACAACCATGAAACCCCGCCTCCTTATCGTGGGTGAAGATTCTTTCATCGGCCTCTCCTTATTTATAGATCGTTCCTATCTTGTATCATGCTCCCCCCGTTCATGGACCAGCTCTTCCTCCTGGTGGGCAAAGCGGTCTTCGTTTCAGCTTTTGCCATATTCATATCTGCGGTCATCGCCGCCGCCCTCATCGCCTACTCCTTCAAGAGCGGCCACTTCTTCATGGCCAGGATCATGCTCATATCCGTCTCCCTCCTGGAGAGCCTGATCAAGAGCATCTTCAGGGCATTTCGAGCCGACGACTCGATCGTGGACGAGGTGGGAGTGAGGCTCCGAAACTACATCAACGCCGAGAAGTTCGAGGCCGTCCCCATGGACGAGAGGGCGATCTTCCTCCCCCAGTGCCTGCGGAGCGTCGACTGCCCCGCCAAGCTCACCCCGGAGGGTCTGCGGTGCGTCAACTGCGGCAGATGCGAGATCGGCGCGGCCAAGGTCTTCGCGGAAGGTCTGGGATATCGGTTCTTTGTGGCGCCGGGGTCCAGCGTCATAAAGCGGATGATCAATAAGTACCGGCCGCGGGCCATCGTCGGCGTCGGCTGCAACATCGAAGTCAAGGAGGGGCTCGACCTCTGCCAGGGCCACGACATCCCGGCGATGGGCGTTCCCCTCCTCACCAACGGCTGCGTCTCCACCACCCTCGACTGGGACCGCTTCTACGAGGTCATCTCAGACCATCAGGGCTGCACCCTGGTGGATGAGGACGAAGATCTCACCATCAAAATCTACGAGGGCGGCCCCGGCAGAACCTGAGATCAGGTTTTCGGATGATGAGATCAGGCTTCGGAATGAGATCAGGTTTCGGAATGAGATCAGGTTTCGGAATGAGATCAGGTTTCGGAGAGGAGGGGAGTCACTGCCCTCTCCTCCAGGGCCCTGATGACCTCGCCGAGCCGGTCGATCTCCCGGCCGTATCCCGACCAGTTCCCGGCCCGGAGCTCTCCTTGTGCCGACCTGTAGAGAGCTCCCGCCTCGCCGATCAGCTCCGCTGTGCTCAGATCCTCTACTAGCCCTGCAGCTTCCCCGATGGCACCCCTGGGGGCGGCCTCGGGCTCCAGCCCGAATATCCGCGCCAGAGCCTCCTCCAGAGTCTCCTCCATCACCACCTGGCTGCCGTAGGCGACGATCACCCGTTTCAATTCGGGAAGCTCGCTGTTCTCAGCCCTGAGGAAGAGGGGCTCGACGTAGAGGAGGCTCTCCTCGATGGGTATGACCAGGAGGTTGCCCCTGATTACGCTGGAACCCTGCTGACTCCAGAGGGTGAGCTGCTCGGAGATCTCGGTGTCCTGGTCGATCCGGGCCTCGATCTGCATCGGCCCGTAGATCAGCTGGTCTTTGGGGAACTTGAATACGACCATCTCACCGTAATCGGGCTCGTCGGACTTGGCGCACATCCAGGCGATCATGTTGTTCTTGGACCGCGGGGTGAAGGGCAGAATCAGCATGAACTCCTCGCCGCTATCGTCTCCGGGGATCTTCATGATGACGTAGTAAGGCTCCACACCTTGCCTGTTCCCCTGATAGACCTCCGTCGGCAGCTCCCAGGCATCTTCCCGGTTGTAGAAGACCTGGGGGTCGGTCATGTGGTAATTTCTGTATATTCCGGCCTGGACCTCAAAGAGATCCACGGGATACCTGAGGTGGGTCCTGAGCCCTTCGGGCATCGAGTCGATGGGATCGAAGAGGTCCGGGAAGATCGATTGGTAGGCCCGGATCATCGGCTCGTCCTCGATGAGGTAATACTTGACGGTTCCGTCATAGGCATCTATGACCACCTTCACCGGGTTTCGGATGTAGTTGAACCCCCCCGAGGGCTCGGAGTAGGGGTATCGGTCGGTGAGAACGTAGGCGTCGACGATCCAGCGGAGCCTTCCCTCGGCGAAGACGATGTAGGGATCCTGGTCGTAGGCCAGGAAGGGGGCGAGGGTGCGGGCCCGCTCGAGGATGTTCCTGTGAATCATAACCCGGCTCTCAGAGGTCACGTCGTCGCTGAGGAGGATCTTGAGGCTGGCGAGCCTGTAGGTCATAAGAAGCCTCATCAAAGGATCGAGCTCGATGCCGCCGGTCCCGTTGTAGCTGGAGTAGACGTTCTCGTCTCCCAGGGGGTAGTCGAACTCGGGGAGCCCCGTCTTCACAATGACGTAATCTTTCGAACCCTCCCCGTAGTAGATCTCCGGCCTTGCCATCTCTCCCAGGATCGAGTCCGGTGGGAGGTCTTTGATGTAGAACTCGGGGAGCCCCGCGGGGGTGACGGCGTTTGCCGGGCTCATGCAGATCCCGTAGCCGTGGGTGTAGAAGAGGTGAAGGTTCTGCCAGGTCCTGGCCTGATCGGGAAGGTCATCCGGGGAGAGCTCCCTCGCCGAGAGCATCACCTGCCTCTTATCGCCGTCGATCTCGTACCGATCCACGTCGACGTCGAAGAACTCGTAATAGAGCCGGATCTCCTGGAGCTGCCTGTAGGTGCTGAGAAGGGGCCGCCAGTCCCAGAGCCGGATGTTCTCTACGGTCCCTCCGTTGGCCTGGAGGTCTTTGCCAGTGAGGTTGTATTCGATGGAGAAGGGGCGCTCGTCCACCTCTTTCAGGCCGTAAGCCTGGAGGGTGGAGTTGATGTTGCTCGCGATGAAGGGCGACTCCATCATGATCTCGTTGGGGGCGACGCTGTACTGCTGGACCAGGGCGGGGTATATAACCCCCAGTCCCCCCGTCGCGATCACCATGACCGCGATTATGGGAACAAAACGGCGGGGGCTCTTTCCGGCGGCGAAGGCGAAGAGGAGGAGGGCCACCAAAAACGCGACGCTGGCGTAGATGTAGAGGAAGGGGAGGCGGGCGTGGACGTCGGCGTAGCCCGCGCCGTATACGACCCCTGCTGCCGAGTACAGGAGCTCATACCTGTCCAATAAATACCGGAGCGAGAAGAGGAGGGCGACGATCCCGGCAAGGCCGCAGAGATGGGCCAGGGCCTTCTTGGGGATCGATCTTGCGATCTCGACGTAATCCCTTTCCTCGGGGCCGAAGATGAGCCGGTCGGCCTGGAGGAAGAGGTAAGTTCCTGCGGTTAAGGCCAGGTTGATGAGGACGGCGAGAAAAGCTGCGTGCCAGAGGCTCCAGATGAGGGGGAGACCGAAGACGTAAAACCCGATCTCCCTCCCGAAGAGGGGGTCGCTGGCCCCGAAGGTGGTGGCGTTCAGGGCCAAAAGGACCTTCTCCCAGCCAGACTGAGCTACAAGGCCGAAGAGGATCGAGGTCAGGAGGACGATCCAGGATAGATACCTGGGCCTCTCGCCGATCAGCCTCAGGTTCGCGAAGCTCACCGCCCCGAATATGATGGCTGAAACCAGGAAGAGGGAGACCTTAGCCTTTATGATCGTCTCGTATACGCTGGAATACCCGAGGGTCTCAAACCATCGCCATTCCGTAAGAATGTAGGCCAGCTGCCCAGAAGATATCAGAAGAAGTATAAGGCCAACGGCGAGCCCCCTCTCTAACCTCATGATACTCCCCTGAGATTGAACCAGCTTAGACTGATCCTTTTGGCAGTATCCATCCAAATCGGCATATATAATAGGTCGGAAGGTTCTGATATATATCTTTCGCGAACCAGACCCGCTGGCATGAGACGAAAGGAGAGCGAAGCTGGATGGTCAGCTCAATCGCGAGGTCAGCTTAATCAGTAGATCATCCTGTTGAGAGTGGGAGAACAAACCGGCGATGAGGGTGGGAGCTCGATTCTTCTCGTGGCGATAATAAGCTGGATAAAAGAGGAAAAATTTTAAGAGGGAGTGCGCTCACTCGATGGTGATGGCCTCAGAGGGGCAGGCCTCGACGCAGGTGCCGCACTCGGTGCACTTGTCGGCGTCCACCACTGCTATTTCTTCGTCGTCCAGCTTGATTGCGTCTTCGGGGCACTCCTCGACACAGGTTCCGCAACTTACGCATTCTTCTCTGTTGACTACTGCCGGCATTACAAATTCCTCCAAAGTTGCCAAAGTTGGCAAATTTACAGTCCGGGATATACGATATATAACTTTCGTTAGGTGGCCGCAGCTGTATAATCCCGAACCTTTGACTTTAAATACTCAACAATCCCGCCTGGGAACGCTAAAGAGGGCTGTAAAAGGGTTGCAGAGCTGACCGAAGGGGAGATCAGATGTATTATTCGAGCCAAAACCAACATAGGCACCAGACGCCTCGCGCTGGAGATGAAGGCGATTGAATCTAGGTGAAGCGAATCTGTATGTATTGGATGATGACCCACGATGACAAAGTGCATTGGGTGTCCTTGATCACCGCTCCGGATGCATCCTGGCAGAAACGGATTTCGATGCGGGTGACCGCAAAGAAAACAGCATCCCTTATAGGCTCAATATTTTGATTAAAGAAGTACTGGACAGCTTCAGAGGATGAGAAGAATAGGGCAGTCATAACCAATAACGGAAGCCAATTTACGCTCAACAAGACCGGGGGGAAAATAGTGAGAGCACAACAAAGTCTCGTTATTCAAAAGAAAAATTATTATGTAGATAAAAAATCGCTCGAGCATCCGCAGACGATGGCTAAATTCGAAAATTGATACTTTACTTGCGAAAGATATCGATTCCAATTCGAGATTTTTAAATTGTCACAACAGGAACAACCCAATGAGGCATTGCAAGAAGCCTGGATACATATCACCATCTAGTGACCCCATTTGACCTTCTGAACGGGATTGCTGGAATAATCTAGTTGAGCATGTTCCCGGAAAGAATGGGTTGTGAATTAAATAGCAGGCAAATAAAATTCTGTCTAATTTAGGAGGTATAAGAAGTCAGATAATTCGAGACTACCAGTCCAGGATTCATAGGAAAAAGTAGATATATCTTGATTGACCGTACTTGTTCTAATAATGGGGCCTGGATAGGAGGGAGATATAATCCAAACATATGATGTAAGGCTTATCCTGAGCGGCTGGAAGATCATCAAAGAAAATCCACTGCTGTATGCCGCTTTTAAGAGGACGCTTTGTCTCAAGCAGCTAAAATTTTGTCTTCCAGGTGGTCGGCAGTAATGAATATAAATATGAATATGATAAATTTAATATTATTGCCTTCGGCTACTTTATCAATCTCCTCGCCAGGTGAGGCTGAGGCCGAAACAATCGTCTGTCATGATCCCTTGATCATAGAGGGCCCGGACTGGTCTTATGACCACACCCTTCAGCTCTTCGACCCGAGCCTGGGGGATCTTCTGGGCGCCAACCTCACCATCGGCCTTGAGCTGACGAACAGGAGTTCGGCGATGCTGGAGTACGTCGACCTTTCCGATATCAAAGCAGCCGTCTCGGGCGAAACGATCCCCGACCCGGCGGCAAACCGTCCTGGAGGAACGGTCCCCGGCAACTCCATCTCTGCAACAACCGCCTCGACAGAATCTCAGGTCTGGGTGACCTATTCCTGTGAACCAGAGTTCTCGGAAGAGAGAGGTGTCTGAGGATGAACCATAATTTATCACTATTCTTGCTTTTGGCATTTTCAACGATCGCAGCTCCCTCAGAGGCTGCGATGGTGGTGGAAGACTGCAGCTACGTCACCGAGATGTCCCTCAATTTCAACCCACCCCAGAGCCATTCGATCGAGCTCTTCGATCCCGATCTGGGTGACCTGGTCCGGGTCGAGGTCAACCTCAGCGTCAACTGGTCCGAGAAGATAAATTACTGCAACCTGGACGATTATGCCAAGGAGGTCAACATCACCTCGGAGCTGGCTCTATCGGTGAAGCTGCCCGACGACTCGGACCTCGCTACAAACTTCACGGACCTCGCTCTCCACAATGTCTCTGCCTATAGCGGCTCCGACCCCCTCGCCTGCGCTCCCCCCGAAGGGTTCGATTACCAGCGTTCCAAGCTCACCTGGTCCTCCTCCAGCTACACGGAGGAGGAAGATCTCAGGGCCTTCACAGCGGCTGACGACGCCGATACGAAGCTATTTCCCATAACCACCCAAAGGGGCGTCAATTGCGATGACCATGGGAACAAGGCCCTCTCGATCCTCACCTATGCTGATAGCATGATCTGCGTCAAGTACACATACGACGTTTCACCCCCGGGGGAAACGACGTCAGGGGGATTCTAGACGATGATCAGATCATTCTCGGGATCGCCCTTCATCCCTGATTTCGCCTCCTCGCCCGTCCCGGATCTAAGGGTCGGGGGACGATATCTTCAATCATCTGTCGGGGCCGGGGGTCCGGTCCGAGAACCGATCTCCATATCGACGTCCCTATGGTCGATGAGTTCTCTTCTCTCAGCTCGATCCGATCGGCTGGTCCCGGCTTCAGCCTCAGGTATGAATCAACTCATTTTTATAAATAAATTTCATGGTGGGCCCTGGGCCTCCATAACTTGTGATTATGGTGCTGGTCTTCCTGGATTTGGTGGTGTCTTGCGATGAAACTAACTAGATGGCCTCTCATGTTTTCAATCCTCCTGCTGCTGGCGGGGCAGTCGACGGCTGCGCTGGTGGAGGAGGTAAACTGCAGCGCGGTCGGAAATAATTCCCTCAATTATAACCCTCCACAAAGTCACGTCGTCGACCTCTTCGATCCCGATTTGGGGACCCTCGTCCGGGTAGATGTCAACCTCAGCATGGATTCATTTGAGGATATAAGGTGGAACAACTTGAATAATTATAGTAAAAACATCGCATTGTCATCGAACTTTGGCCTTTATGTTAACCTGCCCGACGGTTCGCAGCTCAGGGTTGACTACCTGAACGTCACTCATCATAGTGTTTCGCCATATGATGGAAGCTTCAACTTTACCTCTCCGGACGGCTTTAACTTCACGCGGTTGGACTTTACCAGCGCCATCAAGAGCTACACCGACTGTGCCAACCTGACGAGATTCACAGCGACGTTCGACGGAGAGACGAAGACCTTCCCCATCACCACTTATCTGAATATCACCGATAATGACACGGGCCTCAAAGCTCTGGTTTATTTCATCTATGCTTCATCGGATATGTGCGTCGAGTACACCTATGATGATAGCAAGCTGAAGATCACCAAAACGGCGAACACCTCGGGCCCCGCCAAATTCGGAGAAGAGATCGAGTACGAGATCCAGGTCTGCAACCCCGCCTCCTTCACCGTCTACAACGTCACCGTATTCGACAGCCTCCTTTCGGGCAGCCCCTTCTTCCTAGGGACGCTGGCTCCGGGGCAGTGCGGGAACGTCACCGCCTCTCGGAACTACATCGTGACCGAAGACGACGTATGTCGCGGCTGGATCAACAACACCGCCAACGCGACCGGAGAGGCCGAATGCGGCTCCATCATCAAGAGCGATAAGAACGCCACCTGGAACGTGAGCACGAGCTACAACGCCTCGATGAACATCACCAAGACGGCGAACACCTCGGGACCGGTCTCATACGGTGATATTATCACGTATACGATCAACGTCACCAACACAGGAGAGGTGAACTTGACCGGGGTCAAAGTTGTTGACGATCTCTTGAACCCCTCGGGCTGGCCGATGATCAAGCTTTTGCCCGGCGAGAGTTATAACTATATAATCCAATACCAGGTCAAGTTGCAAGACGTCACCAGGAGCTTTATCATCAACAACGCCACGGCCAACGGCACCGATCCTTGCGGCCGGGCGGTGGGGCCGGTGAAGGCCAACGTTACAATTGAGGTGAACAAATTCTGCATCTCGGGCCACAAGGTCATCAACTGCTTCCAGGCCGACCTCTCAGGCTGGAATATCACCCTTTATAATGCCAGTGGAAAACTGCTGAACTGGACCCTGACCAACGCCACCGGGTACTATCAGTTCTGCGGCCTTGATCCTGGCGACTATACAGTCTGCGAGACGGCCAAGCCCGACTACACCAACGTCACCGACTCCTGCGTCAGCGTCAGTCTGCACGACAATGCGCCCGACATCGACTTCGTGAACGATCCCCTCCTCTGCATCTCAGGCCACAAGGTCATCCACTGCTTCATGGCCGACCTCTCAGGCTGGAATATCACCCTGTACGACGCCAGTGGCAAGCTGCTGGACTGGAACCTGACCGACGCCACCGGGTACTACGAGTTCTGCGGCCTTGTGCCCGGCGACTACAAAGTCTGCGAGGAGGTCAAGGACGGCTACACCAACGTCACCGAAACTTGCATACCCGTGAACCTCACCAGCTGCGTTAACGTGACCGGCATCGACTTCGAGAACCAGCCCCTCCTCTGCATCTCGGGCCACAAGATCATCGTCAATTGCCCCAATGCCGACGTCTCTGGCTGGAATATCACCCTGTACGACGCCAGTGGCAAGCTGCTGGACTGGAACCTGACCGACGCCACCGGGCGCTACCAGTTCTGCGGCCTTGTGCCCGGCAACTACACCGTCTGCGAGGAGGTCAAGGACGGCTACACCAACGTCACCGAAACTTGCAAAGATGTGCCCCTCACCAGCTGCGTTAACGTGACCGGCATCGACTTCAAAAACCAGCCCCTCCTCTGCATCTCGGGCCACAAGATCATCAACCACGCCGGAGCCGACCTCTCGGACTGGAATATCACCCTGTACGACGCCAGTGGCAAGCTGCTGGACTGGATCCTGACCAACGAGACCGGGTACTACCAGTTCTGCGGCCTTGTCCCTGGCAGCTACAGGGTCTGCGAGACGGCCCGGCTCGGCTACATCAACGTCACCGACGCTTGCGAAGACGTGACCCTCATCTGCAATAATGCGATCGTCGACTTTGAGAACGAGCCCCACCTGACCTGCATCGGCGGCTACAAGCTCGACACCTTCGGGGAGGGGCTCGAGGGCTGGACGATCTTCGTCGATTACAACAACGACGGGACCCTGGACCCAGGCGAACCGTGGAACGTCACCGACGCCAACGGACGCTGGCTGATCTGCGGCCTGGTGGTGGGCAGCGATGTCAACCTCACTGAGGTCCTCGAGCCCGGGTGGAAGCCGGTGAGCCCGCCCGGCGGCTGGCAGCTGGTAACGGTCCGGGCCAACGAGACCGACGACTTCAACTTCACCAACGAGCGTTACGACCTCTCCATCTCCGGGTTCAAGATCAACAACTGCACCAGCGGGACGATTCCAGGCTGGACGGTCTCCCTTCATAATGGGACGGGTGCTGTCATCGACGAGACGACGACCGACGCCAACGGGAAGTACGAGTTCACCGACCTTGTCCCCGGCAACTATACCGTCTGCGAAGACCTCCCGGCTGGGTGGACGAACGTCTCCCCGAGATGCATCGAAGTCCCTCTCGGAGTAACCAACGTCTCGGAACAGAACTTCACCAACGATCCGCCGGGCTGCATATCGGGGCACAAGTTCGACTCCACCAACAACAGAGGTGTTGCTGGCTGGACGATGCTCCTATACAATGAAACGGGGGCGAAGCTCGACGAGAAGAAGACCGATGAGAACGGCAGGTACGAGTTCTGCGGTCTTGTTCCCGGCGACTACTACGTTTGCGAGGCGTCACGGGATAACTGGACGAACGTGACCCCCCTCTGCCAGAACGTCACCCTCATCCCCTGCGGTGGAGCGGTTCTGGACTTCATCAACGACCCGCGAAACCTCACCATCACCAAAGAGGCGGACAAGCTCTCCGTCGAGGAGCTCCAAGAGGTGAACTATACCATCACCGTCTGCAACCACGGCGGAGCTGCGGTCGGAAACGTCACCGTCTGGGACATCTTCGACCGATACGTCGAGATCCTCTCCATGTCCCCGGCCCCCGGCCCCGACGGCAAATGGCACTTCGATGTGTTGCAGCCTGACGAGTGCGTCAAGATCAAGATCAAGATCAAAGTGCCAGAGCGGCAGGACTTCGAGTTCGGGATGGAGCAGGGGGTCAGCGGCGAAGGTTTCGTCAACGTCAACAACGATTACAGCACCACCTTCGAGGAGTACTGCATCTGCAACTGTGCCTACGCCACCAGCGACTGGAATTCGGATCCGATATCAGACTGCGTCTGTGTGACTGTGGGAGCGGATATGGGCACCGAGCTATCGACCCGCGAGTACGGCTCCGGCCTCTTCGATAGCGAAGAGCGGGTCGACCTCCGCACCGAGAACAAGTCCATCGAGTGGGAGGAGGATCTCTCTGCGAGCCACAAGCCCACGACCCTGACCCTCTATAACAACCGGACCGTCAGCTACGACTCGGCCTGGGTGAAGAAGGCCCGGGCCAAGAACTACGCGACCGGCGCCTCCATGACCGAGACCTACCACGACGCCGCCTGGCTGGACCGGGAGTCGAGGATGTTCCTGGACGAGAACCAGTCGGTGATGGCGGTCGAGAGCGAGTTCGACGGTCGGGGCCACATAGGGTTCTTGAAGATGCCCACGAACAGATCGCCTCGACAGGTTACTCCCCTCTTCGAGGCGACCGAGGACTACACCGGCTCCTTCAAGGTGGTGGAGAGAATCGACGAGTACGGGTCGGCCGTCAGCTCCGAGAAGGCCGCTTCGGGTGAGGGGCTGGTGGTCGTGGACAAGCGCCTCGGCGAAAGCCAGAGGTCCTACGAGTCTGGTGCGGGCAGCTATGACTCCG
>Ga0209408_1000204_pt1 | contig 50377 bp, 47 predicted proteins | sample AD_UKC107_MetaG_FD_184422 | JGI IMG/M metagenome (GOLD analysis project Ga0209408, IMG submission 184422) | Active sludge microbial communities of municipal wastewater-treating anaerobic digesters from Hong Kong - AD_UKC107_MetaG (SPAdes)... | ecosystem: Engineered > Bioreactor > Anaerobic >... | reverse complement strand
CCCTCATGTATCCAGGCCATCTTCATCAACTCCCTTCAGCAGGTGCCCCATCCTGTCCCTCTTCGTTCTCAGGTAGAAAAGGTTCTCCTCGGTGGGGCACACTTCCACATGAATTCTTTCCGTCACCTTCAGACCGTAGCCCGAGAGACCCACTATCTTCTTGGGATTGTTCGTCATGAGCCTGATGGTGGTAAGCCCCATGTCGCTCAGGATCTGAGCCCCTATACCGTAGTCCCGGAGGTCCGGGGCGAAGCCCAGTTTAACGTTTGCGTCCACGGTGTCCAGCCCGTGGTCCTGGAGGTGGTAGGCCTTTATCTTATTGGCCAGACCTATTCCCCTGCCCTCCTGGGACATGTAAAGCACCACTCCGAGGCCCTCCCGGGCAACCTTGTCCATGGCTGCGTGAAGCTGTCCGCCGCAGTCGCACCTTCTGCTGCCGAAAACGTCGCCGGTAAGGCACTGGGAATGTACCCTGACGAGAACATTCTCCTTGCCGGCGACCTCCCCCTTCGAAAGGGCCACATGGGTCTCTCCGTCGACGAGGCTCTCGTAGACGCGCATACGGAAATCCCCGAAGTCTGTGGGAAGCTGGGCCTCCGCCACGCACTTCACCAGTATCTCGTTCCTGTGGCGGTACTTCACCAGTTCTTCCACGCTTGTGACCAGGAGGTCATGCTTCTCCGCGAACACCTCCAGGTCCGGCAGCCTTGCCATGGTGCCGTCCTCGTTCATAACCTCGCAGATCACCCCTGAAGGATGAAGCCCCGCAAGACGGGCCAGGTCCACAGCCGCTTCGGTGTGCCCCGTTCTCCGGAGAACGCCGCCGTCCCTGGCGGCCAGGGGGAAGATGTGTCCCGGTCTGCCCAGGTCCCTGGGCTCGGTGGCGGGATCGATGGCCACCGCGATGGTCCTTGCCCTGTCGGCGGCGCTTATTCCCGTGGTGACACCTTCCACGGCGTCTATGCTCACGGTGAAAGCGGTCTCATGGAGGGAGGTGTTCCTGGGGCACATCTCGTGAAGGTCGAGCCTTGCCAGGTGATCCCTCTTCATCGCCAGGCATATGAGCCCCCTGGCGCTGGAGGCCATGAAGTTTATGTGCTCAGGTGTGCAGAACTGGGCCGCTATCACCAGGTCTCCCTCGTTCTCGCGGTTCTCGTCGTCGACCACTACTATCATTTCTCCCCGCCGTATGGCTTCTATGGCCTTCTCAGCGGGTTGTATGCTGCTGCTTCTCAAGGTACTTCCTTAACGATGCTTCCGTGTCGGCACCGGAAACCGCCCGGGCCACGTACTTGCCGATTATGTCGAACTCCAGATTTACCTTCACGCCCGGTTTCCAGCTGCCGGCGGTGGTTCCCTCGAGGGTTTCCGGTATGAGGGCCACTGTGAAGCTTCCCTGTTCCAGGGCGGAAACGGTGAGGCTGATGCCGGAAACCGCCACGGAACCCTTCTCCACAAGAAGCCCCCGGTACTCGGAGGGATATCCTATGGAAACCTCGCTGAAAGCTGAAAGGCGCCTTACCCTGAGAACGGTTCCAGTGCAGTCCACATGCCCGGTAACGAAGTGGCCGTGGAGCCTGCCGGAGGCCTCCAGGGATCTTTCCAGGTTGACCGTTTCCCCAATGGAAGGGGGCTTGATCCTCCCGGCGGTCTCAGGGGAAACATCGAATGTGATCCTTTTCCCCGAGATGCCCGTAACCGTAAGACAGGAACCGTTCACGCAGAGGCTGTCACCCTTTCCTAGAGGAAGCTCAATCCCGGACTCGATCTCCAGTCTGCTCCCCGAAACGGTCACCCTTCCCGTGGTCTCAATCAGCCCGGTAAACAATTCGCCCCTCCGTAAGCATGTCCTCTCCGCTTTCCCTTACCGTAACATCCTTCAATCTCAGCATGCCATCAATGCCGGGAATGCCCAGCTCGCCGAAAATAGGCCTGCCCTCTCCTCCCAGCAGGGAAGGGGAGGTGAATATGCTCAGTCTGTCAACGAGCCGCGCCCTGACAAGGGAAGCGGCGAGGACGGGACCGCCTTCGCAGAGAACCAGCCCCAGCCCCTCTTCAGCGGTTCGCTTAAGCAGTTCCCCCGGGGAGGCAATCCCCGTCCACATCTCCGCCGAGGGATGAGCTTTCACCGGACGATCACAGGCGACAACCGTTCTGCCCGGAAGGGTGAACATCCTCAGGCCCTCCCGCAGGTCTTCCCCTGTGAGAACGATCCTCACAGGCTGGTCGGCGGGGTGGCACTCCACCTCGCTCACCACCAGGGAAGGGTCGTCCGCCAGGGCGGTGCCTGCGCCTATGAGTACCGCGTGGGCATCCCTTCTGAATCCATGGACCGTTTTCCTGGAGACCGGGCCGGTTATCCATCTGCTGGAACCGTCGGCGGCGGCGCACATTCCGTCCAGAGTCCCGGCCATCTTCAGATGAAGGAAGCTTCTGCCGGTTTCCCTGTGGTGAAGATAAACCCTGTTCAGGTCCCTGGCGGCCTCTTCCATCAGCCCGGTACTAACGTCCACACCCCGGGAGCGAAGGTACTCTATTCCCCGTCCGCTCACCTGGGGGTCGGGATCCACCATGGCGGCCACCACCCTCTTTATACCCGCCTCGGCCAGGGCTTCGGCGCAGGGCGGGGTCCTTCCGTGATGACAGCATGGCTCCAGCGTGACCACCATTGTCATGCCCCGCACGTCCCCGGCCTTCGAGAGGGCGTCCCTCTCGGCGTGGGGGGCACCGCAGCAGGCATGGTGGCCACTGGAGACCACATCCCCACCCGCGTTAAGTATCACCGCCCCGACCATGGGATTGGGGAAGACCGCTTTGCCGCCCTTCAGGGCCTCCCTGAGGGCAAGTTCCATGGCCCTCTTCTCGAAGGGCGTATACAAGGGGTTCTACTCCACTTCCTCTATGGAGAGCCTTCCAAGGACCGCGTTTACGACATACTGGGCGTCCAGGCTTCCCTGGGCCAGTATGATGTGAGTGGCGTCGGCTATCTGCTGGCTGAAGGTGGGATCTATGGCCACCCATTCTCCCACCCAGACCGCAGGCCATGCGTGGTAGCCGAATATGCCGTTGTCCACATAAACCACCCCGGCGCAGGTAACCGCGGGGATCCCGGCGGCCCTGCAGAGGGCTACCGTGAGGATCGTGTGCTCGTTGCAGTCCCCCCTGAGGTTGTCGAGAACGTCCACCGCCGAGGGAAGGGATACCGTCGGCACGTTCTGAACCGCCCTGTCCACGAAGCCGGAAATGCTCATCACCGCCTCCCAGGAATCGTCGAATCCTTCCGTGAGACTGTCCGCAAGGGCTATGATCGCGGCGTCACCGCTCTGTATCATGGATTCCGGCTCCAGGAGAGCAAGCAGCTCGGGATCCTCCACCTGGAAAGGGAAGGGAAGGGGAGCTGCCGGGGGCACCGAGTTCACAGTGATCACGATGCTGTCCACCAGCGTCTGAAGACCCGGGTAGTCCAGAACGAAGTCGGTCCAGTCTATGTCTCCCACCATGCGCCAGGTTCTCTCGCCGGTCCTTCTCGGGGAATCCACGTCGTTGGATGTCACTGCATAAACTTCGTAAAGATCGCTGGAGGGTATGATGTTGTTGCTGGTGGTGGGGGAAACCCTGGTCAGGACCATGCCCATCCCGGTTTCCTCCTCCCTGACGATCTGCCCCTGGTAGACCCAGACCGTGTTCCTCATACCCTGCTGGGAGATGAGGAGCCTCGAGGCCTGCACCGTATCTCCCATGAGGGACATGGGCTCCACCGCCTCGCATGTCACCGTTGCCTGGAAGAGCATCCCCGTGGACGGATCGAAGGTGGGGAAGGTCCTTTCATCCCCCGGGGCCCACTCCATGGTGGCTGAGGCCAGGTCGACGAACGCAGGGAGATAATCACCCTCGAACTCGCGGCTGTAGACTATCTCCCGTCCGGAAGTGTCCAGGGTTGTCTCCACTGTATTCCCTGTCCTCACCGCCCTGGCCTGGATTATCGAGGTACCGTCGGACATGGTCATGTCCATGTAGCCCAGGTCCATGTCCAGGCCGGTCCTGGACTCCACATCCATGGTTACCGTTCTGGTGGTTCCCATGAGGAGCAGGTGCCATTCCATGGACTGTGTGATGATCAGGGAATCGCCGACCTGCTCAGTCTGCATGGTCATGTAGCCCACATCCTCGCCCTGAAGGGCAACTGCGAACTTCTGGAAGTCGGCGGTGGCGTAGGTTTCCTCCGGGAGGCCGTTCCCCCCGTTCCCGCAGCCGGCCAGAACCAGCGCGGTAATGGTTATCGCAAGGTACTTCATGTGAGCAGCCTCTCTATCTCTTCGGCTATCCTCGAACCGGCCTTTCCGTCCCACATCGGGATGGCCGGGGGCGAGGACGGTCTCTTCTCCATCTGATTCCTCACCGCAGCCGGTATCCCCGCCGGATCGGCGCACAGGACATTGGTTCCCAGGGTGCAGGTTACCGGCCTTTCGGTATTGGGTCTTACGGTGACGCAGGGAACCCCCATGACCGAGGTCTCCTCCTGCACTCCGCCGGAATCGGTTATCACCACTGCGGCAGCCCTCTGGTGGCCCACGAAGGCCAGATAGTCCATGGGCTCGATCATCCGGAGGTTCCCGGGCACCTTCGCTCCCAGACCCCAGCTGCGGATGTTCTTCAACGTTCTGGGGTGGGCGGGGAACACCAGATTCATGGGAGCAAGCCTCGAAAGGGCTTCAAGTATCGCCTCCAGCTTCTCCCTGTTATCCACGTTCCCGGGCCGGTGAAGGGTTACGAGGCCGAATGGATCACCGGGGACCTCCGTTTCCGCGGCCCTTGGAAGAAGCCTGAGGAGTGTGTCTATCATGGGGTTTCCCACCATCTTCACAGCGCTTTCCGGCCTGCCCTCGCGAAGCAGGTTGTCCCTGGCTTCAGGGCTGGTTATGAGCAGAAGGTCGCTGATCTGGTCGGTTAGCAGCCTGTTTATCTCCTCGGGCATCGTTCTGTCGAAGCTTCTCAGCCCGGCTTCCACGTGAACGGTGGGAATACCGTACCTCACCGCGGTGAGTACGCATGCCAGGGTGGAGTTCACATCTCCCACCACCACCACCGCTTCAGGATCTCCCTCGAGGAGCACCGGCTCATAGGCTTTCATTATTTCGGCGGTCTGCACAGTTACCGTGGAGCTGCCCACACCCAGATTGATGTCCGGCACCGGAAGGCCCAGCTGCTGGAAGAAACTCCCGGACATGGCGTGGTCATAGTGCTGACCGGTATGGATCAGCCTTACTTCGGTGAGGAGGTTCCTGATTATGGGGTCCACCTTCATGAAGTTCGGTCTGGCGCCGCAGATGAGGTCGATCATGAGTCGAACTTGTCCGTTCTTCTCTTGTGCCTGCCCCCCTCGAACCCTTCCGAGAAGAAGACATCGGCGATCCGCTCCGCCAGGAAGGGCGCCGTGTATCCTCCACCCAGGACAAGGACGTTGGCGTCGTTGTGTCTCCTGGCGAAGAGGGCCATTTCCGGGAAGAGGCACAGTGCCGCCCTGATGCCCCGGTATCTGTTGGCGGCCATGCTCATTCCCACGCCGGAATTGCAGATGAGTATACCCCTGTGAGCTTCCCCGTCGAGAAGGGTCCTGCACAGCTTCCCGGCATAATCGGGATAGTCAACGGAATCGGTGGAGTCCGGGCCCAGATCTTCCACCTGGTGCCCCTCCCTTTCCAGATAATCCCTCAACCGCTGCTTCAGAGGATATCCCGCATGGTCGCTGGCCAAGAGTACGCGCATTACTGCCTGCCCTGGTAGGCGGCCACGATGCCGCTGAGGACCAGGCTGCAGAGCTTGCTCTCGGCGCTGTCGGCGCGGCTGGTGAGGACCACCGGGTTCTTCGCGCCCATTACCACAGCGCCCAGCTCGGAGTTCGCCAGGAAGATGAGCCCCTTGTAGAGAACATTGGCAGCCTCGATGTCAGGCATCAGGACCACGTCGGCGTCTCCCGCCACCGGGCTCTCTATCTTCTTGATCTTCACCGATACAGGTGACACGGCAAGATCCAGGGCCAGGGGTGCGTCGAACAGTATGTCGCCGAAATCCCCGGCCTCGGCCATCTTCTTCATTTCAGCGGCTTCCAGTGTGCAGGGCATCTTGTCGTAGGGCACTTCCTTCGCGCAGACATAGGTACACTTGGGAACCTCTACGCCCAGAGCCTTGGCCACCACAACGGCGTTCTTCAGCATTTCCTTTTTCTGCTCGAGTGTGGGGGCGATGTTCATAGCCGCGTCTGTGACTATGAGAAGCTTGTGGTAGGCGGGGATGTCGAATGCGGCCACATGGCTCAGCAGCCCTTCTCCCCTGAGCCCGTGCTCCTTGTCCAGAAGGGCCTTCAGGAAAGTGCTGGTGGCCACCAGCCCCTTCATGAGCACATGGGCCTCGCCGTTCCTCACCAGCTCCACACCCTTCGCAGCGCTCTCCTTGTCGTCGGCTGCGTCCACGATGCGTATTCCGCTGATGTCGAACTGCGCTTCCTTTGCCGCCTTCCTGATGCCTTCTTCGGGCCCCACCAGGATACAGTCTACCATTCCGCCCTCCACAGCTTCCTTAACGGCGGTGAGGGTCTCCACTTCGTCGGCCCTCACAACGGAGACCACGCTGGAGGGAAGGTCCTTGGCGTACTTCTTGAGCTGTTCAAGGGTTCGTATGGGTTTCATTTCATCCCTTTCATGATAATTATCCATTAATACTGATTAAAGCATGATCCCCTTAGCAGGGAAGGGGTTAGACACCAGGGATGAAATATAGGTAAACGCTATTTCTGATGCCACATTAAGGGCAGTTGACAATCAGCCCCTCCTTGTGAAGATTTGAAAGGCTTGCAAGGTAAACCCATCCCTTCGCTTCCCGCCGCATCGGCGGTCGAACGCACAGATCATGCCGCAGAATACGGAGGCTCTCAATGAAGCGCATTCCATCAGACAAGGTGAAATCCACCATCGGTAAACACATGCTCGCGGACGGTTACGACCTGATCCTGGACCTCAGGGAGAGCAGGGGCAGCTACATCCACGACGCCGTCACCGGTAATGACTACCTGGACCTTTTCAGCTTCTTCGCCAGCGCGCCGCTGGGGTTCAACCATCCCGCCATGACCACCGAAGAATGGAAGAAGCACATAGCGGAAGTGGCCATCAACAAGCCTTCGAACAGCGACTTCTACACAGAGGAAATGGCAGTTTTCGTTGATACTTTCGCCAACACGGTGATCCCCGACAGCCACCCCTATCTGTTCTTCGTTTCCGGCGGAGCGCTTGCAGTGGAGAACGCGCTGAAGACAGCCTTCGACTGGAAGGTGCGGAAGAACATCGAAGCAGGCCGGGGAGAGAATCTCGGAACCAAGGTGATCCATTACAGAATGGCCTTCCACGGCCGCTCCGGCTACACCCTCAGCCTTACCAACACCGCAGACCCCAGGAAGTACATGTACTTCCCCCTCTTCGACTGGCCCAGGGTGGATCCCCCGGCCATAACCTTCCCCCTCGAGGAGAATCTCGACAAGGTCATCGAGGCCGAGAAGAGGAGCCTTGCACAGATAGACGAGGCCATAAAGACCCACGGACACGACATAGCCTGCCTGATCATCGAGCCCATCCAGGGCGAGGGTGGCGACAACCATTTCCGTCCCGAATACCTGAAGGCCCTCAGGGAAAGAGCCGACAGACACGAGTTCCTCCTGGTGTTCGACGAGGTGCAGACCGGAATGGGAATGTCCGGCGAGTGGTGGGCATGGCAGTCACTGGGAGTAGCCCCGGACATCTTCTGCTTCGGAAAGAAGTCCCAGGTCTGCGGCATTGCCTGCAGCCGACGGATCGATGAGGTGGAGAAGAACGTGTTCCACGAGTCCAGCCGCATCAACTCCACCTGGGGGGGCAACCTTGTTGATATGGCCAGGTGTACTAAGTACCTTGATATAATGGTGGAAGAGAACATCCTGGAAAACGTTCGCTCCAGGCACACTCAGGTACTGGAAGGGCTTGCCGCCCTGGCTGCGGAGAACCCCGGCAAGGTGACCAACATCAGGGGACGGGGGCTGATGATAGCCTTCGACCTGGAAACCCCCGAGAAGAGGAACGCCCTGGTCTCGAAGATTCTCGACAACGGGGCCATCATCCTTCCCTGCGGTCACAGGACCATCAGGTTCCGCCCGCCCCTGAACATCTCAGAGGAAGAGGTTCAGAAGGCCATGGAGATCATCGGAAAGTCCATGAAGGAAGTGCTCTAGCCCTTCCCGTTCGTTTCAGGGCCGCTCTCTTCCAGGGCGGCCCTTTTCATTGCCGCGGCCAGGTCCCGGATGTGGTAGGGCTTGTGAAGGATACCTGAACAGCCGCCTTCTGGAAGCTGTTCCATCACCGTCTCCCCGGGGAAGCCGCTGGATATGATGACCCTTGCCCCGGGATCCATGCGGAGAATCTCCGCAAGGGCTTCGCGGCCGTCCATCACCGGCATGGTAAGGTCAAGTATCACCCATTGGTAACCGCCGCGTTTCCTTTCGAAGAGAACCACCGCCTCGCTTCCGTTGGCGGCGTAGTCCACGGAGTAGCCAAGCCTTTCCACCATTTTGCCGGTAACCGTCCGCACGGTTTCCTCGTCGTCCACCACCAGCACGCTGCCTGTCCCACGGGGGAGTTCGGGGCTCTCCTCGTCTTCGGGAACGGCGATCTCACCGGCGAGGGGAATACAGACGGAGATGGTGGTTCCCCTGCCCTCCCTGGAATCCACCATGATGCATCCCGAATGGGTCTTCACTATTCCCAGCACCGCCGCCATGCCGAGACCCCTTCCGGTGAACTTCGTGGTGAAGAAAGGCTCGAAGACCCTTGCCAGGGTCTCATCGCTCATTCCGCACCCGGTGTCGGAAACCCTGATCTCGGCGTATCTACCCGGTTCCAGCCCCGGGTCAACGTAGCAGGCTGCAAGGTCAGCTTCAGTGAGGTTCCTTGCCCTCACAGAAAGGGTGATGTCCCCCGGGGCATCGCACAGGGCATCGGAAGCGTTGGTGATCAGGTTCATGACCACCTGGCGAAGCTGTGAAGGGTCCGCAAGAACCACTGGAGAAGGTTCGGCAAGCTCATACTCCAGCCTGGCCTTCCTGGAAACGGAGATACTGAGCATTCCCCCTGTATCCTGGACCAGATCATTGAGCCGAAGGGGTGAAAGTGTGCTTTCCCTCTTTCCGGAGTAGTCCAGCATCTGCCCGGTAAGGTCCGCGGCGCGCCGGGCGGCTTCTTCTATCCTCTTCAGGTATGTCTTCAGCCCTTCGGGAACATCCTCCCCGGCCAGGGCCAGGTCGGTATTCCCCAGGATGGCCATGAGGATGTTGTTGAAGTCGTGGGCGATACCCCCGGTAAGAACCCCCAGGCTTTCCAGCTTCTGGGTGACCCTGAAACGCTCCTCCAGCTTCCTCTCCCGCTCAGCCGCCTCTTTCACCGCGGTTATGTCCCTGGGATGCTCTATGACCCTTACCATAGCTCCGCTGTCGTCGAATATTGGATAGGATCTTACCTCCAGCCATTTGCCCAGCTCCGGAACTTGCTTCTCCACCCTTGCCGGCTTGCCGGTGGACCTCGTGATGGACGTTGCGCAGACGGCGCAGGGGGACGAATGCCCTATCAGCTGGTAGCACTTCCTTCCCTTTGCCCCCCGGCGTCCAGTACGGAATACTCAAGCTCGGCATCCACCCGGGTTTCCCTTCCCGGGCGAACGATCACATCGGGCAGTGACCTGGGATGGAATCCGACGCTGTTCACCGACAGCACATATGCCCCGGGTAGAACCCCGGTGATCGCGAAACTGCCATCTGAATCGGTGATGACACCCAGCTCAGCTCCCTGCAGAAGCACCCTTGCTCCCGGGACAGGGGAGCCGTTCCCTGTGGATGACACAGTTCCGCACACCATTCCCGGGAAGGGATCGGCGAACAGAATGGTGATAACGGTAAGAAGTGTCGTTAGAACTAGACAGGGCGTCTCCTCTCTTGCCTTCGCATTAATTTAAACATATGTTTTAATCGCTTGCTTAAAATGCTCGAAAGAAACACCTTGTCAACCTTCTTGCTCCGGGGTCGATTTGTTCATAGCTTTACCGCTTGCGAAGGGAGTGTTTTGAGGGACGGGAACACCGCCATGCGGATAGTGCTTTCAGCGGTTGAAATGGTTAACAGAGGGGGCACCGGTGCCGTTACCACCAGGGGCATAGCCCGGGAGGCCGGTGTTAACCCCGCGGCGGTGAACTACCATTTCGGAACCAGAGAGAACCTCATCGCGGCGGTCCTGGACCTTACACTGTCGCACCTGTTCCAGGACTGGGAGATGATACTCTCGCAGGATACCCTGTCACCACCGGAGAAGATCTACTTCTTCCTGGATTACATAATGGAGGGCATGGCCAGGTATCCCGGCCTGGTAAGGTCATACATCTTCGAGGATTCCCTCAGCGTTCCGGTGGCCGACAGGTTCCTCGAAAAACTCAGCCTTACCATTGATGGACTATCCACTGAAAAACCAGTCAAACCAGATCTTCAACAGGCCGTCTCCGCTGTGATAGCATGCGGGATCGTGCCGGGTATGTTCCGCATGTTCTCAGGCGGAAGCCTTTCCAGCGAGGAAGACAGAAGGAGATATCTTCTTCCCCTTGTGAACGGGCTGCCGAGGATAAATCTTCATTTGGATGAAGCAACTGATATGGTTGGACCCGTCAAGTATGGTTAACCCTTTTCTTTGTCTTTTCCCTTCACTCAAGGGATCAGCAGCCGGTGTCAGTCAATCGACGGTCTGATCATACTGATATCCGCGGGTTGGTTACCGCATTTCATTTATTCGTCTGGGGTTTCCTCATTCTCTTATCGTGCATACAGATTCTTCTGCGCACAGAGTTGCTCCGAGGGTTTCCCATACCTGATGATAACACCAGCCGCTGATCCGTTCATTATATACTCTGTCCGATTGCCCAGATAAAGCCTGCAAGTTCTCTTGCGACGGCTACGCAAACTTTGTTCTTCGGCTTACCGCTCATCAGTAACTTCATGTACTTGCGGTGAAGTCTTTCCTGTGCCTTCCAGGCAATGTCCTGGACTCTTTTCGGCAGATTTTCGTTCCTGAGCGTGATAGCCCGGGATCTGCTCGGTTTGTGTCTGTAATGCCAGGCTGCCTCAACAAGCAGCCTTCTGACGATGACATTGCCACATCTGGTTATCGAGCCCCGCTTCTCCTTCTGGCCAGAAGAATACTCAGATGGTACCAGACCCACATACGACATGAAATGACCCGCTGTGGGAAACCTTCTCAGGTCACCTACTTCTGCGGCTATGGCAACTGCTGAAACAAAAGCAATCCCCCTGAGACCCTGCAGGCTCTCAACAAGACTGCTCTTCCCCCAATACCCGCTGTAAACCCTGAGATCCTCCTCGATGTTGGCAACCCTCTCATCAAGCAGCTCGGTATGCCTCAGATAATCAGCAAGGGTCACATTGTCCGCTTCCTGAGGAAATATCTGTGAACGGACCCAGGTCATATGACCAGTATTCCACTTCGTCTTCAGGTGGTATACCAGGCCTTTGCGAAGAAGAAACTGATTCAGCTGCTGTCTTGCCTTGTGCCTGGCAATCCTTGCATCGTCTCTGAGCCTGACCAGGTTCCTGATGCTTTCGGTATTCTCATCAGGTACCCATACCTCCGAGAGGTCACCTGAACGAAAGTAGTGGGCAAGGTTTTCTGCATCGAGCCTGTCCGTCTTGACCCTTTTGCCACTCTGTTTGGGAATCATAGAGGGGGCGACCACTTTGCAGTCGATACCTGCAGCTGTTAATGCGCGGTAGATCGAGTAACCTCCGGGCCCTGCTTCGTAGCAGCACCTGACACTGCTGCTGGGGCCAAGCTTGCTTATCTGCTTGATAAGCTTGCCGCTCTCCCCGGGTATGGAAGCCAGAAGCTTTGCTGGCTCACGCCCTTCCTCGGCTATGGCAATCTTGATGCTGTCCTTATGGACATCGAGGCCGACATATCTTATTAACACAACGGACCACCCTTCTGGTAGAGGTTTTCTGACAAGGGTAAGGTACCCTAATCAGAGGTGGTGGTCCAACCATCATGTCTCTTGAAAAAATGGACCTCGTACGCAAGCTTGCATTCCGAGAGGAACACAACGATTGAGGTGAAAAAGTGAAGCGATCATTGATTGCGGTTCTCACATTTGCCGCGGTATGTCTGGCGGTTCCCGAGGGAATACCCATCCAGTATATGGACGCAAGGGGCAGACAACCCCGGTCGACCTTCCAGTCGGTCACCGCGCTCCGGGGTGAATACTCCATGAGCATTGAGTCAGCCCCTCTGGCGCCGGACACCGACGGTGACCTGGTGGTGCTTCTGGTGGACGCGGCTGTCTTCGACGGGATCTCTTCCTCCCTCGCCCAGTATCAGAGCGATCTGGAGGGAGAGGGCTACTCGGTGGCCGTGTGGCAGATAGAGGGGGGAACCGCCGCTGACATAAGGGCGGACCTTCAGGCGGAGTATGCCGGCGGCAATCTGGTGGGAGCGGTGGCCATCGGCGACATACCCTCGGGATGGATCGAGAACGGATACGGGGAGTACCCGATAGACATGTACCTGATGGACATGAACGGAACATGGAGTGACCCCGACGGCGACGGGCTCTTCAATTCCTACTCCTCCGGGGCTCCCGAGATCTGGCTGGGCAGGCTGACTCCCACTTACCTTACCTTCGGTTCGTCGGTGGAACTCCTCAACGACTACTTCGCAAAGAATCACGCCTACAGGACAGGGGCTCTTTTCCTGCCGGACAGGGCCCTGGCCTATGAGGAGGCTTTCACTGGATTGACCTACGCGCTGAACGACCTCTACACCGACGTCACCAGGAAGGACGATCCGGTGGGCACCAACGCCGACGATTTCAAGAACGAGCTGCTCGCCGGATACGAATGGATCCATCTGATCTCACATTCAAGCCCATGGGGCAGCAGTTTTCACACTGGAGCCCCCCCCGCCGGCGCCGGCACCCTGAACAATCTGGAAGTCCCGCCACTGGATCCCCACGCCTTCTTCTATGTATGCAACTGCTGCAGCAACGGCAGGTGGACCGAGGTGGACAACCTGGCCAACAGCTACATCTGGACCGATTCCTACGGTCTTGCCTGCCTGGCCCAGGCGAAGGTGGACTACACCAACTATTTCACCGAGTACTACCAGCAGCTGAGCAACGGCGCCTGCCTGGGGGAAGCCTTCAGGATCTGGCTGGCGAACAACACCGGCATGGAGGACGGCGCGGTTCTGTTCGGCGACCCCACTTTGAAACCCAGACAGAGCTCGGCGCGTTTCTCAGGCGTTCAGCAGGGCGGTTTCGATCCCTCCGCTGAAGGCTGGCTGGACTATCCCCTCACCGACGGTCTCCACACCCAGGGCAGGGTGGATATGTACGCCGATCCCGCTTCCGGTATGGTGTTCGCGGTTTCAGGGAGTTCCGACCCTGTAAGGGCCAATATCATTGCGACCTGCACCGACGGCGACTCATGGAGCCTTCCCGTAACGGTCTGCGAACACGAGTACTGGGACTGGCATCCAACTGTTGGCGGCGACGGGGCCGGGAATGTGTGGACCGCATGGCAGTCCATGAGGGACAACCATGAAGGCTACGACATTTATCTCTCCCGCTGGAGCGGTTCCGGCTGGGAATCCGCCCAGACAATGACCACAGGGGATCCCTTCGACATAGAACCGGCCATGTCCGGAGGAAACGGCCACACCTGGCTGGTCTGGCAGAAGTGGGACGGAGGCGATCCCGATATCGTGGGCAGGATGTGGACGGGCAGCCAGTGGACGGTGGAGGAGGACATCGCAGGTTCCGACACCGCCGAAAGATACCCCGATGTGGCATGGAACGGTACCGGCTACGGCCTGGTATATCACAGGAAGACCGAAGACGGGTGGCGGATCTGCTTCAGGGACGCACCGGACAGTGGCACATTCGGCGCCGAAGAGATCATTTCCTCTCCCTCCGACGAGAGCAGATACGCCTGCATAGCAGGTATATCCGGCGGTTTTGCGGTGGCATGGCAGCGGCAGGACGGCGGGATAGTGTTCTCAATGAACACCGGCGGCGGCTGGACTGCGCCTGAGGTGGTCTCAGGGGGCGATTACGGCGTTCGGCCTTCCGTCGCAGTGCTTCAGACAGGGGATATCATCGTTTCCTGGACCGCTGGAATGAACTCCATAAGGTACAACCAGTGGAACGGGGCAGCCTGGTCCGGGATCTTCACCGCCGCCGCTTCGGATGCGGTGGATGACGGACGTATGGCAGTAAGCAGCTCGGGGAAGGTCTGGCTGGTCTACGGCGCCAGGGGGGACGACCTGCAGTGGGACCTGAGGGCATCCACACCGGATCCGTCGGGAACGGGAAGCCAGGAGCAGGGGGGTTCCGTCCTCGGACTGGTCAACTGCGGAACGAATCCCGTCGGATCCTCGGCGCTGTTCCGGGTCTCAGCCGCGGGCGAGGCAGTACTTACCATGCACGACATGTGCGGAAGAATGGTTCACAGAGCGAATGTTACCGCCGGCGATTACACTCTTGGGATGGGAACAATGCCCTCGGGAATGTACGTGGTACGGCTTTCCGATGAAACCCGCTTTGATGAACTGAAAATAGTTCATCTTAGGTAAGCGTTCCGTAAGGGACTAATCTGCAAGGGGAGCAGCAGTCAGCTCCCTTTGCTTTTCTTCAGGTATTCACTCAGTTCCATATATTTATCACAGACCATCTTCGGAGTTATACCGAAGCTGTTGTCCTTTTTCCCTGAATAGTCATAGTTTTTCACATATCTATGTATAGGCTGGTGCCAGGCGGTCCAGTTAAGCGGGTTGGTTTTCGATCCGAAGATAGCAATGCTTGGAGTATTCTGTGATACTGCGAGGTGTATAATACCTCCGTCATTGCCGATATATATCCTGGTCTTCCTGAGAAGTGCTCCTGCCTGGTTGAATGTTGTTTCAGGCGCTATCACCGGCTTATATTTCATATTTAATGCCATCAATTTGGCTTTATCTAGTTCCCCTGGGCCCCATAGAAGCACTATTGTACAGTCGTTGCTCTCCTTTATCATATCCGCTGTTTCAGCGAACAGTTCAAGTGCCCACTGTTTCCTGTTCACCGGGGAAGCTGGCGAGAACACCACAAGTTCATTCCCTTCAATACCTGTGCTTCGCAGCCAGTTGTCGATGTATTCAATGGATTCCGGTCTGATTCCGTAGAAGGTATTATCCGCTGTCTCTTCTATACCCAGAGGCTTCAGCAGCCTGAATTTCGCCCTGGCCGAATAGATCCCTTTAACCCGCGTTTCCCTGAAGTTATAGACCCAGTTGTATTTCTCAGGCGCGAAAATCGGCTTGAGCTTGTTCCAGCCAAGTCTGTATTTCGCTCCGCTGAACAGGCATACCTGCGATGAGCCCGGTCCCCTTATATGATCGATGATCATATCGTAGCCAAGTCTCCTGACCTCCCTGATCACCCTGATCCTCTCTCTGTAGTATGCTGGGGTTTTGTGTTTTCTCTTCTCCATGATGATAAGGTTATCCAGGTTCGGATTGTCCGCAAGAATGGTTCTGAAAGGTCTTTGAACAAGAAAGTCGATGGTTGCATCCGGAAACCTTTTCCTCAGCGCTGGAAGATAGGCCGTGTTCAACAGAACGTCTCCGAACGGTTTGTACTGTATTATGAGTATTTTACGAATGCTCCTGAGTTGCTCTTCAGTCAGCGTTCTTCCAGTTGCTCCGGGCACCTCTCCCTCCGCTTTCAGTGCATCGCGAGATGCGCAGGGGGATGCTTTTCGCCCCCCTGCGCACATGTTCTGCCGCTTCTGCTACTCAAAAGACTCTATGGACTTCCTGATGATCTCCACGCACTCCATGAGCTGCTCCTCGGTTATCACCAGAGGGGGAGCAAAACGGATGATGTCGCCGTGGGTGGGCTTCGCCAGAAGGCCGTTCTCAGCCATCTTCAGACACACATCCCAGGCTTCCTTGCCGTTCTTCTGCTTGATGATGATGGCGTTGAGAAGACCCTTGCCCCTCACGAGGGAGATCATCTCGGAATTGATGGCCCTGAGTTCCCTTCTGAGTATCTCTCCCAGGTGTTCGGCCCTCTCGGCGAGTTTTTCCTCCCTGACCACATCCAGTGCAGCCATGGCAACCTTTGCGGCAACGGGGTTCCCTCCGAAGGTGGATCCGTGCTGGCCGGGCTTGATGTTAAGCATGATGTGGTCGTTGGCGAAAACGGCGGATACGGGATACATTCCACCGCTGATCGCCTTGCCGAGTATGAGGATGTCCGGCTTCACGTTCTCGTGGTCGCAGGCAAGCAGCTTTCCCGTTCTGGCTATGCCGGTCTGAACCTCGTCAGCGATGAAAAGTACGTTCTTCTCGGTGCAGAGCCTTCTGGCGCAGGCCAGGTAGCCCTCATCGGGGACATACACTCCTGCCTCTCCCTGAATGGGCTCAACGAGGAAGCCGGCAACATCCGGGTCTTCCAGGGCCTTTTCCAGTGCAGCGGCGTCGTTGTAGGGTATTCTCACGAAGCCCGGTGTGAACGGACCGTACTCGCTATAGGCGTCGGGATCGTTGGAGAAGGACACTATCGTGGTGGTCCGGCCGTGGAAGTTGTTCTCGCAAACAACGATCTTCGCTCTGTCAGCCTCGATCTTCTTGTTGATGTAGGCCCATTTGCGACAGAGCTTGATGGCGGTTTCCACGGCCTCGGCGCCGGTGTTCATGGGAAGCACCTTGTCGAAGCCGAAGTACTCGGTGACATACTTCTCGAAAACGCCCAGAACATCATTGTGGAAAGCCCTGCTTGTCAGCGCAAGGGTCTCGGCTTGCTGCTGAAGGGCCTTCACGATCCTCGGGTGGCAGTGACCCTGATTCACCGCGGAGTAGGCGGAGAGGAAATCGTAGTACTTCTTCCCCTCTACATCCCACACGAAAACGCCCTCGCCCCTGCTCAGGACAACCGGCAGCGGATGGTAGTTATGGGCCCCGTACCTGTGCTCAAGCTCGATAGCCTGTCTGGAGGTAATCTTCTCTGTGCTCATGGTCTCATCCTTTTCGCGAATTCACCGTCAACACCAGGGAGGACCGCCGATACTCCAGCGCAAGCCTGACGGGAAGAGTTTTCCGTTTTGATTAAGCCTGCGGCGGTCTAACGAGTTACCAGGTCAGCGGGAATATAAGCTCAACAGCGCTAAGCGCAATAAGGTTACAGCCGGCTTGCGCGCCTTCTTCCGAACAGGGTGCGAACCCCCAGAACCGCCGCTCCCATGGCCGCCGCGGAGTAGCTGGCGGTGTGCATCCAGAGCGCGGCCATGTACCGCGGCTGTCTTTCCGGCGAAACCGCCTGCGAGATTCCTTCGAGGAAGAAGATGGATCCCCCGGAAGAGAGCCTGTAGCCCAGAATACCCATGACACCGGAAGCCATGGCGCAGAAACAGAAGAGCAGGACCAGTGGCCGGATGAAAGACCTGGCGGTCCTCTTCTCCCAGCCGCCTGTCATGCCGGAAAGCACCAGGACAAGACCCAGGGCAACGCCCACCCACCAGGTCGAGTGGATGCCCCATGCTATTCCCATGAGGGTTGGGGATGTGGAGTGTATCAGGGCCCTGTGGCCGATGGTGAAGTATTCAAGGCTCACCCTGGCGCTCACCTGATTGTGCAGAACACCGAAGAGGATGGTGAAAGCCACGCACAGCAGTATGGTAAGAGTCGCCTGTTTCATTTTCTCCTCAGCTCTGAGAGAGGAGCCGTTGGAAGAGGGTGCAGTCGGTGAGACTGCGTATACCGTAACGGGTAAGGGCGAAATCGTACTTCACAGGGTCATGGGGCGCGTACTCCCTGAACCCCTCCGTTATCTCGGCGGCTGCTCTGCCGTCGGGGGTCTTCCTTCCTGTGAAACCCAGGCACCTGCCTATTCTGAACATGTGAACATCCACGGGAACGATCAGCCTTGCAGGGGATATCATGGCCCACCCGCCGGGATCCACGCTGTCCTCCCTCACCATCCACCTGAGGAACAGGTGAAGCCTCTTACAGGCGCTTCCCCTGGATGGTCTGGGCAGAAGATAGCTCCTGTCCATGCCCCCAAGGAGTTTTCCGGTGAAAAGGTCAAGGGCTTCCAGATAACCGTGGTCTTCCAGGAGTTCAGCAAGCAGATTTCCCAGGAGTCCGTGCTCTCCCTGCACCCTGGCGATGTTTCCGAGGAAATCGGCCACTTCTTCCCCTGGAGTGAACCTGTGCCTGAAATCGGATAACGCCGTACGGATCCCGGCGGTGCCCCGGGAACGGAGAAAGGCCGATGGGTGCCGCCCCATCAGGTTCAGCACCCTGTCCACGCTTTTCAGGATGAGGTTCACCCTGCCGTATGCGAGCCCGGAAGCAACCAGACCCGCTATCTCCCTGTCCCTGACATCAGGGTAGCGGTACAGGAACTCAAGCGGGTCCGGATGCACGAACTCTCTTCTGTTGTACCTGCCGTATATGTCTTCCAGCAGGTATCCGAGCTCCTGCTCTATTCCGGGATCTCCAGCTTCATCAGCTTCGCGGAGACCCCGCTCAGCACGTTGAGCTTCCTCTCAAGTTCAGCGAGCCTTTCCTCTTCCCCGACGAGGTCCAGGAAGAGAAGGCCGTTCTCCGAGCAGTTCTCCTGAACTCCCTCGTGTATTCCCAGCCGGGTCTTGATGAGACATCCCCAGCCTGTGAGTATCGCCTGCACCTTCGCCGCGGCATCGTTCCTGTGGCTGATGAGGACCACCATTACGGTTTTCTTCATGGTGTTCTCAGATCCCTATACTTCGGAGAACTGGTCTTTGCCAACACCGCACACAGGGCACACCCAGTCGTCGGGAATGTCTTCGAAAGCGGTTCCAGGTGCTATGCCGCCGTCGGGATCCCCCACCGCCGGGTCGTATTCGTACCCGCATACATTGCAGACGTACTTCTTCATGTTATTCTCCTCCTGTGGTTTTTCCGTATCGCATACCGTTTGTGGAGCCTTGAATGAAGGCGCCGTGGGCGGGGTCTTGCCACGGAGCACTTCCTGATAGTAGCTGTATGTCATGGGAACACCCTCTCCCAGGAGACTGCAGTGGGTGAGGACCCCTATGAAGAGGGTATGGGTGTCCACCTCCACCATGCTTTCCACCTTCAGTTCCAGGCAGGCAAGGGTGTTCTCCTCCGGACAGGGGCATCCCGAGGGGGTGGTTATGTACTTCTTCGAGGCGAACTTGTCGATGTCCCTTCCGCTCTTGAAACCGAAGTGCCCTATGAAAGGCATGTCGGCGGTCTGGGAAAGCACACCCACGGACATGTAACTGGAGTCCTTGATGAACTCGTTGGTGAGCTCCGACCTGTTGATGGCAACGGCTATCCTGGCGGGGCTCGAGGTTATCTGGAAGACAGCGTTCGCTATCTGGGCGTTAACCCTGTTCCCGGAAAAGCTGCCCACGGTGTAAAGGCCGTAGCTGAGGGTGAAGAGAGCCGAGGTATCCATCTTTGTCATTCGGAGCACCTTTCCACCAGTTCCCTGCCTATCTTGGAGCCAAGGTCCCTCGCCGTTCGAAGCTGGTCATGGTCTGGAACATAATTCACATTGAGAGGGTCGCCGATCACGGGAATACCCATGTCGTCCAGGAAAGCCTGAATGTGCTTCACCGCCTCGCCGCTCCAGCCGTAGGAACCGAAAACGCCGCCGATGAGGTTCTTTGGCTTCAGACCCTTGAGGTAGGTGAGTACATCCGCCATCCTGGGGAACATCTGCCCGTTGATGGTGGGGCTGCCTGCGATCAGCGCGCCGGAATCGAGCACGGCGGTTGCCACGTCGCTCCGGTGGCTTGAGCCCAGGGGCATCACCGTTACGGATATGCCCTCCTGAACAAGACCGTCGCAGACGACGTCCGCCATCCTGGCTGTGCTTCCCCACATGGTATCGTAGATCACCACCGCTTTCCTGGTGCACTTCTGGAGGGCCCATTCCCTCCATCTGTTCAGTATGCCGCCGATATCGCTGCGCCATACCGGGCCGTGGTCGGGGCAGAGAAGCGCGATGTCCAGGTCGAGTTCATCAAGCTTCTTCATCAGCCCGGTGACCATCGGCGAGAATGGCAGCAGGATGTTGGCGAAGTACTTCTCCGCTTCCCTGGTGAGGATGTAGGGGTCAATCTGATCGTCGTACCTCTCCGTGGAGGCCAGGTGCATTCCGAAGCCGTCCTGTGAGAACATCACCTTCTCGGTGTCCAGGTAGGAGACCATGCTGTCGGGCCAGTGGAGCATCCTCGTCTCGATGAAGGTAAGGTTCGACTGCCCCAGTGAGATCGATTCCCCGGTTTTCACAGTGGAGACGACCCCGGGCTGGAAGTGGAAATGGGCCCTGAGCGCCTTCTCTCCCATGGGGGAAGCGAAGACATTCTGGGGTTTCACCATTTCCATGACCTGGGGAAGGCAGCCTGTGTGGTCCATTTCCGAGTGATTGCTCACTATGAAGTCTATCCTGGACGGATCGACCACCGAGGATATCCTGGCGAGCATCTCCTCCATGAATGGCTTCTTGACGGTGTCTATCAGGGTGATCTTCTCGTCCATCACCAGGAAGGCGTTGTAGGTGCTCCCCCTTCCGGTGGAGTATCCGTGGAAGTCACGGACACTCCAGTCGATGGCTCCCACCCAGTAGACCTTGTCAGTGAGCTTCTGCGCGGTGCATGGCCCCATAGCGCTATCCCTACTCTGCAGCCGGGGGGGTGAAAACCCTGGAACCCAGCTCCCTGTCGATCATGAGCATTCCGCCGCCGGCTCCTCCGGCAAGGCTGAACATCCTGATGACCTCGTTGGCTGAAGCCTCTTCCTCAACCTGTTCCGCCACGTACCACTGGAGGAAGTTGTCGGTCATGTAGTCGTTCTCCTCCCTGGCCAGCTTGACCAGATCGTTGATGGAAGCGGAGATGAACCGCTCGTGTTCAAGGGCTGCCTTGAATGCATCTACAGGCCCGTCCCAGGAGACCTGAGGCTTCTCCAGGGCCTCGAGTTCCACCCTGCCGCCGCGCTCGTTCACGAAGTTCATGAACTTCTCGGCGTGGGTCATCTCCTCAAGGGCCTGCACCCTCATCCAGGAGGCGGCCCCGGAAAGGTCTGCGCTCTCGAAGTACATGGACATGGCCATGTAGAGGTAGGAGGAGAAAAGCTCCTTGTTTATCTGGCCGTTGATGGCCCCGAGCATTCTTTCTGAAAGCATATCTATCCTTTCCAGAGCCCATGGACATTGCAGTACTCCCTGGCGCTGACCTTCTCGGCGCTGACGCAGAATTCCGCAACCGGTTCGTCTCCGGGCTTGAGGTATGCCCTGTGGACCGTTCCGTCGGCCACCAGTTCTATCCATTCTATGTAATGGGCGTCCAGCATTGGATGGAGGGTGCTGCCCACGGTGACCCTGTAGCCTCCGTCGATCTTCTCCACAACCGGAACGTGTTTCTCCGTGGACATGTCAGCGGTCTTCTCCTCCAGGAGGTTCATGGGCTGCCCGCAGCACACCAGTTCTCCGGGACCCCCATGGAGTACCTCCACGATGTTCCCGCACATTTCGCACTTGTATACCTGCATTCTCTCAGCCATTTTCGTTCTCCTTCCTGTTACCAGTTCTCGCATATCAGCATGAAATGCGCCTGGGGGTGCGCGCATGCGGGGCACTTCTCGGGCGCTTCCGTACCGAGATGAACATAACCGCAATTCTGACAGAACCAAACCACGGGTTCCTCTTTCCTGAATACGGTTCCGTTCTCGATGTTGGCCAGAAGTCCCAGGAAACGCTTCTCATGCTGCTTCTCCGCAACGGCGATCTTCTCGAAGACCGTTGCTATCTCCCCGAATCCCTCTTCCCGTGCCACCTGGGCGAATTCGGGATACATGGAGGTATGCTCGTGGTTCTCGCCGCCGGCTGCGGCCCTGAGGTTCTCGGCGGTGGTTCCGATGACCCCGGCGGGAAAACCCGCGGTTATCTCCACCTCTCCGCCCTGCAGGAACTTGAACAGCCTCTTGGCATGCTCCTTCTCCTGGTTGGCGGTTTCGTTGAAAACGTTGAAGACCTGCACGAAACCATCCTTTTTCGCCTGGGAAGCGAAGTAGGTGTAGCGGTTCCTTGCCTGTGACTCTCCTGCGAATGCCGTGAGGAGGTTCTTTTCCGTGCGCGTTCCCTTGAGGTTCATTCTTCTCTGCCTTTCTTCTCTGAACTTCCGCAGCATTGGCCGCAGATTCCCGTGAAACTAACCGAAACTTCTTCTATTATGAAACCATCCGGCGAACAGTGCCCCCTGGAGGGCATGTGTGAAGTGTCGAAATCCAGGTCGAAGACCTTTCCGCAGGTCCTGCACCTGGCGTGACAGTGGGTATCGGTGCGGTGATCATAGTGGACCTCCGCCCCGGGACCGGATACGGCGGTGAGGCTTCCCTCCTCGACGAGGATCCTGAGATTCCGGTATACGGTGCTCAGGCTCGTACCCGGCAGGTCCCTTCTGACCCTGAGGAAGACCTTGTCGGCACTGGGATGGTCCCCATGGTCGGAGACCGCCTTCAATACAGCCATCTTCTGCCGGGATCCCCTTCTCTGCTGCGCCGTTTCCATCTGCACTCCAATCGGAATAGGAACTATTACTATTATAGTTACCCCTCCCTCACCGTCAACCCCTGGACGGGGTGGAAAAGCCGCGCAACATAGAGCATATTGCTGTCATGAGCATTGTAGAAGAAACCAGAGCGAGCATCGCCGGCGTTGCTGCCCACCTTGCCCGTATGGGCTGGTCCGAGGCCAACGCCGGGAACATCTCCGTTCTGCTTCCAAGGGGTGAAGGCCTCTCCCCCGGGGAGAACCCCAACTCATATCATTTCACCCAGCCTGTGCGTTCCCTGGCAGGCAGATCACTGATGGTAACCGCGACAGGCAGCCGCTTCAGGCGGATGGAGGCCGACCAGGAAACGCAGATAATCCCGGTCACCATCACAGAGTTCGGAACCGCCGCCCTCTGGCCTTCCCATCTCCCCGCTCCCACCAGTGAGATCGGCACACACATCCAGGTTCTTTCCCTGGCTCCGGACAACGGCTGGGAAACCGCCTCCATCGTTCACACCCATTCAACGGGGATGCTGGCCCTTTCTTCCAGCGACATCCCCGACGAAATGCTCAGGGAAGCAGTTGAAAGAGCGCATCCGGAGATCACCATCCTCATGGGAAAGGGTCTTTCGTTCCTGGACTTCTCTCCCCCGGGTACATGGGACCTGGGCACCCGCACCATGGAGGAGTTCAAGACCAACGATGCGGTCATCTGGCGGAAGCACGGCATACTGGGTTTTGCGGACAATATCGAAATGGCATGTGACTATGTGGAGATGATCGAAAAGGCCGCCCAGATCCTTCTCCTGGAGAAGAGCGCCTTTGGGGGATTCCAGGGTCTCAAGGACAGGGAGCTCGACTCATTGAGGGAATCCCTGGGGCAGGATTGACACAAAGCCCGGCTTAACTGATTATTTACCATCTGCAAAAACGAATCTGAAATCTCACGGAGGGGCACGCAATGAACAAAATCACAGTCGCCGCAGCTTTCGTTTCGATCATGGCAATAGCAGCTTTTTCCGGATGCGGAGACTCGGCCACAGCCATCATCGGCACTCTTCCAGTGGTAACCGGGATACAGGTGGACACCCTTGCCAGCAGGGGCGACACGATAGTGGTTACCTGGACCCCTCTGGACACAACGGCGGTGGACGGATACTTCCTCTGGACAAGGCCGGGGATAGAAGGGCCATGGTCTCTCGCCACAACCACAACGACATCCGCCGCGGCCCACATAGCAGGGCACAGCGCATACTACACCGTAATGGCCTACAAGGGTGACGACACTTCTTCAGCAACCGGACTCACCGACAACTCCCGCGCCGAAGGGCTTACGGAGATACGCGAGGCCTTCTCGGGAAGGCCTGTTGGTTTCAGGATCGACACCCAGGGTGATTCGCTCATAGCCGGCGATCCTTCAGATCCCGGATTCAACCAGCAGTTCATCATTGCCATGAACTTCGCCCTGGAAAGGTTCGTCTTCCCGGGTTCGGCAAAGCCCGAGCTCTGGCCCGGCGGTTCCCGTACCAGAATATCCGACAGCGGTGGATTCGTTGCCCCCGCCCCCAATGACACCCTGAAATGGGATGACAGCCTTCTCTACGGCGGGAATTTCTTCCTTGAGCTGGACAACGGATACTACTGCCTGCTCGACTGCTCCCAGACCCTGCCGGATACCGTCTCCATGACCGACACCCTGGTGATAGACGGACAGATCCAGCCCATAATGGGTGTGAGGGTCTTTAACCTTCAGTAGGCCCGCTAGGGAGTAAGCCGCTTCACGTCCCTGGGGAACATTGTGGCAAGCCTGATGTTGTCCACGCCCAGCAGCCTCGCAGTGATGCGTTCAAGCCCGATTGCCAGCCCTCCGTGGGGGGGCAGACCGTAACGGTGCGCCTGAAGGTATCCCTGGAAATCCCCGGGGTTCAACCCGAAAGCCTTCATTTTTGCCACCTGCATGGCATAGTCGTGGATCCTCTGACCTCCGGTGGTGATCTCCAGGCCACGGAACAGCAGATCGAAGCTGAGTGTGGTGCCGGGGTTCTCAGGATCGTCCATGGTGTAGAAGGGCCTTTTCTCGGTTGGGAAATGGGTAACGAAGACGAACTCGCTGTCCCAGTTCGAGGCGGAATGTTCGCACAGGGCCCTTTCCTCCTCCGGTTCCAGGTCCGGCTCGCCGGAGTAGTCCCTGCCGGTGATGCTCCCCGCTATCTCGTGGGCTTCCTTCAGCGTGACTACGGGTATTGACTCTCCCACACTGGGCATCACGGCGTCAAGCAGGGCAAGCTCCTGGGCGCAGTCCTCCGCCACCCTGCTCAGAGCGTACCTGAGCAGGTCGGTCTCCATCTCCATCACATCCCTGTGGTCCTTAATGAAGCCGATCTCGAAGTCCAGTGAGGTGTACTCGTTGATGTGCCTGCTCGTCTGATGGGGTTCCGCCCTGAACACGGGACCCACCTCGAAGACCCTCTCGTAAACCCCGACGCCCATCTGCTTGTAGAACTGGGGTGACTGGGCCAGGTAGGCCTCCCTGTCAAAATACTCCACCTTGAAGATGTTCGCCCCGCCCTCCGCTCCGGCCACCCCGATCTTCGGTGTCCTTATCTCGGTGAAGCCCATTCCCCTGAGGAATCCGGAGAAATGTGCGGCGAACGACTCGGCCACCTTGAGCCTCGCCCTCTCCACAGGGTGACGAAGGCTTATGGGCCTTAGATCCAGGTTGGTGTCTATGTGCAGGTCCAGGAGTTTCTTGGAGAGGTCCACCGGGGGATGCTCCGCAGGTGAGGAGATTACCTTCAGGGATTCCACCTGTATCTCCACGGTATCCGGGTAGATGGATTTGTCCTTTATCTTCGCCTGGCTCACCTTTCCGCTTATTGCCACGGACTGCTCTTCCGAGAGGGAATCTATGATCTCCTCATTCCCGTCCCGGCCCATTACGCACTGGAGCAGGCCGTCATGCCTCCTGAGAACTATGAAGGCCCCCCAGCCGAGCCTCCTTATCCTCTGTACCATGCCGTGAACCTCAACGGTTTCACCGTCCATGGTCATCAGCTTCTCCGCGGATATCGTTTCAAGGCCTTCTCCAGCTGCTATTCTGTACATTCGTCGTCTCCCGGTTCATGGGCCGCGCATCTTATCAGACGGTTCACCGTTCCGACGAAGTGCGCCCTGGCCTCCTTTAGGTTCCTCTCAAGCTCGTCCATACCGGCGAATATACTCCGGGGCACTCCCTCGACCCTCCCGGAAAGGTACCGGAGCTGTCTCAGTTCCGCCTCCATCCGCCTGGCGCGGGACTGATAATGGCACTTCTCCCTCTCCCTGAGATGCTGAAGGTCGCCGTTCTCCAGGGCCGCATCCTTCTCCAGGGTGAAGGACTGGCGCAGCCTCTCCAGCGAATTTTCCAGGAAGTTCAACTCTTCTGTGACGTCGCGGACTGTCCTGAGCCTTTTCCTCATCCTTCAGGTTGCCTTATTTTCCACTGTAAAATAGATTCTGCGAAGCGCAAACATATTGGAAAGATATGAAATAACCCCTGAGGAGGGAAGATGAGGATACTGGCCGTAAATCCGGGATCGACATCCACGAAGATCTCCATTTTCGACAACGGAGAAACCGTCTGGACACACAAGCTGAACCATTCCTCCGAGGAGCTCGCTCCCTTCGGAACCAACATCTTCGACCAGTACGAGTTCAGGTACGATGTGATAGTCTCCGCAATGGAGGAGGCAGGTTATCCCGTGGAGAGCCTACAGGGAGTCGTAGGCCGGGGAGGGCTGGTGAAGCCCATACCCGGAGGCACATACATCGTGGACGACAACCTTCTCGCAGACCTGAGAACGGGCATCCTGGGCCAGCACGCATCCAATCTGGGAGGGCCCATAGCCCACGAGATCGCGCAGAAAGCCTGCTGCAGCTCTTACATAGTGGATCCGGTGGTGGTGGACGAAATGGAACCCATAGCCAGGTACACAGGTAATCCCGCCCTTACCCGAAGAAGCATCTTCCACGCCCTTAACCAGAAGGCGGTGGCAAGGAAGGCCGCGGAGGAACTGGGCAGGGAATACTCAGATTGCAACTTCATCGTTGTCCATCTGGGCGGAGGAATAAGCGTCGGCGCCCACAGGAAGGGCCAGGTGGTCGATGTCAACAACGCCCTTGACGGCGACGGCCCCTTTACTCCCGAACGCTCCGGAGGGCTTCCCGCCGGCGACCTGGCAAAGCTCTGCTTCTCAGGGGAGTACACCCTTGACCAGGTGAAGAAGATGATCAAGGGCAACGGAGGCATCGTGGCCTATCTGGGAACCAACGACATGCTGGAGGTGGAGAACGAGGTCGAGAGAGGCAATCAGCGCTGGCTCGAGGTCTACCAGGCCATGGCCTATCAGATAGCCAAGGAGATAGGAGCCATGGCGGCGGTCCTGAATGGTGAGGTGGACGCCGTTGTGATCACCGGAGGTATTGCCTATGACAGGAAGTTCACCTCCTGGATAACCGAGAAGGTCTCCTTCATCGGCACAGTAAAGGTCTATCCAGGCGAGATGGAAATGGAGGCCCTGGCGCTGGGAGCCCTCAGGGTGCTGCAGGGGCGGGAGAAGCCCAGGGTCTACGATCCCGAATAATAACCGAGGATTAATCAGCGGACAGGCCGTGTGACTCCAGCCATCCCCGCTGTGTACGGGAAGCTGGTAAGGTGGGGCTCCTCCGGAGAAGTTCGGTGAGCGCAGCCCTGGAATCACATTATGCTGTCTTATTTTCTGTAAATACATCACATAGGCAAGGGAGAGGTGGATTCTGAAACCATCTACCTACTGCCCATTGACACACCCCCCATATCCTTCATATATCCGTGCCGGTCCCCATAAGTTTAACAGTTCCTTTTGAAGGAGGAAAGAATGAAGATTACCGCACTTCTTTTTGCGCTGGCTGTTACAGCTTTCGCAATGACAGATGCCGCACCGACTGTGGGTATTTCGCATCCGGAAGTAGATGCTTTCCTGGATGAGATCGCTTACTTCGATCTTGAAGCTGGCGGCATTCCCAACGCCTACACCGTAGGATGCGGATGGGACGGCACCTATTTCTGGATCACCAACGGCGCCGGCCAGGCCGGAGCCGGCACGGGCATGTTCTACCTGTTCGATCACGATGGCAACATGGTAGACAGCTTCCCCCAGAACACAGCCCCTGGATGGGGTCTTCGTGACCTCTGCTGCGACGGAAGCTACATGTACGGTTCCGACGACACCGGAATCGACTACTACGACATCAGCACCTACGAGAGGGTAGGCTCCTTCACCGGACCCATCAACCCCTGCCGCGCCCTTGCCTACGACGGCACCTACTTCTACACCAGCTCCTTCTCCACCGATGTATACCAGCTCACCTGGGACGGCGTGAGCGGTTCAACCGCTTCCAGCACCGTCTGGTCAACCAACGCCACCAGCGCCTATGGCGCAGCCTGGGACGAGCTCGGAGACTGCCTCTGGGTTACCAGCGCCAACGCAACCGGCATCGTTGACCAGATCGCCGCCGACGGATCCCTTATAGCTCATCACACCGTGATAAGCGGAGGAACCTGGGGCGGAGCCACCATGGCTTACTCCACTCCTGTCAACGAGCTTTACTGCCTCGAGCAGGGTGAACCTGATGCAATGCACGGCTACGATGTAACCCCCAGCTCCCTGGAGAGGGACACCTGGGGCTCCATCAAGAGCCTCTTCTAAAGATACCTTCAGCTACTTGGAAAGGCCTCTTCGGAGGCCTTTCCTATATCCAGGAAAATCCTGCGCTGAGTTATTCGGTATATTCCAGCCATTCTGATTCTTGTCTATAACTTGCGATTCTTGTGGAGGGAAACCGCTTATGAGAGTGCTTCTTTCGTCAACCCTGGTTCTTCTCGCTTTCGCCGGCTGCGGCAGTCCGGATGGAGACACATGGTTGATACGTACCTCTTCGGAGGAGATATCCATCGCCCGGACCGGAGAGATCTGGAACCGGCTGGAACCTGAAGCAAGGCAGGGCTTCATCTCCAGCGGAAACGCAGTTGGGGAGTTCGTCACATCCCTCGGTCGAAAGACCATGATAGAGAGTGAACTTGAAAGAGAAGGATATCTTGCGTCCCCCACCGTTCTTGCGGTGAAGAACGCATGGCTCCGAAGCGCTGTTTTCTCAGCATACCGCGATTCCCTTGAGTCTTCTGTTTCGCAGGCCATAACGCAGCAGGACCTTCAGAACTACAGACAGCTGATAGGTAAAGTAGTCTGGTATACCCCAGCCGGTCTTGAACAGAGAGGGCCGGAAAGACTGCCCGACATTGGGTGGGAACTGGCGTTCGCCCTGGATACGGTAGATGCTGGAGGAACGGTGACGGTAAACGGGATCGTATACAGCCTCGACTCGCTGGTGGTCTCTCCCGACAGCCTGATCCAGATCACCCTTTCTGATTCCACAAGGGTCAATGCTTTTGCCATTGATGCTCTTACGGAACGCAGAACGGAAGATACCCTGGATTCCCTGAAAGCCATGCTCCGTCTCTCCCTGTCAATTGATTCTTCGATGGTGGATTCACTGGTGCTCAGATCATGGGAACTGCCTGATTCCACCCTCCTGGCATCCTGGGACGGAGGCTGTCTGTCTGTTGGTGATCTCCGGGGCATTGCAGAACTCACAGCCATGGGAACACCTGTTTCAACGGAGTCGGCTCCCTGGGTGATTCACAACCTGGCAAACCACGCCAGATTGCAGCTTATAGAGCGTCTTTTCGCAAATGACCATCCTGAGGTTTACGAAGAGCTTGTCTCGGAAAGCGAGACCTTTGCCCTGGAGTATGCTTCAGATCTGCTGTTCAATGATATGGTTCTCTCCAGGATCGAGATCACCGAGGAAATGCTGCTGGATGCTTACAATTCACTGGATCCTCCTCCTCTGATGCCTGAAACCCGGGTGTTCCTCTCTGCAGTAGTTCCTCCGGAAGGGATAAATGAAGCCATGGAGGCCGGCGCATCCGGCACCCTTCTTGAGTCCTTCGACTATCCAGGTTATGCCAGGTTCCTTGCTCCCGGTGAGGAGCACAGGTCCGTCCCTGTGGCCGCATCCCAGCTGCCTGCAGATATGGGGGCGGCCCTCTTCTGTCTTCCCGGGGACAACAGGGATTGGCAAAGGCCTGTAGAGCTCGAAGAGGGCATTTTCGTCATGTTCCGCCTTGACAGCGTTATCCCTCCCCACACCGCTGAGTACCACGAAGTCAGGCCGGCTCTGCTTAACGACCTTTTCTCCCATCTCAGGGAACAGGAGACCATGAACTGGATGAGGATGCTGGAGGATGAGCACTCCCTGGAGATTAACAGCGGCATTCTTGAGAAGCTGCCCCCAGATCCGGGGGACTGGAGCGAACTCTAGTTGACCGCCTTTCTCTGGATCCTCGTTCCCTTCACTGCAGCTCTGCTGTTTGCAGTACCTGGTGTTTTCGACACCTCGATGATGTCCAGGCTTGCTCTCTATCCGCTGCTTGCCGTCTCCTTACTCTTCGCCGGAAGGAAAGGCATCGGGAGAACTCACCTGCTCATAGCACTGGGTATCGGTCTCCTTCCGGCGATCTCACTTCTCTGGAGCTATTCTCCTGTGGGAGGGATTCCCTTTGCCGTCAGGTGGCTTTCCTTCGGAATGTTGGTCGCCGGCTTTTCGGGAACGGTCAGCAGATATGGAACAAGACCCCACCTCTACGGACTGGCCGGAGCGGCACTGGCCACAGCACTTCTCATGGCGCTGCTGGGAACGGATGCAATCACAGGCAACCCCAACAGGGCCGGTATGATACTGGCAACGGGCTTCACCGCATCCGCAGCACTTATTCGAAGGGAAGCACTACTCTCCTTCATCCCTCCGGTCATTATCATCACTGGTGTGTGGCTGACGGGTTTCATAACCGCCTTCATCGCCTGTCTTGCGGGGGCCGTGATCCTTGCCGCCTCCAGAAAAACGAGGATCAACGCTGCTCCAGTTCTGGGAGTGATGATACTTGCGCAGATCCTGATGGGTTTCCTTCCTGATCTGGCTGGAAGGATAGGACCGACCCTTGAGCTTCGCTCCAGGATATGGAGGCAGGCTTCGGTTCTGTTCCTTGAAGAGCTTCCACTGGGGACCGGCACTGGAACCGCGCGGCTGTTCGTTTACCAGAAGGCGGAGGCTGAGCTGAGGGAACTCCCCGGTGAGGAGACAAGGGTTGACTTCCTCCATTCCGAGCCAATCACAATGATAACCGAGAACGGGATACCAGGGCTTCTACTGCTTTGCTTCATCCTCTACTGGCTTTCCAGGAAGGCAGCCTCGCCTGAACTGCTGGCGCTTCTGGCCTCCTTCTGGCCTGTTTTTGCTACTGATCTCCCCATTGCAACACCACTTGGTGCTATCCCCGCCGCGGTCTTCCTGGGAATGGTTCCCGGATTCTCTTCAAGGAAGATACACCTGCCCATAACGCCCATCGCAGTCCTTGGGGCCTTGTCAGTTTTCTGGGGCTATACCGTCCTTGTGGGGTATTCGGCACTACACGGCCCTCCGGACTCCTCCAGACTTGAAGATGCCTGTGAGAGGATACCCTGGGAGGAAAGGGCTTTTCTGGCGGCTGGTTTCGCTCAACTCAGGGAGGGAAGCGTTCTCTCAGCCCTTGAGAGTTCCCGCAGGTTTACGGAACTCTACCCTCTCTACTGGAGGGGATGGCTACTCAGGGCCACATCCATGTCCGCTGCTGGGATGCCCTGCGCCTCTGAATGGGCAAGGGCAGCTGTTCTCATGCCTGAAAACTCCACATCCAGTGACAGGTACATCATGGTCCTGAACGGTATCGATCCCGGTTCCACGGATCCAGATACGGCGATCATGCTGGCAGAGGTCTTACTTTCGCCTTACGGGGGAAGACTGGCCGAAGCACTGTCTTCCATGACCGACGATCAGCTGTCCGTTGCGGCTGGAAAGATGCTCTACCTTTCGGATTCATTCCGGGAGGATTCCCTTGAGCTGTCGGCCCTATGCTGGCACACGGCCCTTGCCCTTGAGGCAATGGCGGACAATGTCACAGATACCAGTATACTGGTTGGCATCCTGCAAAGACTCGATCTGAAAGAGAGCCTTCCTCCGGACTTCCGGGGGAAGGCTCAGATGTACCTTGATGCCCTTATCAGCGAATAACGCAGAGCTTCGCTGAAACCGCCTCCGGACCCGTGGTCCTTACGATATAGACCCCTGTTCCCAGGCCGCTTACGGTGTCGCTGTCCTCGCCGGTGGCAACCACCCTTCCGGTCATGTCGTGCACCGAGAAAGCGCTCTGACATGAAACGGTTACAGGGCCCATTGCAGGGTTAGCGCTGAACCTGATGACCTGCTCGGGACCGTAAGGGTCGTCTTCCTCGATGCCCAGCATGTGCATGGCGGGCATTATAGTCGCGTCGCCCAGTATCACCATTCCCAGGTGCCAGTACTGCTCGCTGGGGGTGAAGCCTCCGCTGATGATATAGTCCCACCATTCCTGGTAGGCCTCGCCGAAACTTGCGCCGTTGCCCAGGGGAATGTAGAACTGGGCGAACTGCAGCATGGCTCCGCTCTTGGTGCTTCCCACCGCGGCAAGCCCTGTTTCAGTGCCAAAGACATAGGTGCAGCCCATGCACCAGTTGGTGGTGAACCTGGCGTTGGAGCAGGCGAAGAGATTGTAGAACCTGCTGGGGGGCTGATCCGTCCAAATGTGGCCGCTGGTGGTGCTGGGGCCCGGGCTCCACTGGTGGAGGGTTGGTCCGGAGTGAACGAAGGGGCTGATCCATGTGTAGCCGGCGGGAAGCCTGTTGTACCTGTAGTCGGTGCCGTTGGTGGAATCAACCTGGTTAACCAGTTCGACATTATCGTAGAGGTTCTGCATGGCGCTGCGGTAGGAGTTGCCCCAGCCGGACCAGTCGTCGTCCACATAGCAGAGGGCGTGGGGGTCGGGGTCCCCGTTGAGCCGCCATTCGTGGAGCCTTTCAAGGTAGTCCTCAATGAGGTCGTACTCGTCTCCAAGGAGGATAACGCTGGTGAGTATCCTTGAGGTGTAGATCTCCGGGAAAAGATCGCCGCTCCAGCCGTCGTAGATGCTGTCCTGCCCGGCTATACCCTGGGTGGGATAGCCTATCCAGTTGTCTTCCCAGACGCCGTCGAGGTCCATGTAGAAGTAGTCGCTGGGGAAGGTCTCGTTGGACTTGCTGTCGTCAACGGTGCATGACCATGGAGCGGGGATGTCCCCAACCAGTATGGCCCCCTTGAGCCCGTCGGCATAGAGGGTCTGAAGGTATGCCCTTATCTCAGTGGGGTATGCGTATGTGATCTCCACCGCGGCAACAGTGTTGCCTTCCGCCTGGATGTCCGCGATCCACTGGTTGAACAGCGCTTCGTCCAGGCTGTCGGACATGTGCTCCTCCATGAGGATCATCACATCGGTTCCCCTGGCCTCGCCGAAGACCGGGGTAACCCTGAGCGGGGCGAACTCAGGCTGCCCGGCCCGGTATTCCTGGTAAGTGCCGGGCTGATAGTTCAGGTCGAGGTTCCGGGTTATCGGGGTGTCCTCGTATATGCCCGCCATGAGTATCAGAAGGAAAGGAATCATCTTACTCCCATCTAAAGGAACTGGTAGATGTTCAGCAGCTTCACCGCCCAGTACATCACAGGCTGAAGAATGCTGGATATCACACCAAGGAAAAGAAGGCCGAAAACAATGAACATTCCGTATCTCTCGAGCCTCATGTACTGCCAGAGGGTCCTTCCCTTAAGGAACCTCGCAACTATCCTGCTGCCGTCCAGCGGTGGAATGGGCAGCAGGTTGAAGACCATGAGGACTATGTTGATAAGCGCGGCCCAGGCAAGGGCCGATGCCAGGAAACCGGGGATCAGGCCACCAGTGAGGTGGAGAAGACCGGTAAGGACCAGGGCAATGAGCAGGTTGGTTCCAGGCCCGGCCATGGACACAAGCATCATGCCGTTCTTGGGATCCCTGAAATACCTTGGATCCACCGGCACCGGCTTGGCCCACGCGAAAAGGAACCTGCTGCCCATGAGGAGAAGCAGCCCCGGCAGTATTATTGTGCCGAAGGGGTCTATATGGACCAGTGGGTTGAAAGTGAGCCTGCCCATCCTCCAGGCGGTGGGGTCGCCTAGGCGATAGGCAACATATCCGTGGGCGATCTCGTGGCATACTACGCTGAAGAAAACGATGACCAGCACAAGGGGCATCTCAAGCATCATCTACCTTCTCCTCCCGGCCATGAGCAGCCAGACCATCTGGCCCAGGGCTGCCAGGGCGCTGGCCACGTAGGTGAGGGCGGCGGCCCTGAGTATCTTCCTCACCCCGTCTACGTCGGATGGGGGAAACCCCCTGTTCTTCTCCAGCCAGTTCACCGCCCTGGAGCTGGCGTTGAACTCCACCGGAAGCGTCACCAGCTGGAAGAGGAGGACCCCGGCATACAGAATGGCGCCAATGGTGATGAGGTTGCCCATACGCAGGAAGAAGCCGCCGAAGATCAGGGGAAAGAGCATCCTGCTGCCCAGGTTGGCAACCGGGACCAGGGCGTTCCTGAACTTGATGGGTGCATAACCCATGGCGTGCTGAACCGCGTGCCCCGCCTCGTGGGCGGCGATGCCGATGGCGGCCACGGAACGGCCCCCGTAGACCTCCTGGGAAAGCCTCAGGGTGCCGCTGCGGGGATCGTAATGATCGGTGAGCCTTCCCGCGGTGCGCTCGATGCCCACGCCTGCCAGGCCGTAGTTGTCCAGGATGTTCCTGGCCATCTCAGCGCCGGACATCCCAAGCCCGTTGGCTACTTTCCCATACCTGGCGTAGGTGGAGTTTATCATGGACCTGGCCACCATCCCCAGGATGAAGGCTGCGGCTATGATAAGCAGGCCCGAATTCATGTCGTACATCATCTGAAAGAGCATGTTCCTCTACCTTTCCCTGAATACCTGCGGCCAGACATGCAATTCGGGTTCCATATCTAAAAAGCTACGGATGTTGAATATACGCTATCCTTCCCGGCTTGTCTGCGTCAGTTCGCCGCAGGGCGCGGTTTCCCTGTGACGGGTGGTGCGGGCAAGCAGCCTCTTCACAGGGCGTTCCAGCCCAGGCAGGTCGCGTGTGTGAAGCGCTGCCCTGACAACCGGGAACGGCATGAGCGCCACCGGGGCCAACACCGCCCATGATCCGCTGCAGAACCGCTTCCATGGGGTCCTTGAGGCAAAGACCACAACTGGGCTCCGTTCCCTCTTCCCCGTGGAGAACCTGAGCGAACTCCTCGTCTCCACCCACTGAAAGGGGTAACCTCCCAGTGCCTCCATGGTTCCGGCGCTGTAGATCCAGGCGGGGGCGGTAAATCCTGAGGGCTCCTCGCCCATGGCGTCCTGAAAAATGGCCTTCCCTTCGGATACTCTCTTTGCTGCTTCCTTCGCGGACATGCCCAGGAACTCCCCTTCGCCGCTGGTGAGGAACCTCCCTCCCCCAAGATGCGTGCAGCCGTGGAGGGCGAACTCCACGCCCATGTCCCTGAGTTCACGAAGCCAGGTACAGAACTGCGGGAAACGGTCAAGCCTTCCACGGGAGTGAAAGTCGGGAACCAGCAGCACGGTGAAAGAGGTTCCCGCGTATTCCATTGCGATGTCCACGAGACGGCGGGACCGCTTCTCCAGCACCGGGGTCACGTCGTGGAGGGAGACCCGGAGCAGTCCCATCCTCAGCGGATCACATCTCCGGGTTCAGCTTTCTGCCCCGGTTCCAGAAGGAACACGCCGTTCCCTCCGTCGCTGGCCATGAGCATTCCCTCGCTCTGAACTCCGCAGAGCTTCACAGGCTTCAGGTTGCACACGACCGCAACCAGCCTGTTCAGCAGCTCCTCCGGGGTATAGTGCTTCTTCATGCCGGCAACCACCGTACGGTGCCTGTCCCCCGTATCCACGGTGAGCCTGTAGAGCTTGTCCGCCTTCTTGATGTGATCTACCTCTATGATGCGGCCAACCCTGAACCTTATCTTCATGAAGTCGTCGAACTCCACGAAATCCTCTTCTGCGGGGGTTTCCTCCGCGGGTCGGGGTGAAAGCACTTCATGGAAACCGTCCTCAAGCTTCGTGAAGAGTATCTCTGGTTTCCCAAGTTCGTGACCCGGGGCTAGGATCGTTCTTCCCGCGTCATCCCACTTCAGCTCCCCGATGTTCAGCATCTGGCGGATCTTCTCGGTGGAAAAGGGAATTATCGGCTCGAAAACAACCGCCAGGGCCGCGGTGAAGTTCAGGCATGTGGCAACTGTAACCGCGCAGGCCTCCGGGTCGGTCTTCCTCGTCTTCCAGGGCTGGGCGGTGTCGAAGTACCTGTTCCCCTCCCTGGCCAGGTCCATTGCGGCGGAGGCCGCCTTCTTGAACCTGAAGTTCTCCATGTGCCCGGCTATCTCTTCCCTGTAAGTGTGTATGAGCTTCATTACTTCAGGATCCACGGCAGCATCTGGAACAATTCCCTGGAACTTGCCTATGGTGAACCTCACCGTGCGGTTCACGAAGTTCCCCAGCACATCCGCCAGCTCGTTGTTGCGCGACTGGTATTCAGTCCAGGAGAAGTCGGTGTCCCTTGTCTCCGGCGCGTTCACAGCCAGGGCGTAACGCATGGGGTCCGGTGGAAAATGCTCCAGGTAGTCCCCCATGTTGATCCCGGTGCCCCGGCTGGTGGAGAACTTCTCGCCGGATATGTTCAGGAACTCGTTGGCGGGGACGTTCCACGGAAGCACATACTCGCCTAAACCGTGAAGGATCGCGGGTTCGATGATGCAGTGGAAGACCACGTTGTCCTTGCCTATGAACTGAACGAGCCTGGTCTCAGGGTCCTGCCAGTAGGTCTTCCAGCTGTCCTCCGCCTCTCCCCTGCTCCTGAGACACTCCCTGGTGCTGCTGATGTAGCCAAGCAGGGCCTCGAACCAGACATAGAGGACCTTGCCTTCCGCTTCAGGCAGGGGAACCGGAACTCCCCAGGAGATGTCCCTGGTGATCGCCCTTTCCCTGAGACCGTCGCCGAGCCAGCTCCTGCAGTACTTCAGCACGTTGCTCTTCCAGCCCTCTCTCTCTTCCAGCCATCCTTCCAGCCATTCCTGGAAATGGTCCAGAAGAAGGAACCAGTGCCTGGTCTCCCTGGCTTCCGGAACAGATCCGCATATACCGCACCTGGGGTCCTTCAACTCGAAGGGTTCCGTCCAGGTCCCGCAGCTTTCGCACTGGTCTCCCCTGGCGTCGGTGGAACCGCATTTCGGGCAGGTTCCGTTTATGTACCTGTCGGGAAGGTACCTTTCGCAGCTGGGGCAGTAGAGCTGCTTCATGTCACGGGGTACTATGTGGCCCAGTTCCAGGAGCTGCAGGAACACCCCCTGGGCGAACTCCACGTGCTCAGGCCTGGAGGTCCTGGAAAAGTTGTCGAACCTTACTCCGAACCTTCTGAAATCGTCCTCTATCACCTTATGGAACCTGTCCACCACTTCCATGGGGGTAAGGCCCATCTTTTCCGCGGTTATGGTTATGGGAACGCCGTGCTCGTCGGTTCCCGAGCAGAAAAGCACATCGTGGCCCCTCACCCGGGCGTACCTTACGAAAATATCGGCGGGCAGGTATGCCCCGGCCAGATGCCCGAGATGAAGCGGGCCGTTGGCATAGGGAAGCGCGCTGGTTACCATGTATCGTGCCATCAGCTCTTCCTCTCTTCCTTTCTGCTCTTACTCCTTCGGTGACGGCGTCTGCCCCTGCCGGTCTTCTTCGCCGGGGTTTCCTTCTCGGCTCCAGTCTCCCGCTCACGGGATGGCTCCGGAGCCGGAGGCTTCTCCTCCACCTGGGGCACAGGCTCCGGGGGAGGGGCCTGCATTGTTCTCCGTCTGTGGAACTCCTCTATCTCCAGCTGCTCTTCCCGGCCGTCCTCATAGGTCACAAAGACATTTTCCCTGAATATGTCGCAGCTCTTCACCTCCGCGGGAAGCCCGGCCAGCTTGAGCCTGGTGCCTTCCCTGGGGAAGGTCTTCCTGGCCTTGCGGTAGAAATCTGTTTCGTACTCGAGACAGCACATGAGACGGCTGCAGGATCCGGAGACCTTGCTGGGATTCGGTGAAAGACCCTGGTCCCTCACGGACTTCAGGGTCACCGACTTGAAGTCGTTCAGGAACCCTGCGCAGCAGAGCCTTCTGCCGCAGATACCCACCCCATCCTTGTGCTTGGCGTCATCCCTGACCCCTATCTGCCTCATCTCTATCCTGGCCCTGAAAGCTGAGGCCATGTCCCTGACCAGCCCTCTGAAATCGGTTCGCTGGTCGGCTGTGAAGAAAATCCTTATCCTGTTCCTGTCCAGCTGGACCTCGCAGTCGGTGAGCCTCATCTCCAGGTTCCTGGCCCTTACCCTTTTTTCGCAGTGATCAAGGACCTCCTTCTCGAACTCCAGATTGGCCTGATAAGCTGCGGTGTCTTCCTTGCAGGGATACCTCAGGTACCTTCCCTCAATGTCCTCGGGCTTAACTTCGGATGGGTCCAGCTTTGCTACGACCCGGCCCATGTCCTCGCCCCTGTCCACTGAGACCACGGCGAAACGGCCGATGTCCACCGGCACGCTGGTTTCGTTGGAGAAGAATGCCAGCCGCCTGGATTTGAAAGCGAGCTGCAGCACCTCGAAGGGCTGTCTGTCGCCTGTATTACCATGGGTCATCGTGTACTCGCAATCTCGGCGGCCGCTCCAAGCGCCGCCGCAAGGGCCATTGGAGGCGATACATTCGCCCTTATCCGGGTCTGGCAGAGGCGCATGCCATCCACAACGGCCTGTAAGATACTATCATCGGCGGCTTCCAGGAATGTAACACTCTCCCTTTCCAGAGGCTCCGCTCCCGCAGCCGCCCTTCGCGTGTCGTGGGCAAGGGACACCATCTCGGCGCAAAGTTCCATGACCCCTTCCCTTCCCAGCTTCCCCGCTATCTCCCCGGCCAGAACCGCCGCCTCCATAGGGGCGATACCGGAAATCGCCGCTTCGAGCAGCTCACTGGCCATGGGAGTTTCCTCCAGGTCTGCGTCCGCCTGAAGAAGGGCCCGGCCCGGACATCCGTCGGAAAGCAGGGAAAGGCGATGTGCACGGGGTTCAGGGATACCTCTTTCCAGAAGTACCTTCTCCACCGTGTGCTTTGGAAGCCTGCCGAACCGCACAGTATGGGCGCGGGACCTTACAGTGGGCAGAAGACCCGAAAGGGAAGATGTGATAAGGATGATGAGTGTATGCGGAGGGGGCTCCTCAAGGGTCTTCAGCATTGCGTTGGCGGCCTCCCTGCGCATGAGATGCGCATCGGTCATTATCTCTACATAGCCCCTGCCCTCGAAGGACTTCTTCGAAAGCCTGCCCTCTATCTCCCTTATCTGTTCTATGGATACATATGTGTTTCCGGGGAATCTAAGGGGGGTTACCCCATCAGAAGCCCTGGCTGTAAGGAGTTCAGCCACCTCGCCGGGGCCTGTGGTCTTAAGCATGGGTATGGTGAACCGCACATCGGGATGGGAGAGATCGTCTATCTGCCTGCAGTGCCTGCACTCTCCGCAGAAACCGGTGCGATCTTCCCTGCAGATAAGCACCCTGGCCAGGTCCAGGGCAGCGGTGAGCCTGCCGCTTCCATCGGGACCCGCCAGTATATAGGCATGGGCCAGTCTGCCGCTGTCAACCGCCGCGGAAAGCACCGCCTTCGCCTGTTCCTGACCGCGTATCCTCGAAAATGGTTTCATCACTGGGAACTCTCCAGGTAGCTCATGGGGTTTACCGGCTCGCCGGCGCGCCTGACCTCCAGGTAACAGCCGGACCTGCCTCCGGGGAGGGGTCCTGTGGTACCCAGCCTTGTTCCCTGCTGTACGGCTTCTCCTCTGCCAACGTCCAGGGAGCCGAGATGGGCGTACACCGTATAGTAACCGTCGAGGTGATCCACAACAACCATCCGGCCCATGTTCAGGAACTCCCTGGCGTAGAGGACCTCGCCGGGAGCAATTGCGGATACATCCGCCGAGGTTCCGGTTACGGCTATGGATATGCCGTCGCTTATCGTCTCGGTACCATAGGTGGGATCCACGAAAGTACCGAAGGATCTGACCACCGAACCCCTCACCGGCCAGGGAATGCGCCCGCCGTTAACGGCGAGGAATGCCGTGGAAGAGAGATCGTGAACAGGAGCCGCCCCGGAAGAGGCAACCCCCGTGCTCAGTGATGAAACGAAGGATGAAAGCTGCCTTCTCCTCTGCTCCATCGCCGCGGCTGAATCCCTGGCGGCAGCGATCTGGTTCTGGAGCGACTGTCTGAGAAGGGTCTGCCTTTCCTCCTCCAGGTAGATCCTCTCCTGAACTTCCTCCATGTGTATCCTCAAATCCCGTACATCCGCTGCCAGCGCTTCCAGTGAATCCCTCTGCCAGGCAAGGGAGTCACCTGACTGCTCAAGTCGCTCCATCCGCTGGGCCGCCACTCCCGCCATGTGGTCCACTACAGCCATCCGGCGAAGATATGTACCAACCCCGCCCGGCGTGAAAAGCACCACAGGCCCCAGAAGGTCCCTTCTGGAATACAGGAACAGAATGTACTCCTCGACGCCTTCCCTGAGCCGTGTCCTTGCGGAATCGGTGAGGAACCACCGCTGGTCGATGCTCTGGATCTCCAGGGCAAGCACCGCTTCCCTTGCCGCCAGCTGGTTGTAGTAATCCCTGGCGGCCTGGAGATGATCGTGAATGGCCACCAGTATGTCCTCGCTGGAAGCTTCCCTGTTCTCCAGTTCCTCGAGGTAGAGCCGGGTCTGATCGAGCCTTGAGTCAAGGCTGTCCAGATCCGTGCTTCCGGTGAGGGCCGGGAAGATTACCAGAAAGGCCAGCAGGCCCATTCGCGCCTACTTAAGGAGCCTGGAAGCCAGCTCGTCGGCCCTGTCGGTCTTCTCCCAGCTGAAGCTGCCGTCCTCCTGCGGGATCCTGCCGAAGTGGCCGAAGGAAGCGGTCTTCCTGAAGATGCCCCTGCGGAGACCCAGATAATCAATGATCATGTAGGGCTGAAGGGGGAACATGTCCCTTACCGCGGTCACTATGTCTGCCACATCTCCCACCCGTTCCGTTCCGAAGGTGTCAACCCTTACGCTAACGGGTTCAGGTTCTCCGATGGCGTAGGCCAGCTGTATCTCGCATCTGTCTGAAACGCCGGAGGCTACGATATTCTTGGCTATGTACCTGGCCATGTAGGCTGCGCTTCTGTCCACTTTGGTGGAGTCCTTGCCGCTGAAGGCCCCGCCGCCGTGCCTGCCCATTCCTCCGTAGGTGTCCACTATTATCTTCCTGCCGGTGAGGCCGGTATCCCCGTCGGGGCCGCCTACCACGAACCTGCCGGAAGGGTTGTAGAGACACTTTCCGGTCCACTCGAGGTATGGGACGAAGGTCTCCAGGACAGGATCGATTACCTTCTCCCTGATCTGGCGCTTCATGTCCTCGTTCTCCATGTGATCCGCGTGATGGACCGACATGAGGATCTCGTAGATACCAACAGGAGTGCCGTTCTCATATTCCACCGTGACCTGGCTCTTGGCGTCGGGCCTTGCCCAGGGAAGCTCTCCGCTGCGCCTGGCCTTGCTGAGCCTTTCCAGAAGCCTGTGGGAAAGGTGTACCGGATAAGGCATGAGTGCCTTGGTCTCGTTGCAGGCGTAACCGAACATGAGGCCCTGGTCACCGGCCCCCTTCTTCGCCTCCACGCCGTGATCTATGTCCGGGGACTGGGAGTGTATCCTGTTCAGGTATTCGTTGTTCTCGTAGTGAAACCCTATTTCGGGGATGGTGTAGCCTATCTCCTTGATGGTCTCTCTGGCTACCTCTTCGTAATCAACCTTGCCGTGGGACTTTACTTCGCCGGCAAGAACGCAGAAGTTCGTTGTTACAAGGGTCTCGCAGGCCACATGGGCCTGGGGGTCCTGTTCCAGATGGGCGTCCAGGATAGCATCGGAGATCTGATCGCAGACCTTGTCGGGGTGCCCTTCGGACACCGATTCACTTGTAAACAGCTGTCGCATGGTTACTCCTTACCTCTTGAAGCAAGTACGAAAAAAGGCCGTCGTCCGACGGCCCGAGGCTTTTGGCTGACGGCTTTTTAGCACTTTTTTTAATGTGGTTGCAATACACCTCAAATCAATCCACAGCATCTAATATATCAGACCAGGTGGCTTTGGCAAATACCCCGTCTAGTTCTCACCTGTTTCACGGGCAAAGGCCCCACCGTTCCCCACCGCCTTCGACAAACCTTCAGAGAGGGAATCCATGTCATCGGAGAAGCGGTTAATCAGTGCATTCTTCTCCAGCTCGGCCCTTCTTGCATTCCGTTTTTCCTCCTCCTCGGCCCTGCGCTTCTGCTGGACCTTCTCCCATTCCTTCTGCCTGAGACCCTCGAGGTAGCTCTTTCCGGAACTGTCGGGGAACAGGTAGTAGAGCAGCTTCTCATGCGTAGTTTCGGCCAGGGGAAGCTCGGTTCCAGAGGCGTTGGGGATCTCACGGTTGAAACCTGAGGAGTCGTATTCCCTCTCGTCGGAGAAACCGCAGACCTCCTGCCTGTACTCCGGATCGATGGGGAACGGGGTCTTCCCGTAGTAACCGGCTATGAGGTTGAAGTACTGAACCGGGTTGACCGACTTGCCCAGTGCGGTGAAATAAGCCTTGACGCCCACTATCTGGGAGGTGGGCGTAACCAGCGGACACCAGCCGGCTTTCTGTCTCACCGACTGCACCGCCTCGAGGGCCTTGTCCAGGTATTCCGACTTGTTGTCCCTGGCCAGCTGATTGACGAAGTTGGAGTACATGCCTCCGGGGATCTGGGCATTGAGAACCTCGATGTTGGGAGGAGGGAAGCCGCAGGCGGCCTCCAGGGAATGAGTTGTTTCCAGAGCCTTGTCGATCCTGCCCCTGGCAAGGTCCTTGACAATGTCTGCCGCCATGGGCAGGAGCCTGTCCCTCCCCGGCCAGATAGACCTGTGGACCTTCAGGTTGAACTCCTTCTCCACATCTTCCACTACCTGGCGCATTGCGGCGTGGAGGGGCTCCAGAACCCTGTCGGAAAGGTCCAGCCCCGTCTCGATGCCAAGCACTTCGGCGAAGATCGAGACCAGCTCGATGGAGGGATGGGAAGAACCGCCGGCCAGGGGGAGGAAAGCCGTATCTATCTTGTCGACACCGCTGAGAAGGGCTATCACCGCTGAGATGTGGCCGAATCCAGGAGTGCAGTGGGTATGGGAGACCACCGGCACGCTGAGGTTCCTCTTAAGGGCTGTGTAATACTTCCAGGCGTCCTCCGGGGTCTTCAGCCCCGCCATGTCCTTGTCGGACACCATATGGGCGCCCATCTTCTCCAGTTCCAGGGCCTTCTTCACGAAGTGATCCACATCGTACGGATCACCGGTGGTGTAGCATACCGCGGCGTCGAAGGTGCCCCCTGCTTCGTTCACCCCGTCAAGGGCCGCTTTGAAGTTCGGCGTATAGTTCAGGGCGTCGAAAATCCTCATCACATTGACGCCGGCCTTCACAGCTTCCCTGTTGAAATCCCTGACTATGTCATCGGGGTAGGGATCGTACCCGAAAAGGTTCTGGCCCCTGGAAAGGGCCCTGAGTCCGGCTTTGTACGGAGCTGCCGCCTCGCTCATCTTCATCAGTCTGTCGAAGGGGCTCTCGTTCAGGTATCGCATGGCGCTGTCCAAGGTAGCCCCGCCCCACACCTCCAGAAGCTTCACTCCCGTATCCAGTATCATGGGCAGAAGATTCATGACCTGTTCGGTGGACATCCTTGTGGCCAGCAGGGACTGCTGGCCGTCGCGCAGGGAAAGGTCCACAAGCTCCACAGGCCCCCTGGAAACCAGCTCCATCTTTGGAGACGGCTTCAAGTTGCGGAAAAGATCTTTGAGCGACATGCCTACTCTTTCCGGGTTTTCATCGGTTGGGGGTTACTCCGTTTCGTGCTGGGAATTATATTGAATCGAAGGCATCGGGTGTTACCATATTGCACTCTGGACAAACGTTTTCGCCGGGGAGAAGTTCCTGAATGACAAAGAACAGGGTCGAGGATCTGCTGCTGCAGGCCAGGGATTACCTGGATCAGGACCGCAGGGAAGACGCTTTAAACTGCGTGAGAAAAGCTCTGGAAGCCGACCCCGGAGAAATGGTGATAACCGAGGTGATCCTCAATCTGGAAAGGTCGAAGAACGTCACCGAACAGCCCGGCCGCAGGCCCGCTCAACCCAAAGCTGAAAGGAACAGCACCGAGGATATGGATCCAAAACTCGAAAAAGCTTTCATGCTTTCCGACCAGGCCCTGGAGCAGGGCAATGACGCAAAGGCACTGGCTTATCTGAAGAAAGCTCAGCAGCTCTTCCCTGATGAACCCTCCGTAGAGGAGAAACTGGAAAGCCTGAAGAACCGCATCAGGGCCGGGAACCTGGTCAAGATCGGGCTCAAGAAGCTTGAAGAAGGCGATCACAGGAAGGCGGTTGCAGCTTCCCGCAAAGCTTTCGAATTCATGCCCGAAGCCCCGGGTCTTGACGATCTTCTTTCGAGACTGGAAGTAACGGAAGAACCTTCAATGACAGAGACCCCGGAGGAAGAACCCCGGGTTCCAGAGAGCGGTGCCATGCTCTGGGCCGACAGGATACGAGCGGCCGTGAAGGAAGAAAAGTTCGAGGAAGCGGGGAAAATGGTCACCGAGGCGGTTAAGAACTACCCTAACGACCCCCTCCTCGACTCATTCCACATCAAGCTCAAGAGGCTTGGCTTCGCGGAGTGACCCTCCCTAGCCCTTGAAAAAGCCGGGTACGCTTGTGAGGAGTATCCCCAGGGTAAGGGACATTATCCCAAGCAGGAAGAGAAGCGCCGGGCCCAGGGCGGTTCCTTCGGTCCTGCCGTTTCTCACGAAGCCGGTAATGGCCATGACCAGGCCGGCCGCCACAAGGATCAGGTACGAATAGTTCATGGTGTTCTCTCCCTGTCCGTCAGGAGCTGCTCTCCCTGACTTTTTCCCATAGCTTCCTCTGGGATTCGGTCAGCTTGGCGGGAAGCTTAACCTCCACCGTAACAAGCTGATCTCCCGTTATGCCGTTATGCGTAATTCCCTTTCCCCTGAGCCTGAGGACCGAACCCGGCTGGGTGCCCGGGGGGACCTTGAGCTTGACCTTCCCGTCCAGCGTCCTGACCATGAGCGATGCCCCTAGCACTGCCTGGGGGGCCGTCACCGTTACGCTGCACAGTATGTCCCTGCCCTGCCTTCTGAAGAAGCGATCCGGCTTCACGCGAAGGTGAACATGCACCTCCGAGCCGTTGATGCTGGCCCGAAGAACCGTTCCATCAGAGGAACCCGGCGGTATCCCCAGGGAAACCTTCTCCCTTTGCTGTATGGTTCCTTTTCCACCGCAAGCGGAGCAGATGCTCTTCAGTGTGTAACCCCTGCCGCCGCAATTCGCGCAGGGATGAACAGTGGAGAAGAAGCCACCTCCGGAGGAGACCCTGCCGGATCCTCCGCAGCTCGCGCATGTCTCCCTTCCGCTCCCTCCGGCGCCTCCGCACTGGGAACACCTGGAAGGAAGGGTTATCATCTTCTCGATGGTACCGCCCCGCGCGGCGGTCACGAAGGGTATCTCCACCTCCACGGCGGTTGCCGCCGGGGCTGAAGACCTGCCCCCGAAGGGATCCATCGATCCGCCGAACATGGACCTGAGGATATCGCTCAGGTCGGAGAATCCCTCGGTGCCGGCGGCTCCGGCGAAGGGATCATGCCCCCCCCGGCGCATCTGGTCATACTTCTCTCGTTTCTCCGGGTTCCCCAGTATGTCGTAGGCGTCGGATATGGCCTTGAAACGCTCTTCCGCATCCTTGTCGCCACGATTGGCGTCCGGATGGTATTTCTTTGCCAGATCCCGGTAAGCTTTCCTCAGTTCCTCAGCGGTTGCTTTCTCCCCGACGCCCAGGATCTCGTAAAGGTCTTTGTTCAACTAACATCAACCCCCATTCCTTCCCGGCGCCCTTCCGACCTTCACCCGTGCTGGTCTGAGAAGGTCCTGTCCGAACCTGTACGCCTTCTGGTATACCTCCAGGACCACGTCGAAGTCGCCCTCCTCCATGTCCTCGGCGAACATGGCTTCATGAACATTGGGGTCGAAGTGGTCGCCGGGTTCCGTGGAGACCTCCTCCAGCCCCTCTTTCCTGAGGATGTTCCTGAGCTGGTCGGATGTCTGCATGATGCCGTCCACTATCTCCTTGTCGGAGTGCTCACCCTGGGCGGTGGCCCTGGCCCTGTCGAAGTTGTCCAGTACGATGAGCAGCTCCTCCACCAGCTTCTTTCTTCCCTGCTCGATGAGCCTGTTGAAATCCCTTGCCTGCCTTTTCCTGTAGTTGTCGAACTCAGCGGCAAGGCGCTGGAATTTTTCCATCAGCTCATCGTAGTCCTTCAGGGCGGCAGGCTCTTCAGAAGGTATGTCCTCCAGGGCAGGTTCTTCCTTCACCTCAGGTGGAGCCGGTTCCTGCTCGGTGGCTGGTCTGCGGGATTTGCCGCTTCTCCTGGATCCGCCGTTTCCTGGTCTTCTGGGATCGCTCATCAGTCATCCACCACTTCAAAGTCGGCGTCCACTGTGTCGTCGCCTTTTCCGCCGTCATCCTCATGGTCCGGTCCGGGCTGCTGTTCTCCGGGCTGCTGCCCGTGCTGCTGGTAGAACCTGGCGCCGACTTCCTGCCAGGTCTTCTCCAGGGCATCCACACTGGAGGATACAACAGAGTCGTCCTCTCCCTCAAGGGCCTTCCTCGTGTCGGAAACCGCTTCCTCCAGCTTCGCCTTGTCGGCGGGATCGAGCTTGTCTCCCATTTCGGCGATCTGCTTCTCCACCTGGTAAGCCAGATTCTCGCCCTTGTTCCTTGTCTCCACAGCGGCTCTCCGCTTGTCGTCCTCTGCGGAATGCACCTCCGCGTCCTTGACCATCTTCTCGATGTCGGCTTCGGAAAGACCGCTGGAGGATTCTATCCTGATCTTCTGCTCTTTGCCCGTTGCCTTGTCCTTTGCGGAAACGTGGACTATTCCGTTGGCGTCTATGTCGAACTCCACCTCGATCTGGGGAAGGCCCCTGGGAGCAGGTGGAATGCCTTCCAGTGTAAACCTGCCCAGTGTGCGGTTATCCGCGGCCATCTTCCTCTCGCCCTGGAGCACATGTATCTCCACGCTTGTCTGGTTGTCCGCCGCGGTGCTGAAGATCTGACTCTTCTTCGTGGGAACGGTTGTGTTCCTCTCGATGATCGGGGTGAACACCGCGCCGAGGGTCTCTATGCCCAAGGTCAGGGGGGTAACATCCAGAAGAAGGACATCCTTGATGTCTCCGCTGAGCACTCCGGCCTGGATGGCGGCACCGATGGCGACCACCTCGTCGGGGTTCACTCCCCTGTGGGGCTCCTTCTTGAAGATCTCGGTAACCTTCTGCTGAACCAGGGGCATCCTGGTCATCCCTCCCACCAGGATGACTTCGCTGATGTCCTCGGGCTTTACCCTTGCGTCCTTCAGAGCGTTGAGGCAGGGCTGAACGGTCTTCTGGACCAGGTCGCCGGCAAGCTGCTCGAACTTGGCCCTGGACAGGGTCATGTTGAGATGCTTGGGGCCAGTGGCGTCGGCAGTTACGAAGGGAAGGCTTATATCGGTGCTCATTGTGGTTGAAAGCTCGCACTTAGCCTTCTCGGCTGCTTCCTTGAGCCTCTGAATGGCCATCTGATCCTGGGAAAGGTCGATCCCCTGCTGCTTCTTGAACTCGGAGACCATCCAGTCCATTACTACCTGGTCGAAGTCGTCTCCTCCAAGATGAGTATCGCCGTTGGTGGACTTAACCTCGAAAACTCCGTCACCGATCTCAAGGACGGATATGTCGAAGGTGCCTCCGCCAAGGTCGTATACCGCTATTGTCGCGTTACCCTTCTCCTTGTCCATCCCGTAGGCAAGAGATGCAGCCGTGGGCTCGTTGACTATCCTCAGCACCTCGAGACCGGCTATCCTTCCGGCATCCTTGGTGGCCTGGCGCTGACTGTCATTGAAGTAAGCAGGCACCGTTATCACCGCCTGGGTGACCTTCTCGCCCAGGTAGTCCTCTGCCGTCTTCTTCATTTTCTGAAGGATCATGGCGCTTATCTCAGGCGGGGAGTACTTCTTGCCTGAAACCTCCACCCAGGCGTCGCCGTTCTTGCCCTCCACCACCTTGAAGGGAACCCTCTTGGCTTCCTTTTCGGCTTCGGAGTAATGCATTCCCATGAAACGCTTTATGGAGAAAATGGTCTTACCGGGGTTGGCTACCGCCTGCCTCCGGGCAACCACGCCTATGTGTCTTTCGCCGTTGTCGTTGAATGCCACCACTGATGGGGTGGTCCTGGTGCCCTCGGCGTTCGGGATGACCACCGGTTCGCCGCCCTCCATGACTGCAACGCAGGAGTTGGTGGTTCCCAGGTCTATTCCTATCACCTTGCTCATTTTGTAACCTCCTTATTATGCTATTCGCATCTATTTTTATGAGTATAATTTGCTCGTATGCCGTTCACTCATCATGCGTATAGCAATCAAGCAAATGCCTTGCCATAGGGTTTCAATTTTGCATTGAATTACAGCGCAATATGTTACGATTCGCATTACCATATCTTGAAGTGCCCCTCTCCATCAGAGGTGCTATTGTGGCACACATGTGCATGGGGAAAAACTCTTTGTGTATATTAATGGCTCGTTTCAACCGGGGAGTCAGATGTCCAGAGAAAAGATCACGGTCAGGGGAGCCAGGGAACACAACCTGCAGGGGGTCTCTCTGGAGATGCCCAAGTACGCGCTGGTGGTGTGTTCAGGGGTTTCCGGCTCAGGGAAAAGCTCCTTCGCATTCGACACCCTCTACGCCGAGGGGCAGAGGCGCTACATAGAATCCCTCTCCTCCTATGCCAGGATGTTCCTGGGGCAGATGGAGAAGCCAGATTTCGACTCCATCGACGGTCTCTCCCCTGCTATCTCCATAGAACAGAAGACAGTAAGTCACAACCCAAGATCAACCGTCGGTACGGTAACGGAGATTTCCGATTACCTCAGAGTACTCTGGGCCAGGGCCGGAGAGCCCCACTGCCCGTCCTGCGGACGGGCAGTGACCACCCAGACGACCCAGCAGATGACCGATGCGGTCCTGGATATGCCGGCTGGAAAAAGGATATACATAACGGCCCCTGTACTGACCAACAGGAAGGGAGCCCATCAGGACCTGCTGGCCGAACTAAGGGAAAAGGGCTTCGTAAGGGCTCTGCTCAACGGCGAGGTCGTGGAGATAGAGAACCTGAAGACCCTGGACCCGAAGAAGAGGAACACCCTGTCGGTCGTGGTCGACAGGCTGGTGACCGGCCCGGGACTGGACAGCAGGCTGAACGACTCCATCGAGACCGCGGCGAGACTTGGTAAGGGAATAATTTCCGTTATGGATGCTGATTCAGGGGAAGAGCTCACCATGAGCGAGCACAACGCCTGTATCCACTGCGGAATAAGCCTCCCGGAGATGTCTCCCCAGCTTTTCAGTTTCAACAACCCCGTGGGGATGTGCCCCGAGTGCTCCGGACTGGGGTACACGCTTAAGGTCGACCCGGATCTGGTGGTTCCCAGGCCTGCAATGTCAATCAAGGCCGGCGCGGTGGTACCCTGGGGAATACCCCAGGGATGGGTGGCAGCATCCCTGAGAACCCTCTCCCGGGAGATGGATTTCAACCTGAACACCCCCTGGATGAGGCTTCCTGAAGAAGCCAGGAACACCATCCTCTATGGTTCGGGTACCAGGGAATTCAGCATCAACTGGAAGACCTCCAACTCCTCCGGCGCCTGGAACGGCCCCTTCGAAGGCGTTGTCAATCGTATAGAGCGTCTCTATCACCAGACCGGCAGCGACGATATGCGGAAGTACTACGAGAAGTTCTTCCGTAAATACACCTGCGACAAATGCCACGGAACCCGGGTCCGGGAGGAGGCAAGGGCCGTTCTTATCGGAGGTCTGGGGATACAGGAGGTCTCCGACATGACAGTCGGGGACGCGCTGGAGTTCTTCGAGAAGGTCAAGCTCACCGATTACCAGAAGAACATCGCCGAAAGGCTTCTCAGGGAGATATCATCCCGGCTGGAGTTCCTGCGGAACGTGGGTCTGCATTACCTCACCCTGAACCGCGCCGCTCCATCCCTCTCCGGTGGAGAGGCGCAACGCATAAGGCTTGCCAGCCAGATCGGCAGCGGGCTTACCGGTGTTCTTTACGTGCTTGACGAACCCACTGTCGGTCTTCATCCCAGGGACAACTCCAGACTCCTGGAAACCCTTAAGCACCTGCGGGACATCGGTAACACCGTGATAGTGGTGGAACACGACACCGACACCCTTCTCGCCGCCGACCATATCGTCGACTTCGGCCCTGGAGCCGGCTCCCATGGAGGCAGACTGGTGGCCCAGGGAACCCCGGAAGAGATAATGGCCCATCCGGACTCCATCACAGGTTCCTACCTTTCCGGCAGACGCACCATAGTCAGGCTCGGAGAGCCCAGAACAGGCAAGACTAAGCACTTAACGATGAAAGGTGCCAGCCTGCACAACCTCAAATCAGTTGACATCGACATTCCCCTGGGAAGGTT
>Ga0209408_1000203_pt1 | contig 50448 bp, 53 predicted proteins | sample AD_UKC107_MetaG_FD_184422 | JGI IMG/M metagenome (GOLD analysis project Ga0209408, IMG submission 184422) | Active sludge microbial communities of municipal wastewater-treating anaerobic digesters from Hong Kong - AD_UKC107_MetaG (SPAdes)... | ecosystem: Engineered > Bioreactor > Anaerobic >... | reverse complement strand
GCAGTGGCCTACCGAAAGGCTTATATTCGACAAATGACGTTGGTCGGATTGGCAAAAGTCGATGGACTTAGTCTCCCTCCTTTACCCTACATCCAATATCGACTTTTGCGCTCTTCTTTTCATTCTATTGTCTGACCAATGCGTTTTCAATACGTTCGTTCCGCACCTCAGATATACTTTGGAGGCCCAGATCTCGCCATGGCCTTCTGCGTAATTAAGATTGGCGGAAGTCTCATTGGGGTATCAAGAGATATCGTGAAGGGCCTTGTGGACTTATCGAGGAAAGGGGACGCTTTTCTCGTGGTTCCCGGCGGCGGCCCCATGGCCGACCTGGTGAGAGACCTCCACCGGAGATACCATCTGTCGGAGGAGACGGCCCACTGGATGGCGGTCTTGGCGATGGAGGAGTACGCCCATTTTCTGGCGGACGGCACTGGCGCCTCCCTGACCGACGATATCTCAAGGCCCAACTCTGGGGTACAAATCCTCCTACCCTACCAACCCCTGAGAGAGGACGACGGGGGGCTTGAGCACACATGGGACTACACCTCCGACTCCGTGGCGGTCCTCGTGGCCGCGAGGCTCTCGGCCGATCTCGTCAAAGCGACGGACGTCGAGGGCGTGATCCTGGAGGGCGGGGTAGCGGGCGAGATCCCGGCAGAGTCCCTCATAGGAAAGAAGACCTGCATCGACCAGGGCGCCCTTCGGATCCTGAGGAGGTCGGGGAAGAGCTGCCTCGTCCTCGACGGAAGGGACCCGAGCCGCTTCATCGCGAACCTGAGGGCGCGGGAAGGCGGAACCCTTATAAGAGGGTGATGTGTTGGTCGGAGCGGTCCTGACGTAAGGGAAAGTTTATACCCTGGGATCGATCAAAGCTGGTAGAGAGAGTAACATGACGGAAAAATCAGAAAGATGCATGTCATGCGGAGTAACGCTGATCGGGCCGGGTGGCGCCAGGTTCCCCTGCCCCAACTGTGGGGAGATTGTTATAAGGTGCAACAAGTGCAGAAAGCAGAGCAACCCCTATACGTGCCCCAGCTGCGGGTTCTTGGGACCCTGAGGTGATCGCATGGGAGAAGTTGCCGCTAAGCTGAAGATAATGCCCGAGGGCGCCGACGTTGACATGGAGAAGATGAAGGAGGACATTAAGTCCGTCCTTCCGGAAGGAGCGAGGCTTCACGGTTTCGCAGAAGAGCCGATAGCCTTCGGCCTGAAGGCGCTTATGGTGGCCGTGATCCTGGCGGAGGGCGTCACCGGGACTGAGGGGCTGGAGGCCGCCGTCGCAGGGGTGGCGGGAGTCCAGTCGGTAGAGGTTGAAGAGGTAGGACTCCTCTGAAGGCCTCTTCTCACCGTTTAACTGCGGGCTCGTAGATCAGGGGTAGATCGCTACCTTCGCAAGGTAGAGGCCGCGGGTTCGAATCCCGCCGAGTCCATTAAAGCCGATTTTCAAGTTTTCAAGGCTAATTCCTTGGTTCTGAGAGGTCCTTTTCTTGATCTCTCTTTTACCCCTCTTATCTCCTCGGCCGTCACGCCGATGCAGTGCCGGGCGTACCCGTCCTCTGGGCTGAGGGCTGCCGCCCGCTCGAAAGAGGCGAGGGCGTCTTTCCATCTCTCCAGCCTCCAGAAGAGAAAGCCCCGGTGCATCCAGATCTGGTGGTCGGAGGGAGCGATCTCGATCGCCCGGTCGAGGGAGGCGATCGCCTCCATGTACCTTCCCATCATCCCGAGGACGAGGGCAGACCTCTTCTCCGCCGAGTTTCCGGGATCGATCCCGGCGGCCTTACGATAAAGCCTCAGGGCGGGATCGAGCCTGCCCTCTTTCAGATGGTTATCGCCTTCAGAGATCAGCTCCTGAAGGTTGGGCGAAGACCTCTTCCGGCGGAGGTATGAAGAAGAGGCGTTAAGGGACGAAAAAAAGCGGAGAAGGCCGGAGCCGGTGGCGATCATATCTAAAATCAGGGCTTCAGTCTCTTGATCTCCAGATACCTCACCTCGCCGTCGTCCGCGTAAGCGAAGAGCATCTGTTTTCTGACGCTGTGGGCGAGCCTGACGGCCCGGGAGACGACGGGGAGGTGGAATACGTAGTCTTCGGGGACGGAGTGGACCAGGTACTCGGAGTGGGGCACCTTATTTGACCCCTCCACCTTCTTGTAGACCCGGAAGTGGCTTCCGAACTTGAACCCCGTCTTGACCACCAAGTTTCGGTCCCGGAGGTCCCTGTAGACCCGGCGCTTCATATCGAAGTCCTCCTCGATGAGCCTCGCCCGCCGTTCGAACTCCTCAACTGTCAATGGGTTGCCGGACCGGTCCACGACGTCGATCACACCCTTATCGAGGAGGTAGGCCGACTCCACCAGGGAGAGCTGGAGCCTCCCGCCCCCGGGCTTTCCATAGAACCCCTCCTCATGAAGAAGCTCCGATGCTTCCGTGTCCCAGAGCATCACCCTGTCCTCCAAGAGGGTGGCGGTGCCGCCATGAGCCTCGATCTTCATATCGCCCGAAAGGCCCCTCTCCCTCGCCTCGTAGAAGGTTATGTCGCTCTCCTCATCGACGACCGCCAGCATCAGCCTCTTTCTCATCTGCCTTGCGACCTTCGTCGGCTCCACCAGCTCTTTGAGGGATAGAGGGTGCCTCTCGGAGATCACCTGGACGTAGAACTCGGCCGGGGTCTTGCCGGGCCTTCCGCCCCGGGGGTAGACCCGAAAGTCGGTGACACCCGGCTGGACGTAGTATCCCCTCTCCCGGAGGTCCTTGTAGACGACGTATTTGAACTCGAAGCCCGTCTCCCTCGCCGTCGCCGTCTCGAAGAGGGATCGGAAGTCGAGCTCATTCCCATCGAGGCGGACAGCTATCCTACCCCGGTCCAGGAGGTAAGCCGCCTCGACGAGGGTGAGCTCCAGGCCCCCTGCGACGGGCCTTCCGAAGCTCCCCTGCTCGTAAAGCTCCTCGGTCGCCTCCTTTCCGAGGAGGACCTTCTCACCGGATAGGTCGCCCACCATCGGCTCTTCGGACATAGAAATTGGGGAGCTCAGGTGGAGAGGCTGTCCGGCCAGACGCCGTGGACGCAAGTGAGGGCTCCGTCTACGGTGCTGTGGACCTTCTCAGCCGAGTAGCCCGCGCTGAGGAGATAGGACTCGACGTGGTTGGGGACGGCGATGGACATCTGCTCGACCATCATCGCCACTTGGAGGATGGTGTAGTCGCCGAGCTTGACGGGGATTATCGAGTCGGATACGAGAAGCTCGAAGATCTCGGGGCTGATCGGCCGCTCGAAGCCGGATAGGAAGGCCTCCATGATCTCGCTCGTCCACTCGTGCTTTCGTCCGCCCTCGTCCTGGTAGGGCACCACGACGACCTCCCTCGTCTTCGCCAGGCTCTCGACCAGGTCCTCGGGGGTCACGTCCCCATCGAAGACTAGGTCTAGGAAGCTGGTGTGGGGCACCGTCGTCGGGATCTTGCTCGCCCTGATGCTGTAGGTCACCTCCTCGAAGACGGTCCCGGCATCGGTTCCCTGGTGGCCCACGCCCTTACCGATGGAGACGGCAGAGGGTGAGGCTCTCACGACGGTGTGGGGGTCGCCGTGCCTTCTGTCGATGTTGCCGAGGATCATCTTGAGGCCGAGGGGCCTAGCCGCCAAAGACGTCCTGCATATCCCGGTGGTGTTGCAGCTGGTGCACTGGACGAGCTTCGGCTTCGCCTTGAGGAATGCCTCGTAGTTCTCAAGGCCGAAGAAGAACTCCCGCTCGAAGTCGGCCTTCAGGGAGTCGGATATCTCGAAGCCCTTCTCCTTCAGGGCCGCCATAATCTTGTTTCTGTGGGCTCCGCCCATCAGGGAGACGGTGCAGTCGGCGGCGAGCCCTGCCTCGACGTATGGCGCCTCCTGATCTCCCGGAGTTCCTACCATGACGAAGTCGGAGTCCTCGAAGAAGTCGTTGAAGCCTCCCTCTACCGAGAAGCCAGCGCCCTCCCACTTGGCCTTGTCTGCATCGTCCGAGACGTAAGCTTTGACGTCGCAGATCCTGACGAGCTTGCTCAGGATGCTCTTCGCCCTGCCGTGGGGCTGGCGCAAGAGGACGTTCAGGTCGCCCCCGATCCCCGCGGCCTTCTTGACAGCGTCCAGGGCGAGAACTGTTCTCTTATTTTCCGTTCCGTCAAATCCAACGAAGCCAGCATTAGATTTCAGTATGATTCCTCCTTGCGAGATGAAAGAAGTGTGCCGTTATTAACCTTTCCTGTTAAAATCACTTATCCGAGTTTTCGAAGGTCTCCAGGATCCAGCTCGTCACCAATCCCGCGTTCTCTTCCGGGCCGAGCCTCTCGGCGTCCACCACCACACCCGGATCGGTCGGCTCCTCGTAGGCGACGTTGACCCCCGGGACGTTCGCCTCCTCCTCGCCGGCCTTCGCGTAGATCCCCTTGGGGGAGTAGACCGCCTTTCGGCCCCGCTCGCGCTCGATGCAGGCCGCAAGGGACGCCTTGACGTAAACCTCCGCGAAGTTGGGTATGAGTTTTCTTGCAAGATCCCGATACCTCCGCCGGTTGGCGGTGGCGTCCACGATGACGTTCGTTCCCGCCTCGGAGAGAAGCTTCGCCATGTAGGCGAGGCTCGCGTAGACCACCTCCCTCTCCTGGTCGGTGTAGGTCGGCTCGGGGGTTATGACCCGGCGGATCTCGTCAAGCTCCAGAACCTTGACTTTGATCCCTCGCTCTTCGAGCCTCGCCTTCACTCCTTTGGCGATGGTGGTCTTTCCGCAACCGGGAAGCCCCGTGAACCAGACAACCCAAGACATGAGAGGAGAAACGCCCTCTGCCGAATAAATATCATTCCCCTCGGCGAGTTTCAACTAGTTTATCAGGACGATCCCATTTCAGGGATGATGTCGGAGGTTTCAGACTTTAATATCGGCTTTCGCCCCCCAGGGTACTTCGAAGAAAATATTCAATCGAACAAAAGATTAATATAAGTGTTCTTGATATATAGAGATGCAACGGGGCATATCATCCTCTGCATAGGGATAATGTGAGGTATAAAATATGACCAATAAAAGAAACTTCGCGTTGAGAGACGCTGAGGGGAACGAAATAGGCGTTTTCACGGGAAAACAGCCGAGACAGGCGGCTTTGAAGGCCGCAAACCGGGGATACACCGACATCAGGTTGAGGGAGAGGGGGACAAAGAAGGTTCACATCTTCGAAGGGGAGCGGAAACTGGTGATTAAGCCGTCCAACGCCCCCGACTGGATGCCAAAGGAGATCTGGAAGCCGAACGTCAAGAAGATAGGGATAGAGAAGCTGGACCAGATCTGAATATCTCGTTTCCGGACCTTTTTTTCGGTGGAGCATCGGCAGGCTGCTGGACCGCCTGCCGCGTCTTCTCCCCCAGGTTACATTCTTCCTTGCAGGATCACGCGTCCACGCTGAGGAGGATCCTGATCTCTTCGCCCTGGTAGTCGACGGTTGTCCAGAAGACCTCCCTCGCCCTCCCGGATATTTCGTAGCTGCCCTTGCCCGACCTCTCAGTCTTCACCCTTTCAGCCACCGCCAAAAGGTCCGAAAACGGCTGGAAGAGGGGGTCGGTGAAGGTGTTTCTGCCGATCTGCTCGGCGTCGGAGTCGTAGATGATCGTCCCGTCGGGCATCATGGCCCAGATCTCAGCGCGTCCGCCGGGCTGGTAGGGCGCGAGAGCTGTGCCGAAGAGCTCCGTCGAGTTGACGAGGGCCGTCACCGCCCCGATCAACCTTCCCTCACCATCGAAGATCGGAGAGGCGAAGTCCATGGCGTAAAACCCCTCGACGCTCATTATGTAGGCGAGGCCCACAGGCCGCCCGGTGGAGAGGAGCCGCTCGATATGCTCCTGATCCTTTATGCTGGTGCCCCTGACCTCCTGGTACTCCTCCGGAACGACTTCCACGATGGTTCCGTTGAGGTCGACGGTTATGCAGTCCACCACCCAAGGCCCTATCCCGACTAGGTCGTCGAGAACCGTCCGCGCCTCTTGGCCCTCGATCCCCGTCCCGGAGAGGGCGAGGCTCGCATCGAGGAGGGACCGGTCGATCTCTGCAAGGTTTGCGCTGACGGAGTCGGTCGCCTGGACGAAGCTCCACATCAGATCCCAGTCAGTATTGGGCTCACTCGACATCGCGTCCTCTGCAAAGGCGGCGGGGACGAGGAATGTGGTCAGGGCCACGGTTGCCACCATCAAGGCGAAGAGTTTTGGCATATTTCTCGATCGTATCATAGTTTTTAGCGTCTTTCTCGATAGCCTCATAGCACCACCAACGTCTCTGATGAAACAGTGGATGTTTCTCTTTCTGAGAATTTATTCCTTGCCGCCGACCGCAGCTGCAATCTGAGGCCGACGATATATATAGGGCAAAAACTGGCAAGACGGGATCAAAAAAGCGGAGAAACAACTAACACAGAACAAACTGGAACACCTGGAATCGACGAAAAAAATAAAAATAGAAGAAAAAAAGATGTTCAGCCGAAGAGGGCGCCGAGACCCTCGATCCCGCTCTCTTCAGCTTCTTCCTTCTCTTCCTCGGCCTCCTCTGCGGCGGGAGCTGCTGCTGCCGCTGCGGGAGCTGCCGCTGCCGGAGCGGCTGCGACGGCCACGCTGGGCGCCTTAGAGAGAACGTCCTCGATGTCCACGCCCTCGAGGGCGGAGACGAGCGCCTTAATCCTGACCTCGTCGGGGGCGACGCCTGCGGCGCTGAGTATGGTCTTTATGCCCTCCTCGGACACATCTTTACCTGAGCTGTGAAGCAGTAATGCTGCGTATACGTATTCCATCTTAATCCACCTCTTGATCTCGATCAGCCAAACAGGGCGGAGAGTCCGCCAAGTCCAGCCTCTTCATCCTCTTCTTTCTCGGCCTCTTCGGCCTTCTCTTCAGTCTTCTCCGCCGGGACGGAAGCTGCCGGCGCCTCCGCCGGGCCACCTTCGACCAGGTTGGTCAGCAGTGACGCATCCGCAGCCGCCCTTGCGAGCAGCGCCTCCATCATGCTGGGGACGGGGATCGCGCACTCCAGGACCAGGTTTCTGGCCTTCGAGGCCACCCTCTGTAGAAGGGGTCTGATGGTGGTCGGCGTGGCGTAGCCTATCTCCAGTGCGAGGCCCAGCGCCTGCCCGGATGCGGTGCTCATCTGAGACAGAATGGCTTCTGTGTCGATGGTGAGATCCTCGGGCCTGAAGACGAGACCGCCCTCGTAAACGGCCAAAAGCTCAAGCCCCACCTTCCTTGGGAAGATCTCCATTGTCGCCAGCACTTCAGCCAGCTGGGCTGATACCGTCTCGCCCTCCTCGGCCACCACCTTCGTCTCGTTGATGATCACTTTGCCGCTCTTTATGGCGGCAGGAATTCCGGCGCTCTGGAGCTTGCCCACCATGGGGCCCGGAGAGAACGATGTCTCACCCTTCTCGATGACTATATCGGCAGGGGCCTTCCCGCCAGCCTTGATCGGCATCGGCTGCTTTTTCTCCTCAAGCATCTTGTAGAGCTTGAAGGGGTTTACGTCGGTGAATATGAAAGCTGTCTGGGCTTCGATCGAGTCTGCCAGAGGCGAGACGTCATCGGAGCACTTCTCTATCGCCCGGCGGGCGATGTTGTTTCTGACCATCTTGATGGAGGCCACATCCCTCAGCACCGCTCTCAGGTCCTGGAGCTGCTTTGCGGGGATGTCTGTCAAGCCCACCAGCCCGACGACGGGTGACTCGCCTATCCTCTCGACCAGATCCTCTACCTCTCTGATCTTCCATTCTGGGACGTGCTCTGTACGGCGTACCTGGACGGACATCTCAAATCACCTTTACCGCAGGGCCCATGGTGGTCTTCACGTAGACGGACTTCAGGTTCTGTTTGCCGTCCTTGAGGGTCTGCTCCAGCTTGGTCGTGACGGCCTCTACGTTCTCTGCGATCTGCTGGACGTCCATATCTTTGGAGCCGACGGCCATGTGGAAGGTGAGCCGGTCCCGAGACCTCAACCTCACCAGATTTCTCTGCCTGTTGATTATGGGCGTGATGTCCACGTTCGGAGGCAGAGGCATGGGCATCTTACCCCTCTTTCCCAGGATGGGGCCCAGCTTCTTACCGATCGTCGGCATGAGGCTCGTCTCGGCGATGAAGTAGGTGTACTCGTCGGCGATCTTCCTTGCTCGCTTCTTGTCATCGCCCAGCTCATTGAGTTCGTCTGGAGATATCACCAGATCTGCCTCTGCACGCTGAGCAAGAAGGGCAGTCTCACCGCTCGCGAATACCGCGATCTTTGCAGACCTGCCTCGGCCGTGGGGCAGAATTATCTCCTCATCCACCCTGTTGGTCGGAAGGCTCATGTCGATATTGTGCAAGTTAATCGCCAGATCGACGCTCTCGTTGAACCTCCTCTCAGGGGCCTCCGAGATCGCCTTCCTGACGGCGTCTTCTATCGTCTTGTTCATCTCAATCCTCCGTAGTCCAACGACTTGCGGTCTACTACGGCGTCTCAAAAAGAGAGTCCAAATTCCGTCTGTAATCCTCTATAATAAGTTTTCGTCTATGCGAGGAGTTCATCGAACCTTCCCTCATCGACCGCCGCCTGGGCCTCCTTTCGGGGCATCCCTTCCACGGTGATCCCCATGGTACCGCAGGTCCCTATGACCTCTTTGGCAGCGCTCTTAAGGGAGACGGAAAGTAAGTTCTTTCTTTTGATTCCCGCAACCTTGACCACTTGATCCATGGTCAAATTCCCAACGATCTCGAGGGCGTTGCCGGATCCCTTCTCCAGCCCCACCTCTTTGAGGACCAGCGCCGAGGTTGGGGGAGTTCCCACATCCACCTGGTACTCAGTCCTGCTCTTCACCGTGACCTTGACCGGAACCTGCATCCCGTTCAAGTCTGCGGTCGCCTCGTTGATCTTCTTTACCACATCTGCAACGTTAACGCCTAGAGGTCCTAGTGCAGGGCCCAGCGGCGGTCCTGCGCTGGCCTTTCCACCGGGTACCAACACTTCAACAACATTGGCCAAGAAATTCACCTCTGAATCTCATCTTTGCTGAGCACGCGGACGTGGTCACCCCTCACAGTAATGGGGATGGGCACCATCGCCTCGAAGAGCTCTACCGTTATCTCCTCCTTGGCGACGTCTACCCTCTTGACCCTGGCCATCTCGCCCTTGAAAGGTCCCGAGATCAGCTCCACTATGGCACCTTCGTTGATGCCCACCACCGCGGGCTTCGGCGTCAGAAAATGCTCGACCTCGCCAAAGCTGGACGCTCCCTTAATCACCGAACGGGCGTGAGGTACCCCCTGGATCGCCTCTTCGACGATCTCCGGAGCCTTCGCCTCCACGAGGACGTAGCCCTTCAGGACGTCGGGGACCAGAAGCGCTGTTATGTCGTACTTCTCCTTCCGCGCCAGCTGGGCGATGAGGTTCGCCACTGACCGTTCCTGGTTTGCGGTGGTCTTCACTACGTATATGCTGGTCTCGGCCATTCTGACGGAAGACAGTCGAACCGGGTATAAATAGGTTTGCAGCAACCCCAGCTTCAGCCGACTCCTCGTTATCGAATCCGGGGCGATGGTCCCCAGGACGCCGGTCGTCCCCCGATACCAAGGACGCCTCAAGAGCGGCCGTAGTAACGACCTTGTACCGTGATCTTCCGGGCCTTTTTGAGATGACGGTCGGAAGCATCCTACCCCGAAACGTTCATATAGAAGTTTAAACACCTCGAAAACCACTCAGATCAACGGAGGAAGAAAAAAGATGGCAGGATTGGGGGGAACCCCTGTACTCATACTCAGAGAGGGCAGTCAGAGGACTGCCGGCCGCGAAGCGCAGAAGTCGAACATCATGGCCGCCAAGGCCGTGGCAACCGCCGTCAGGACTACTCTAGGCCCCAAGGGCATGGACAAGATGCTCGTCGACACCCTCGGCGACGTAGTCATAACAAACGACGGCGTCACCATCCTGAAGGAGATGGACATCGAGCACCCGGCAGCCAAGATGATGGTCGAGATCGCCAAGACCCAGGACGACGAGGTCGGCGACGGGACCACCACCGCCGTGGTTCTGGCCGGCGAGCTTCTGAAGAAGGCCGAAGAGCTGCTCGACCAGGAGATCCACCCCACCGTCATCGCCGCAGGATACAGGGCTGCGGCAGAGAAGGCCATGGGGATCATGAAGGATATGGCGATCAAGGTCTCTCCCGACGACGATGAGCTTTTGAAGAAGATCGCCATCACCGCCATGACCGGTAAGGGCTCCGGCGTCGCCAGAAGCGAGCTGGCGGATCTGACGGTGAAGGCCGTCAAGGCGATCGTCGACGATGACGGGACCGTGGACGTCGACAACATCACCGTAGAGAAGAAGGTCGGCGGCGGCATCACCGACTCCCAGCTCGTCTACGGCATGGTGATCGACAAAGAAAGGCTCCACCCCAACATGCCCAAGAAGGTCAAGGACGCCAAGATCGCCCTCCTGAACACGGCCATCGAGATCGAGAAGACCGAGGTCGACGCCAAGATCGAGATCACCTCTCCCGACCAGCTCCAGGCCTTCCTGGACCAGGAAGAGACGATGCTGAAGGACATGGTCAACAAGATCGTCAGCACCGGCGCCAACGTAGTATTCTGCCAGAAGGGGATCGACGACCTGGCCCAGCACTTCCTCGCCAAGGCAGGCGTCTACACCATCAGAAGGATCAAGAAGAGCGACATGGAGAAGCTGGCAAGAGCCACCGGCGGAAGGATCGTGACCAGCATCCACGACCTCGCCGAGAGCGAGCTTGGAAGGGCCGGCCTCGTCGAGGAGAAGAAGATCGCCGGCGACGACATGACCTTCGTCGTTGAGTGCGAGAACCCGAAGTCGGTATCCATCATCCTCAGGGGCGGGACCGAGCACGTCGTCGACGAGCTGGACAGAGCCATGGAGGACGCCCTCAGGGTCGTCGGCGTAGCCCTGGAAGACTCCCTTCTGATGCCCGGCGGCGGCGCTCCCGAGATCGAGCTGGCCCTGAGGCTGAGAGAGTACGCGGCCACCGTCGGCGGAAGAGAGCAGCTGGCCATCGAGGCCTTCGCCGAGGCCCTCGAGATCATACCCAAGACCCTGGCCGAGAACGCAGGCTTCGACCAGATCGACACCCTGGTGGCCCTTCGGAGCAGCCACGAGAAGGGCGTCAAGACCGCAGGCCTCGACATGGAGGTCGGCGAACCCGTAGACATGCAGGAGAAGGGAGTCGTAGAGCCGATGAGGGTCAAGACCCAGGCCATCAACTCCGCAGCCGAGTCCGCAGTCATGATCCTCAGGATCGATGACGTCATCGCCTCCAAGTCCGGCGGCGAGGGCGGCATGCCCGGTGGCATGCCCGGCGGAATGGGCGACATGGGAGAGGACTTCTGAGCCCATCTCCCAAACCGTCTCTTTTTCCTCTTTTTATAGAAAATATAAAATATAGAAAATTCTGATCTCAAAGCCCCTTTTAGGCTCTGGTCTCAGAGGCCGTCTCGATGGCTGGACGGTAGAACTTCTCGGTGTACTCCTTCACCATCCTCCGGGAGGTGAAGTTCGGTCCCGTGACCATAATCGCCTCTTTCATCACCTTCACCCAGCCCCGGGGCACGCCCTTGTCGTCCACCCTGTAGTAGAGGGGGATGACCTCCTTTTCCAGGATCTCGTAGAGGGCGTTGGCGTCCCGATCGTCCCTCAGATCGTCGCTTGCGACCTCCGACCCCTCGAAACCCCAGCCGTTTTTGCCGTTGTACCCCTCGACCCACCAGCCGTCAAAGACGCTGAGCTGGGGGACGCCGTTGAGGGACGCCTTCATGCCGCTGGTCCCCGAGGCCTCCATGGGAGGCCGGGGGTTGTTCACCCAGACGTCGACCCCGTGGACCAGGTACTGGGCCAGGTACTGGTCGTAGTCCTCGACGAAGGCGATCCTACCCTCGAAGCGCTTGTCGGCGGCGGCGTTGAAGACCTGCTGGAGGAGGAGCTTGGACTGCTGGTCGTCGGGATGGGCCTTACCGGCGAAGACTATCTGGACGGGCCGCTGGGGGTCGGTGAGGATGTTTCGGAGCCTTTCTGCGTCCCGGAGGAGGAGGGTCGCCCTCTTGTAGGAGGCGAACCTCCGGGCGAAGCCGAGGGTCAGGGCCTGAGGGTCCAGAAGGGTCCCGAAGGCCATTATCGTCCGGGAGTCGGACTCGGGGTCTCTCCACTTCAGCCTTGCCCGATCCTTTATCTTGTTTATGAGAGCCCTCTTCATCCTGCCGTGCTGCTTCCAGATCACCTCGTCGGGGATCTCGTCTATAAGCTCCCAGATGAAGGGGTTGTCGTGTTTTTCGAGCCAATCGCGGCCCAAATACTGGTTGAAGGTGATGTTGCCGAGCCTCCGGTCGATCCAGGTGGGGACGTGGATCCCGTTGGTGACGTAATCTATCGGGATCTCCTCTTCGGTTAGATCGGGCCAGAGGTGGCGCCACATCTGTACCGTCACCTCTTGATGCCTCTTGCTGACGCAGTTTCGATGCTCGCACATTCGCAGGGCGAAGGCGGTCATGTTGAAGCCGCTGGCGGGGTCTCGAGGATCGGTCCCGAGCCTGAAGAAGTCGTCGCGGCTCATCCCAAGGTTCCTGAGGTACGATCCGAAGTACTTCTCCATCAGCGAGAAGGAGAACTTGTCGTGGCCTGCGGGTACCGGGGTGTGGGTGGTGAAGACCGTAGTCTTTCTGACCTCCTCTTCAGCCTCTTCGAGGCTCATCCCCCTCTCGATCCGCTCTCGCATCCTCTCGAGGATGGCGAAGGCTGGATGCCCCTCGTTGAGGTGGACGACGGAGGGCTCGATCCCCAGGGCCTTCAATACCCTGACCCCGCCGATCCCCAGGACGATCTCCTGCCTCAGCCTCTGTTCGGAGTCGCCGGTGTAGAGCCGGTCCGATATGCTCCGGTTCCAGGGTTCGTTGGCGTCGACGGCGGTGTCCATCAGGTAGAGGTTGGTTCTGCCCACCTGGACCTTCCAGACCTCGACGTATATCTCCCCGTCGAGGAGCGGTATCTCTACCAGGAGGGGGTCGCCGTCCTCGTCCCGGAGCCTCCGGACCGGGGCGTTCTCCCTGTCCAGCCTCTCGCAGGCCCCGGCCTGCCAGCCGTCGGGGGTGACCCGCTGGAGGAGGTACCCCTCGGGGTACATGAAGCCGACACCCACGGAAGGAACCCCGAGATCGCTGCACTCCTTCAGGTAATCTCCGGCGAGAAAACCGAGCCCTCCGGCGTAGACGGGAAGAGCGTGGTGGAGGCCGTACTCGGCGGAGAAGTAGGCGATGGTCTTTTCTCGGGGGTCTGCGACGCTGGTGCAAAACCAGCCGCTGGTGGGGTCCATATCCCCATCAAACCTCGCCATCACCGCGTCGTAGTACCGGAGGAAACGAGGGTCCAGGGAGGCAAGCTTCATGACTCCATCGTCGAGCTCGTGCATCATCTTGACGGGGTTGTGGCCGTTTCGGCTCCAGGCCGCCCTGCCGCCCAGCATTATGAAGAGTTCTCTCCCCTCGGGGTGCCAGCTCCACCAGAGGTTGTAGGCGAGATCGCCGAGCTTTGCGATCCTCGGAGGCAAGTTCGGATATTTGTCTCTAGGTTTGTAGTGCATGATCTCTCCTTCCCATCACCGCTCTCGACGCTACCATGGGCCTAGGATGATTTTACCTTTTCCTTGAGGTGGAGGGAATGGGTTCGGCTGCCCGTCACAGGTAAGGTTCGCTCTCGCTCCTGGTCGCCAACGTTGTAGTAGACGGGGACTCCCTCTTCCTCCAGGATCAGATCTCGCCAGGCCTGCATCCTTGTCTGGAAGATCGGTAAAATTATTGCTGATTCGACTATTGATGTTTGTTCCGCAGCCCTATAGCATCTTGCATTTAAAATTGTTTTTAGGGCCATTTAAGGGAGAGGGCGCCTTGAGACTCTTTCCACCATTTAGAGGCCGTTCTGTCAGCTTTCGACCAAACCATCCTTCTGCTGTCCCTTCTCCCACCAGATCTTGACCCTGATCGAGGATGCGGACAGGAGAAAGCCCCCGTTCTCCTCCCTGAGAACCTGGGCCAGATGGTCCCTGACGATCGCCTCCTGCTCCGCTGTAGATATGTGGTACTGGTGGCGGAAGTGCTCCATCGCCTCTTCCATCGAGCTGAACCGCTGGGCGTGCTGGAGCCGGAAGGCCCTCATGTGGGGGTAGATCCCCATCTGGTATAGGACGTTGTAGAGAACATCGCTCTTGGGGCCGGGTTGGTATTCCTTGCCGTGAAGCTTTGGCCAGAGGTTTCGACAGTCTCGGTCCCAGTGGGTCTCTCCAGCGAAGTGGTAGAGGTAGATCCGTCCCTCGGCGGCCTCGATCATCTTCTCGATCGCCGCTCGAATGTCGGGCATCCCCAGGGAGAAGGAGGCGATCACCACGTCGTAAGGTGGGTCGAGGTCCTCGGCCACGTTCACGTACTCCCACCGCTTCTGGACGATGGAGATGTTATCCACCCCCTCCTCGGCCATCTTCTCCCGGAGGACGGAGAGCATACCCTCGGCCGGCTCCACGACGGTGACGCAGCTGACTCTCTTGGCGAAGGGGATCGCCAGGGTTCCGGGGCCGGCACCGATGTCCAGGACCCGGGACTCAGGGGTGATCTCCGTTCCCGCGATCGTCTCTTCGACGCGGCCCCTGTTCTCCTGGGAAGTATTCCAGAACTTCAGGGCGCTCTCTCTGCTCTCCCAGATTCTGGCGCAGTCTCGGGCGGTGCTCGCCTCTCTGCTCCTCCGCATCTGGTCTTTCCAAACATCGTTCCAGTTCATCTCGGTCATTGGGTTAATCGTGGTAATCACCTTGATATCCCGCCGCGAAACCGCCGCGCTACAGGCTGGGGCGGGCTGATCTAGTCTTGAGCTTTGAGCTTTCACTTCGGTTTGACCTCTGCATTTAAGAGGTTTGCTGTCATTCGTATGACTAACAGGTCTGATGATGAAAGAGAGGTACGCCAAAAGTCGTTTGTAAGCCGAATAATTGCGGTTTTGATCTAAAATATTATGTCATAGGCGGTATTAGTTACGGATTTCCGTATATAATTGGATGAAGAGGTTCTTGAGGGTCGGTCGCCTCAATACTCGAAAAGATGAAAAAAATGTTGGGGCTGCCCCGTTCTGATAGTTCTCGGGAGATCGACGAGATAGCTCTCCCTTCAGACTGACAGGCCCTCTCCGGAGCTCCGAGGCCAATAGGTCGAAAGATCGTCATGCTCCGGCCATGTCACAAGCACTCTGCAGATCTCAGGTTTGGGAAGTGCCTGGCGGCCCGAAAGTCGCTTCATCGAGATTGAGGCCGCTTTAGATCACTTCCCCCTCGATCTTGAAGGACACTCTCACCTTGGCTCTGTAGGCGACGATCTTTCCGCCCTCGAGCTTCACGTCCAGTTCCCTCACCTCGGCCACCCTTAGGTCTCTCAGGCTCTTGGAGGCCTTCTCGATGGCGACCTTAGCTGCATCTTCCCAGCTGTTGGGAGATGACCCCACAAGCTCCACTATTTTATAGACGCTCTCCGGCATATGTTACTCCTCCAAAGAAAATACGATATCCTAATATCGAGGTCAAAGTTTATATAATTTGTTGATGTCCAGATCTGTTCAGGCCTGCTTTGAACCTGTATAGCGCGAAAAAAAATATGGATGATAGAATTTATCTGAATATTATTCGATATCTATCAGACCTTATTTTGATATCCAGTATAAAATAGCATGGCGAAAGTTTCGCAAGCCTCCTGATCTCTCCTCTCTTCAAGAGATCGTTTCCGATTAAAAAATCAGAAACAATCTCTCCTCCTGCTTGGAGTTTCTGACTTTTCTGGATCGATTATCATGGCCGAAGACTGGATCAGATAAATGAGACCATCGGTCCTCTCAGACATCGATGGTAAGAGAGAAGATGCGGCGAAAGGATCTAAAGAGATCAGGCCCATCAAGAGAACGAGAGTGAGAAGGTGACGATGGAGACGGAGAACCCGGGCTTTGAAGAGGAGCTGTCGGCCCTCGCCAGGATCTCGCAGAGGGCCGCAGAGTTGATCCTCCGCCAAAAGGAGGTGGTGGTGGCATCTCACGTCGACGCCGACGGCCTCACCTCTGCCGGGATAATCTCGGCGGCCTTGGACAGGGCGAACATCGACCGCGATACGTTATTTTTCAAGCAGCTTGACCTTCCGGCCCTGGAGACGATCGCCGACCTCGGGCCCGACCTCGTCATATTCACCGACCTTGGGAGCGGGATGCAGTCTGAGATCCTGGAGATGAATCTATCAGCGGTTGTGGCCGACCACCACCGACCCCAGGGCTCGGGGATCAATCTTCACATAAACCCCCACCTCGTCGGCCTTGACGGCGCGACAGATCTGTCCGGGAGCGGGTCCACCTTCCTCCTAGCACGGGCCATGGCCAAAGCCGCGGGCTCTGCCCATGGAAATGACGACCTCTCCGGCCTTGCCATCGTCGGAGCCGTCGGCGACCTCCAGGACATGGCGAGCGGCAGGCTCGTCGGCCTCAACCGTTGGGTTCTCAATATCGGCGTCGAGGCGGGAGCCCTATCCTTCGGCCGCGACCTGAAGCTCTTCGGAAAGCAGACGAGACCCGTCTTCAAGATGCTGGAGTTCTCCTCGGACCCTTACATCCCCGGCCTCTCGGGCGACGAGGACGGATGCATCACCTTCCTCAAAGAGCAGGGGATCAGGCTGAGGGGCGAGAGGTGGCGGCGCTGGATCGACATGAACGCCGAGGAGAAGGCGAAGATCGCCTCGGGGCTGGTGAGACGGGGCCTGCGGGCGGGCCTCTCCAACGCCCAGCTCGAAAGGCTCGTCGGCGAGGTCTACAACCTCCTGGCCGAGCAGGAGGGAACGGAGCTTCGGGACGCGAGCGAGTACTCGACCCTCCTGAACGCCACTGCCCGGTACGGCCACGCAGGTGTGGGCTTATCGGTCTGCCTCGGCGACCGGGGCCGGGCTCTGGAGGAGGCGAGGCTGCTTCTCAACGAGCACCGCCAGAATCTCGTCAACGGCCTGAAGCTGGTGAAGGACGAGGGGATAGTACCGCTCGCTCACCTCCAGTTCTTCGATGCCGGCGACCGGATCCTAGAGACGATCGTGGGAATCGTGGCGGGGATGAGCTTTCAGACCGCCGATCGGAGAAAGCCGATCCTGGCCTTCGCAAGGTCTGCGGACGGAAAACTGAAGGTCTCGGCCCGGGGGACTCAGGACCTGGTGAGGTCAGGGCTCAACCTGGCGGAGGCGATGTCGAAGGCCGCAGAGAAGGTGGGCGGGGTGGGCGGAGGCCACAACGTCGCCGCGGGGGCGACTATCCCTCCGGAGGCGAAGGAAGAGTTCTTGGAGCTGATGGACGCCATCGTCGGAACTCAGCTCAGATCTTAAAGAGGCGGCCAGCCTGGGAGCCTGTGGGCACGACCGGCCCTGTTTCCGGTCCGTATCGCCCCAGTCAGCTTCTCACTGCCAGATCTCACCTTCTATAGACAGCCGAAGAACCCGGTCTCGTTCATCCTGTTCTTCACCACCAGGATCTTCTCGTCTATGGCGAAGTTTCCGATGAACTCGTGGCTGACGTCGACCGTCACGTCTCTTATGTCTTTGGTCTCCTGGTCCAAGACGATGTACCCCATCCTGCCAGTGCCGTTGCTGAAGTTGGCCCCCAGGGCGATGTCAACCCAGTCGGGGTTGCTCTTGATGTAGATGTTCGATGATAGCCGGTCACAACTATCGAAATCTTTGTAGGCAGACATCGCCAGGTAGTAGTTCTTGAGGGTGGTGGTATCGCTGAACTTCTGGTCATAAGAAAAAAGGGACGCCTCGGGGTTGCTCTTGCTCCCAAGCTTCATAGGCTCGGGCCTCTCGAAGGCCAGGCTCGAGCCTGCAACCAGAAGAAAAGCCGCCAGGATTGCCACCAGCTTAGTCATGCAAGATCACCCATCGTTATTCAGCTATAATTCTTGCGAGATATCCCAGTGGAACTCGTCGCTCAGCTCTCCGGAGTATACGGTGGCTGCGGGCCCGTCCATATAGGCCCTATCGTCTTCGAAGGTTATCAGCAGAGGTCCGCCTCTCGTCTCTACGAAGACCTCGTCATCCACCATCCCCATCTTCCGGGCGACGGCAGCGCTGGCGACCGATCCCGTTCCGCAGGAAAGGGTCTCTCCTTCGACCCCTCTTTCGAAGGTCCTGACCTGAAAGGCATCGCCGATCCGGACGAAGTTGACGTTCGCACCCTCCGGGAATAGGGAGCTATGTCTGATGTGAGGCGCCACCTCTTCAATGGGGAGGTCCAAAAGGTCGTCAACGAAGATCACGGCATGGGGAACGCCGGTGTTCACCGCCGATACCTCAAACCCCTCCAAGGGCTCCATGAAAAACTCTCCCTCACCGAGGGCCGGAATCCCCGTCCTGTCGAAGCAGGGAACGCCCATATCCACCCTCGCCCAGAAGTCGCCGCCGATCTCCCTCACCTTCAGCGGAATGATCCCGGCCAGGGTCTCGACCTCGAAGCACTGGCCCACCATCCCAGAGTCCCATGCGTACTTGGCAAGGCAGCGAACGCCGTTTCCGCACATCTCGGCCTCCGAGCCGTCGGGCTGAAATAGGCGCATCCTCAGGTCGGCGTGATCCGAGGGAGAGAGGAAGAGGACGCCATCGCCGCCGATCCCAAAGTTGCGGTGGCAGCACTGCATCGCAAAAGAGCTCTTGAGGGGATCTGCCACCTTCACCCGGTATTGCTCGTCTATGAGGATGAAATCGTTGCCGTTGCCCTGGAGCTTGGTGAAGGCGAGCCCCCCGGAGCCGGACGGGCTCCCATCCAGCCTGATTTCGGTCATCTCTTTCAGCTTCATTTTATATACCATGGTTTGTTCTCTAACAACTCGGCTTTATGGTGGTGATCTTATTAAACCCATTCTACAGGTTGCCCTGGATCTGCTCGAGCTGGACCGAGCCGTCCAGATAGCTCTGGAGGCGGCCGACGGCGGTGCTGACTGGATAGAGGCCGGAACCCCCCTCATCAAGAGCGAGGGGATGGACGCCGTGCGCGAGCTTAAGAAGGCCCTGCCGGGCAAAAAGATCGTGGCGGACATGAAGACCGTGGACACGGGCGCCATGGAGGTGGAGATGGCGGCGAAGGCGGGAGCCAGCATCGTGGCGATGCTCGCCTCCTCCGACGATTCCACCATCACCGACGCCCTGAGGGCGGCGAGGAAGTACGGCGTCGAGATCATGGTCGACCTCCTCGGCACCCCCGACCCGGTGGCGAGATCTAGAGAGCTTGAGGCCCTCGGCGTCGATTTCGTCTGCGTCCACGTGGGGATCGACCAGCAGATGATGGGAAGAAGGGCGATCGACTTTCTGGACCAGATCCTCGGCCATGTCAAAATCCCGGTGGCCGTCGCCGGCGGGATCGATGCAGACTCGGCGGCCGAGGCGGTCGCCTCGGGAGCCTCCATCGTGATCGTAGGGGGGAGCGTGACTCGAAGCCCCGAAGTCACAAAGTCGGGGCTCAAGATCAGGGAAGCCATGGACAGCGCCCTCGAGGGGTATGAGAGAAAGGCGAAAATGAGCATGGACGAGGAGATGATCGAGATCTTCAGGGAGGTTTCCACCCCCAACATATCCGACGCCATGCACCGAAAAGGGGCGATGAGGGACGTCTTCCCCATAAACCCGGGCAAGAAGATCGTGGGGAAGGCGATAACCGTCCAGACCTTCGAGGGGGACTGGGCTAAGTCCGTCGAGGCGATCGATTTCGCGGGCCCTGAGAACGTCATTGTGATCTACAACGGCAGCAGGTACATATCTTGCTGGGGAGGGCTTGCCACCCAGAGCTGCAAGATGAAAGGGGTGGCGGGAGTCGTCATCGACGGCGCCGTGAGAGATCTCGACGAGGTCCGAGAGCTAGACTACCCGATCTTCGCCAGCTCCACCACTCCATGCGCCGGCGAGCCGAAGGGTATGGGAGAGATCAACGCCGAGATCACCTGCGGCGGCCTCTCGGTCAGGCCCGGCGACATCATCGTCGGCGACGACTCCGGCGTTGTCGTCATCCCGAGGGAGAGAGGGTACGAGATCGCCCGAAGGGCGAAAGAGGTCGAGAAGACCGAGAGCAGGCTCCGCGAAGAGATCAAGCGGGGCAAGACCCTCTCCGAGGTGGCAAACCTCAAGAAGTGGGAGAAGAAGTGACGATTACGTTCCCATCTCATGTTTATCCTGTTTATGAAGAAAATGAGATAAACGACAATCCGTAAATACGTTGAATGCGGTTGACGCGAAAGAGGACACTTGTATGGATCCAGAGACTTTCATCTCTAAATACGAACCCAGGAAGATGGTGGCGATCTCCCTCGCCGTGCTGGCGGTGGCGCTCTCCATCCTGGGCTTTACTTACATAAAGACGGGATCGCCCGTGAACCTGGGGGTCGAGTTCACGGGAGGCACCATAGTCACAGTTCCTGTCGTCGAATCGGAAGGAGAGATAGCAGCGAAGCTGGCGGGCTACCCGGTGCTGGACATAAGGGACGTGGGCCATCGGTACATGATTCAGATGGGGCCCATGGACGACGCCGAGTACAAGCAGCTCTCGACGATGATCGACGCCGAGTACCAGGACCCTGAGATCAAGTACATGGGGCCGGTCTACAGCACGCGGCTCCAGGAGCAGGCAAAGACGTGGATTCCGTTATCCTTCGTCTTCATGGCTGTGGTGGTCTTCCTGATATTCAGGACGCCCTTCGTCGCCCTAACTGTTATCTTGGCAGCCTTCTCCGACATCATGATCACCGCGGCCGCTATGAACATCACCGGGGTCAAGCTCTCCCTGGGGACCGTGGCCGCCCTCTTGATGCTGATAGGCTACTCCGTGGACAGCAACATCCTTCTCAACAACAGAGTTCTCAAGCGGAAGGGAAGGACCGAGGATAAGGTTCTGGGGGCCTTCAGAACCGGAATCGCCATGACCAGCACCACCTTCAGCGCCATCTTCGCGCTATTTCTCGTCTCGGCCTTCTCGTATCTCGTATCATCCTCCTTCACTCAGATCAACATCCTCTTCGACATATCCGTAGTGCTCATCTTCGGCCTTCTAGCAGGTCTCATGAACACCTGGGTCATGAACTCCAACGCCCTTCGATGGTACCTGGCCCGTCCGAAGAAGTCGGGAGCCCGGAGGCAGAAACGATGACAGAGATCACCAAAGATCCAAGAGTCTTGATATATTTCGCGGCGGTTTTTGCAGCGCTGGTAATCCTCGCTCCCATGCCGGGCGACGGCGGCCTTCATTCGAGGCTCAAGTACGGCCTGGACCTGGAGGGCGGATCCTGGCTCCAGCTGAAGCTTCAGGGAGCTATCATCCAGCCCCAGGTCGATCCGATAAATATCCTGGACAAGCAGTTCAGTGACGCTCTCGGAAGGCCCGTCGAGGTCGAATGGCGTCCGGAAAGCACCGACTACCAGATCACCGTCGATGGAAAGGCGTCCAAGACCCTCGTCGAGGATCTGGGCTATCCCCAAGCCATAGTCACCCCTAGAGGCAACGCCACCAAGATCTCCATAGAGGCGTCGCCGATCGGGGTGATCATGAACTATCTCGAGACCTCCCTCGAATCCGACGTCAAGTACCTGGGGTCAGACCCCCTATCCTTCGAGGTGAGATCGAACGTCACCAGAGAGTCCCTTGAGGCGATCCTGGCCCAGGTAGGCGGAACCCTCGCCCCGGGCGACGCCGGCTTCTCTGAGGGTGTGACCGAGGAGACGGTCGACGAGACGAAACAGGTCCTGGACAGGAAGCTGAACCGGCTCGGCCTTCAGGACATCAAGGTCAGGGTCGTTGACAACAAGTTCATCCTCATCGATCTCGCCGGCGTGAACGTCGCCGACGCCCAAGAGATCGTGGGCAAGCCCGGCGTCTTCGAGATCAGGATCCAGACCAAAGGCAACGAGTCGATGCACGTCCTCTACGGAGACGAGATCGTGGACGTATCCCTCCCCCAGGGCGATCAGTCCGGAAACTGGGGCGTCCCCTTCACCCTCTCGGAGGAGGGAGCTCTCGCCTTCCAGAAGGCGGCGATCGATACCGGAGCTACCAGAAACAGGATGGACCACGAAGTCTCGATGCACCTGGACAATGAGCTGATATTCTCGGCGCCTCTCGCACCGGACCTGGCGGCGAGCCTCGATGTAGCACCTTTGAGAAGCATGGTGGCCCAGGTCGGCGGCGACAGCCAGAGGGCCCACGAGCTCTACATCCACCTGAGAGAGGGTGCGCTGCCCGTGAACGTCGAGATCATCGGCTCCGGCCAGGTGACGGCGGCCCTCGGAAACCAGTTCAAAAAACAGGTCCTGATAGCGGGGATCATGGCGATTCTGGCGGTGGGCCTGGTGATATACTTCAGGTACCGCGAGCCGAAGATAGTCGTCCCCATGGTTGCCACCTCCTTCAGCGAGGTTCTGATGATACTGGCCCTCGCGGCCGCCCTCAAGTGGCAGCTTGACCTGCCCGCCATCGCGGGGATCATCGCCGTCATAGGTACCGGCGTGGATCACCTGGTGATCATCACCGACGAGCTCCTATACGAGGGTAAGATGCCCAGCGGCAAGATCTATCTTGCGAGGCTCTCCAGCGCCTTCGGCATCATCATGGCCGCGGCCGCCACCACCATCGCCGCCATGCTCCCCCTCTTCGCCATGGGCTTTGGAGCCTTCAAGAGCTTCGCCCTGGTGACCATCTTTGGGGTTCTCATCGGCGTATTCATAGCGAGGCCAGCCTACGGCAGGATCATCGGCAGGATCATGCAGCCCGGCGAGTGAAAGGCGAAAATGGGTTCGGACCAATTGGGTCCTCTGTGAGGGCGGGAAAGTATCTCGCCCTCAGGCTTTTTTCTGCTCCTCTTCGGAGAGCCAGCCGACGATCTCCTGGGCTGCGCCGATCGTCTCTCCGCAGATCTGGGATATGAAGTCCTCTGGGAGCTTCTGGTGGAGGGGGACCGTCTCGCTGGCCGCAAGGGCCTTTGAGCCGTCGAAGTTGACGTAGGCCACCCGGGCGGAGAGCTCATAGGAGGGCCTGCCGAAGGCCGATCCCGGAAGGATGGCAACCCCTCTCTCCTGGAGGAGCCGCTCACAGAGGGTGATGCCGTCTCTTATCCCCCGCTTCGAGAGGGCGTCGGCCATCGGCGAGAAGTCGAGGAAGAGGTAGAACCCGCCCTCGGGGGCATGGACCCTGACGCCCCCTTCGGCGAGGATCTCTTGAAACTCTGAGCCGAGGGCCGAAAGAATCCGTCGGGCGTGCCAGAGGTACCGCTCCATGGCGATCCCGCCCCGGAAGGCGTGGACCGCGGCGAACTGGATCGGGGCGGAGACGGCGGTGTATGTCTCGCTGGCGACGGTGGCCATCGCCTCCAGGAGCCAGTCGAGGTCCGGCGGGAAGGTGAAGGTCCCAAGCCTCCAGCCTCCGGCGCCGCACCACTTGGAAAGGCCGGAGCTTATGATCGTCCCCTCGGGGTAGAAGCGGGCGACAGAGACGTGCTCGCCCCGGTGGTGGAGCTGGCCGTAGATCTCGTCGGAGAGGAGGATCACCTCGTAGTCTCGCGCCACATCGGCGATATCCTTCAATTCGTCGGCGGTGTAGGTGAGGCCGTCGGGGTTTCCGGGGTAGTTGAGGATGAGGATCCGGGGGCGGTAGACGTCCTGCTCGCTCTCCAGGAACCGGGCGAGCCTCTCGGCGGTTATGTGCCACTTCTCATCGAAGGTGGTGTGGAGGAGCCGGACCTTCTTTCCCAGGATCTGGGCCTGGGGGACGTAGGATACCCAGGCCGGGGTGGGGACGATGATCTCGCCGTAGTATACGAGCTGGAGGATGAACATCAGCTCTTTGGAGCCGGGACCGACGATGACGTTATCGGCGCTGGCGTTGACGCTGTCCTTTCTCCGGTGGAAGTCGGCCACCGCCTCCTTCAAGGCCGGAAGCCCCCTCACCGGGAGGTAGTCCTTCTCGGAGGCGTAGAGCCGCAGGGCGTTGACCACCGGGGTCGGGACCGGGAAGGGCGACTGGCCGAGCCCCAGGTTGGCGACGCACTCTCCCTGGCTTTTGAGGATTTTGCACCTCTCGTTGATGGCGAGGGTCGCGGAGGGCTCGACTCCCCGGACGTTGATGTTGAGGCTGACGTGTTTTCGAAGGGTCATCTTTCTCAACTCCATCTTCCAGCTCTGGAGGCTCGATCAGTTCGATCGGATCGGCGGTATCGACCAAATCTATGGCGTTGACCGAATCGATGGTACTGACCGGATCGACGGCATTGATCGAACGACCGGATCTTTTATCTCGGCCGAAAGGTCTGTCGAGTCTCTGATATAACATTTATTAGAGATGCGGATCAATCCGGGTCTCGGCAAATGGAAGGGAGGTTTGGTTGATGGGATTTTCGCGGGGTTTAAATTCTGTTTCGAATCGGGGTTCGATGGTGGGGTTGGCTCTAGTCTCGGTGCTGGTTATCCTGACGGCAGCCGCCTTGGCCGAGGAGACGGTCACACTGGGAGAGTACAACGTATCCTTCGATCTTGGGAGCTATACGGGATACGAGCTCAGCTTCGAGGAGGTTCCCTACGCCACCGTCGATGGCGAGAAGTATCCGTCCCATGTTTGCTGGATCGAAGGAGACAAAATGATGATGATCGCCCTCACCGATTACGGCGTATCGATGGCGGCGACCAGCTCTCTCACCAGAAGGGCGGTGACATCCTACCTCAATGACGCCGAATGCACCAACATCCAGACCCACGAGGTGCAGATCGACGGGAAGCCCGCGATCCTTGGCCTCGGCAGTCGTCCCAGCGGCGACGTCCTCGTCTGTGCCGTCTACTGGCCCGACATCCACGACGTCAACGGCACCCTATACGGCCAGGTCGACTGCACCATAGCCTCCGAGGCCTCGGTGGAGCTGACGGAGATGCTCCTCAACTCGATTTCCGTCAGGGTTCCGGGAGAGGAGCCGGTCATGGAAGTGAGGTCGGAGTCTGATAGGATAGAGCTGTGAGCCAAAGCGAGCTTGGGAATTTTTGATGGGCGACTGATGACGATGATATCCGAAGAGTGCGATCTTGAAAGTTTTATAGACGCGATAAAAGACCTGACATACCACGAGGTCTTGACCATTACCCTCAAGGAGGGGTACGCCACTGACGACCTCATCGTTCACAAGAAGAGGGACGGCGCCGCCGATGAGGAGTTGGAGAGTATCTCGGAGTACAACAAGGCCCTCCGCGACTTCATATTCCTCCTCCAGACCGGCCAGCGGCCCGACCTCTCCACCGAGGGGGATCGGGAGAACTATCACAAGTTCCGCCGGGTGGCAAAGAGCCTGGTGGAGAGGGGCGAGCTTTTGCCCGCGATATTGAACTATTTCGACGATTGATTCCCGACTCCACCCACCTGCTTTTCATCGGACAGCAATGAGTCTCTTTCGAGCGTCCTGTCGAAGGGATGTAAAGGCTTTTTTTTCTCCGGTGGGAGGTCAGAAGCTGCGAGGTCAAGCAGCGAAGGCTAAAAAAGTTATGGAGCCGGGAGGTTTGGGCGGAGGCTGGCCGAGCCGTCTAGCGCCGCCCGCGCCTCCCCCCCCTCCGGCGCCACCGGGGCGATTCGCAGGGAGGGGGCGACTAGACCGCCCCTGACCCCCTCTCCTTAGTCCTCACCCTGATTACGTCCACCACAGGATAGACGAAGATCTTGCCGTCCCCTGCCTCGCCGGTGTAAGCTGTATCGCAGATCAGGTCGATGAGGCGGTCGGCATCACCGTCATCCACCACCACCTCCAGCTTCACCTTAGGCAGGAAATCTACCTTGTACTCTCCCGCCCTCCACTGTAGCATAACGCCCTTCTGCCGGCCCCGGCCTTTGATCTCCATCGCCGACATCCCAAGAAAACCGTTCTTGTCGAGGGCCTCCCTCACCGAACTCAGCCTCTCGGGCCTTATTATCGCCTCAACCTTCTTCATCTCAGAACTCCTCCTCGAATCGTCATCTAGCCTTCATCCTCACATTTAAGTCCCGATTTCAGACGTAAGCGCCCTCTCCGTGCTGGCTGATGTCGAGGCCCACCGCCTCCTCGTGGTGGCCGACCCGAAGCCCCATCACAGAGTCCACGACCTTTGCGATCCCGAAGGTGACGACGAAGGAGTAGACCCAGGTGATTCCGACGGCTGCAACCTGCACCATCAGCTGAGTTGAGTTTCCTTCAAGAAGGCCCACGGCTCCGATGGACGCAAAGATCCCGGTGGCTATGACACCCCAGGTGGACCCGATCCCGTGACAGGCGAGGACGTCCAGGGAGTCGTCCACCCTCTTGCTCCCCCTGATGAGGAGGATGGCGTAGTAGCCGACGAAGGCAGCGCCTATGCCGATGGGTATCGCTGCGAGGGGCGTCACAAACCCGGCTGCTGGAGTGATGGCCGCGAGCCCCGCCACAGCGCCCGTCACGATCCCGAGGGCGCTGGGTGCCCTATCTCGCCATGAGAGGAGCATCCATGTGGTGGCCGCAGCGGCGGCCGAGGTGTTGGTGGTGACGAAGGCGTTGGCTGCTACGCCGTCGGCGGCTAGGGCTGACCCCGCGTTGAACCCAAACCACCCAAACCAGAGGAGGGCGGCTCCGAGAACCGTTGTCGGTATGTTGTGAGGCTCCATCGGGTCTCTCCCGAAGCCCCTCCTCGCCCCTATCACCATGGCTATCGCCAGGGCCGAAACCCCGGCGCTGATATGGACGACGATCCCGCCGGCGAAGTCAAGAGCCCCCATCGCCGAGAGAAAACCACCGCCCCAGACCCAGTGAGCTATCGGGTCGTAGACGAGGGTCGCCCAGGCGAGGGAGAATACGAGAAAGGAGCTGAACTTGATCCTCTCGACGTAGCTTCCCGTTATCAGGGAGACGGTGATGATGGCGAACATCGCCTGGAATATCATGAAGGTGAGAGAGGGTATGGTGAGCCCCTCCATCGCATCCATCCCGACCCCTCGGAGCCCCAGGTGATCGAGCCCTCCGATCACGCCGCCGATGTCGGTGCCGAAGGCGAGGGTGTACCCGACCAAAATCCACTGGAGGCTTATTATGCCCATTATGGCGAAGCTGAATATTATCGTCGATATTGCGTTCTTCTTTCTGACCATCCCCCCGTAGAAGAGCCCCACACCGGGGATCATGATCAAAACGAGGGCGGCGCTCATCAGGACCCAGGCGTTGTCCGCGGGATTTATCGTGGATTGGCCAGCGCAAGTCCCCACAAGTCCTATCAGCGTCGATAATAACAAGATTTTACGTAACGGCAGATCCATGCGCCTAAGATAACTAGTGATTTTATAAGCATATTTGTGTAGAAATATGCTGAATTCTTAAGTTATAAGAAAATATCACAATCATAGCGTGACTAAATGACGAAATTAAGGGTTGATGTTTCAAGTCGGACTGTCAATATGACAGTGTCCGAGACGAGAAGTTCAATAATGGGGGGTTGATGGGTCTGGGCGACTAGTTCGACAGCGTCTCGGCTGTCATGGGCCGCCTTCTGAAGATTGTGTTTCGAGTTTGGCCGTGTCCTCGCCGGATCTCAGCTTTATGGACCTGGTCACGGGGCTGACGAAGATCCTGCCGTCGCCGATGTTGCCGGTCCTGACGGTCTCGGCGATCGTCTCGATCAAAAAGTCCACCTCGTAGTCGCAGACTACCAGCTCAATTCTGACTTTGGAAAGCAGCTTGCTCCTCTCGGCTCGCCCGTTGTACCGGAGCTTTACGCCCCTCCGCTCCCCTCGGCCGACCACATCGCTGACCGTCATCGAGACGAAGCCTTTCTCTTCCAAGGCCGCGAGTAGCCTATCCAGCCTCTCCGGCGGGATTATGGCTTCAACCCTCATCAACGCCATACACCTCAATCGCAGGAATCCTGCATCTCTTCATCTTCGTCACAGCAACTCGATTTCTGGCCGAAGCATGCGATGAGTTCGGACGAAAAAAGCATACAGGACGTCATTTGAGCCTCCGACTTGGGCGCGCCCGTTCGGGTGGAGATTCTCTTTGATTAGTGGAGGGGGGCGCGCCCGCATCGTTCAGGCAGATCCTATTTTCTGATCAGTTTCCTCCAGCGACTTACAGCAGAGGCAGGTACTTTTCGATCTCCCATCTGCTGACGTCGGTCCTGAAATCGTCCCACTCGATCTTCTTCGATGCGATGAAGTTGGTGAAGACGTGGTCTCCGAGGGTCTCTCTCATCAGGTCGCTCTTCTCGGTGAGCATCAGGGCCTCGATGAGGCTTCCCGGGAGGGAATAGATCCCAGCCTTCTCCTTCTCAGCATCGTTCATCTTGAAGATGTCCCGCTCGATCGGCTCGGGGAGCTCGTACTTGTTCTTGATCCCGTCCATACCGGCGGCGAGCATCACCGCAAAGGCGAGGTAGGGGTTCGCTCCGGGGTCGGGGCTTCTGTACTCGACACGGGTGGCGTTTTCCTTACCGGGCTTGTACATCGGCATCCGGACCAGGGCCGACCTGTTCCTTCTCGCCCAGGATATGTAGACGGGAGCCTCGTATCCGGGGACGAGCCTCTTGTAGGAGTTGACCCACTGGTTGGTGACGGCCGTGATGACGGGCGCGTTCTTGAGCAGGCCCGCTATGTAGTGCTTGCCGAGCTCGGAGAGGTGATATTTGTCGCTGGGGTCGAAGAAGGCGTTCCTGTTCCCCTTGAAGAGCGACTGGTGGACGTGCATACCCGTCCCGTTCTCGCCGAAGATCGGCTTCGGCATGAAGGTGGCGTAGTAGCCGTACTGCTGGGCGATCTCCTTGACGACGATCCTGTAGGTCATGACGATGTCGCCCATCCTAAGAGCTTCCTGGTAGCGGAGGTCGATCTCGTGCTGCGAGGGGGCCACCTCGTGGTGGCTGTACTCGACGTTGATCCCCATCGACTCCAGCGTCAGGATCGTGTCGCGCCTCAGGTTGCTGGCGGCGTCCATGGTGGTCATGGCGTCGAAGTAGCCGCCCTTGTCCAGGATCTCGGTCGACTTGTCATCCTTGAAGTAGAAGTACTCCAGCTCCGGGCCGACGTAGAGGTCGTAGCCCATATCCTTCAGCTTTGCCAGGTTCTTCTTGAGAATGTACCTAGGGTCGCCCTCGTAGGGGCTTCCGTCGGGCTGGAGGATGTCGCAGAACATCCTGCCCACGTTCTGGCCTTCCTTCGCCCTCCAGGGAAGAATCTGGAAGGTGTCGGGGTCGGGCATGGCGACCATGTCGCTCTCTTCGATCCGGGCGAAGCCCTGGATAGAGGAGCCGTCAAAGCCCATGCCCTCTTCAAAAGCTCCCTCAAGCTCCGATGGGGAGATTGCAAAGCTTTTGGGGAGCCCCAGAATATCTGTGAACCACAATCGGACGAACTTGACGCCCTTGGCTTCAATCGCCTCAAATACCTTATCCTTGCTAGACGATGTTACCATCTGTTTTTTGCCTCCTCACTCCAAGCTCGCTCATGGAGATTTATAGCTGTTTGAGACGAGTTCACAAAAGTTATGAAGATTTAAGATCCTGATTATCCCAACATTAGAAAAAGAGGGGACTTGGCCCAACTCAGGTTGCAGAATCTTCTGGCGTGAGATCGATGTAAAGGGCTTTCAGACCCACCGTCGAGTCGACGACTCCGTAGATCGGATAGATCCCGGTCTCTTGAGGTATCGTAAACCCGTCCAGGAGGGGGTCGGCCACCGTCAGGTTGCCACTGGTTATCGTGACGAAGCCCAAAAGGGCCAGATCATCAAGTTCCAACTTCGCCTCATCTATTTCCTCCTCGAACGCAAACCTGGAGTCCGGAAACTCCGCATCGGAGAAGGGGTCCCATCCTTGGTCTCTTTCGCTCACTATCCAGGGACCGCCTATCCCCATCTCAAAATGCTCAAGGGCCATCTCCTCTCCAAGGGCGTATTCGACCTGGTCATTGGCCAGGCCGATCATGGGAAAGATCAACAGCAAAAGCCCTACAAGCACCAAACTCGCATTCATCTTCAGCTCACCTCGAATTATTATTCGTTCTCCGTTTCAGCAGCTCTCGCCTCGGCCCTCTGACAGGATGCTGGTGATCGGACGGTCACCGTCCGGCCTTCGCATCACCTCTCTGGACCTCTTTCTGGGATCGGTCCTGACCGATTGGATCGACCCGTTGAGCTTCGTCCTCCAACCCTTATTCGGTCGGATTCCCACCCCAGACGAGATATCAAACAAAAATATTTAAGGGTTCTGCCCGAGGGGGGGCGGGCTGGCTTTTCCCGGAACCTTTTCGGCAGAGGATAGTCCCCCGTTCACCAGGACAGAGACGAGATTTATCGAAAAATTGAGGCGCATCGCGAGAAAAAAATTATGAAAGAAAAATGGCATAAGGGTGAATTAGGGAGAATTTCGATAGATTGAAAATTAGGATCAGATTGCGGAGAAGATGATGGTTCATCGACCCCAGAAGGGGTCTTTGCTCCTCTTGATCTCCAGAAACTTCTCCAGAGCCTCGAGCTCGTCCTCGGAGAACCTCTGCTTCAGCTCCGCCTCGATGATCTTGACGTGCCTCTCGGGGATGTTGACGTGAAGGATGTCGCCCTCATGGATCTGGCGTCCGACGGTGGGACCGTCGATGGAGACCGCCACCTCCTTTCCGACGGTGGCGGATCCGACGTTCTCGCCGCTCATCTGGACCCCCTTCACCGTACCGATGATCGCCCCGTCCTCTCTCATGAGAGTGACGTTGTTTGTGATCTGGCCTCCCACCACCTGGACTCCGACGACGGCGGGCTTGCTCTGCCTGAAGACGTAGTCGGGGATGATCCTGATCATCCCGGGCCTGATGACCGCCTGGAGCCTCTCCTGCTCCATCCTCATCTTCTGGTCTTCCACCCAATCGTCGTAGTTCTCGATCAGGTTGTATATGACGTCAGAGAGGAAGATCGGAACGTCGCTCTTCTGGACCTCGGTCAGGGCGTCGGGGAGGATCTTGACGTTGAAGCCGAGGACCGCAGAGTAGAGGGGGTCTTTGATCGCCGCGGCCCTGATTACGTCTCTTCTTGATATGGGGCCGACGTCGGCCGAGTGGATCGGGATCTCCTTTGATTCCAGCTCTCCCACCAGGGCCTCAAGAGACCCTATGGTGTCGGTCTTGATGATGACGCCCACGTTCTCGGTATCTATCCTCGCCGTCTCAAGCTCCGACCTGATCTCCTCGGCCACGAGATCGACGTCCTCGCCCTCCGTCACCACCCTCACTGTGGAGCCCGCAAGGGCGTTCTCGATTTTTGGTGCCGATACCTTGACGCCGCTCGCAGCCGCCACGTGCTTTACTGGAAGAAACCTCTCTTCGCTTCTGATCTCAGAGAGGGGCCGCGGCTTCAAAAGGGCCCTGATCTTGGTGACGATCGGCTCCTTCAGAGTTCCCACGACGATGGTGTCTCCAGCCCGAAACTCGCCGTCGTAGAGGATGACGTCGAGGGTGGTGCCGAGGCCCCGTTCCTCCTTCACTTCGAGGATGGTGCCGACGCCGGGACCGCTGGCCCTGATCATCAAGTTATCTTTTAAAAACTTCTGGGCTAGCCCCAGAAGGACCATCAGAAGGTCCGGGACGCCCTCGCCGGAGAGAGAGCTTATCGGCACGACGCCGATGTTTTTGGTGAAGTCGCTGATCCGGTCGTACCGATCGGAGTTGAAGCCGTACTTGTAGAGCTCGCCTATCAGCTCGTAGATCCGGCCGTCAAGGTCTCCTCGAACCCTCTCGCTCTGGGCTTTGAGGGTCGCGGCGAGGGGAGCTCCTTTCACAGGATTCCATCCTGATATCCGGTCTATCTTGTTGGCCGCGACCACAAAGGGGGTGCGGTACCGCTTCAGGATGTGTATCGACTCTATAGTCTGGGGTTGGAACCCCTCGTTCACATCCACAATTAAGACGGCCAGATCCGCGAGAGATCCGCCCCTGCTCCGGAGGGACGTAAAAGAATGGTGGCCAGGGGTATCGATGAAGAGGAGGCCGGGTATCTGGAAGTCGCCTCTATATATCGGCCCGCAGACCTCTTTGATGACGTTGAGAGGGATCTCGGTGGCTCCGATATGCTGGGTTATGGCGCCCGCCTCGCCCTCGGCGATGGTCGTGCCTCTGATCTTGTCGAGAAGGGTGGTCTTGCCGTGGTCCACGTGGCCCATCACGCAGACGATGGGGGTTCTCAGGTTGGACTCGGGCTGGCCTTTCCCCTTCTTCGCCTTCCTTGATTTCTGCTTCATGCTGGATCACATCCGGACCCCGTCTGCTCTGAGGGCGGCTACAAGGCCGCATCCATGTGAATCTGCGTGACTATGCCAGGCTCACTCGTAGAGCCAGGCCTCGTCTATCCTGGTGTAGCTTAAAAGCTCGGCCTCGCTGAAGTGGAGGGCGATCTCTCTATTCGCTGACTCGGGGGAGTCGGAGCCGTGGATCACGTTCCGCCCCATGTCCAGGCCGAAGTCTCCCCGGATGGTGCCGGGCTGGGCTTTCGTGGGGTTTGTGGCCCCGTTCATCTTCCTGACCTCGGAGATGGCGTCTTTCCCCTCCACCACCATCGGAACCGCGGGGCCGGAGGTGATGAAGCCGACGAGGTCCCCGAAGAAGGGCTTCTCAGCGTGCTCGACGTAATGCTCGCGGGCGACGTCTTGGGGCAAAGTCCTCATCTTCATGGCCACGATCTTGAGCCCTTTCGCCTCGAACCTCTGAACGATCTTGCCCACGAGGCCTCGCTGGACAGCGTCGGGCTTGATCATAACGAAAGTCCTCTCCAAACCCTACCACCCTTTGATGGCCCACTCAATCCTTCTCGGGACCCTCTTGAGCCCAATCATGTTCTTCTCACATTTGGACGAGCAGAAATAGTATACTGTGCCGTCCTTTTTGGCGTAGATCTTCCCTGTGCCGGCCTCTATATTCCGGTTGCAAAAGGAGCACTTTCTCTCTTCCATGAGACCTCACCTGGTGGTAAGCTTCTTGGCCTCTCTTGCGGTCTCAAGCAGCATCAGCACGTCCCCCATCCTGATGGGGCCCATGCAGTTCCTGGTGATGATGCGGCCCTTGTTGCTTCCTTCCAGAATCCTGCACTTGATCTGGGTGGCCTCGCCGTGCATCCCGGTGTTGCCGATGATCTCTATGACTTCGGCGGGAACGCCTTCCCATTCGTCTGCCATCAGCTACCACCCCCTACTTCAGGGCCTGGGCCTTCTGCACAATCTCGTCCAGAACGTCCTTTCCCTTCCCGGGCTCCAGGATGGCTACTGCTGCGCTTTTTACTCTCATGCCGCAGGCGGCGCCGATCTCGCTCTGCTTCTTGACGTAGATGTAAGGCGTCTTCTTCTCTTCGCAGAGCGGCGGAATATGGGCCACGATCTCTGGAGGCTCCACGTCTTCTCCCACCACCACGAGCTTTGCTACGCCGCGCTCGATGGCCTTGGTGGTCTCGTTGGTTCCCTTCTTGAGCCTTCCAGTGTCGCGAGCGAGCTCGATCGCTTCAAGGGATTTGGAGGCCAAGTCGGCTGGAACGTCAAATCTAACGTATATCGGTCTTGCCATAATTTCCATTCTCCTTCAGGGCGGTGCCCGTCATCATTCATCGCAAAAATCGCCCCAAAAAGGCTTAGCTCATGGGGGCCGCTTCCCAGCTAAAAAGGTTGCGCTATGGAGCGATGAACGCTCCCAGCGTCTCTGCCAGATTCTCGGGCTCGACGGCGCCTGAGACGGTGACGATCTCCCCATCTGAACGGATTGAAAGGCCGTGGCTCTCAGCGACGTTGCTGACCCTTCTCTCGCTCTGGCCGCGCAGGGACAGGTACTTCGCCGTCAGCAAATAGCCGTCTTCGGAGGGGCTTATGCCCAGGTAGGACTCGACGTACTCACCGCCGAGAGGCGGCATGAAGCCCGGATTGTCAATGGAGTCTTTTCCAAGGGTTGATATCTGGAGGGCGTCGATCTCGTCGTAGGGGAGGACGAAACCCTCGGTGGTGGGTGCTTCGCCCGATATCACGTCAAGGACCGTCTTGACCGACGGCTCGCTTCCGAAGAGGACGGGCGTTCCCATGACGCTGAAGAGGTCCGTGGTCCCGAGGGGTACCATCTGGTATCCGTTGTAGATTACTGTGAGGCCGTGAGCACCTAAAGGCGCGGGTTTAGTCCAGTGGAACTCGGAGATCTCGTCCCCGAAGAGTCCCCAGGAGACCCTGTCGATCGGTGAAGGGTAGAGGTTGACCTCATCTCTGAGGGTCAGGCCCACCGTCGGTGGCAGGGCCAGCGCCGCGGCCTCGGTGAGGTTCTCTGAGGAGGTCATGTTGATCCAGAATGTGAAGACCAGGTCCTCTGGGTACATCCCCAGGGCGTCCCCCAGGCTCTCGAAGTCCCAGTTGATCAGCCGCCCGCTCACCCCGAATTCCGTGGGGTTCCACGTTTCTGAGGCGGCCGTCTCGGCGGGCCCCCCGCCCCGATAAATATAGCTAGAGAAGCTGGAGATTATCATTATCCCGGCGAGGAAGACCACCCCGATAGTAGCCCATGATTTCTGATTCATCAGGGGGCGGTGGACGAGTCGATCTTATTTAATTCTTTGTTGGAAATAGCGGCTCGTCCTGGCTGTAGCTTTTGCCGAGCCTCAGAGCCGTCTCGGCCCTCTCCAGCTCCCGGCCGAGGTAGCCTGCGTGGTCGAGCCTGGTGACGAGCCCCCGGTCGACGATCTCGCCGATGATCTCCTGGGCGGATTCGCCCACTAAAGTAACGGCATCGTGTCGGACCACGATCCTTCCTTTCGCGACGCCGATCCTGAAGCTTCCGGCGGGGTCCATCTCCCAACGGAAGCTTCCGGCGGGGTCCATCTCCCAACGACGACCACCGCCATCGATCCTGCCCACCTCCTCCACCTCCACCTCGCCGCCGCCGTCGCCCGCCTCGCCCCCGCCTCGCCCTCCCACCGCCACAAACTCCGAGGGCATCTCCTCCTCGGGGCGGCGGTGCTTCTCCTTGAGGACGAGGAGGTCGAAGCCTAGGTCTTTTGGGGGGCTTCTTCTCGCCCCAGCGAGGATCATCATCTCGGAAGCCGTGCGCAGCTCCCGGATGCTGCCGCGAGCCTTCTCGCTGTACTCGGGGGTGAAGAGGACGCTCGCCCCCGCCTCCGTCCCCATGGCGGCCAAAAGGGCGTTCACCCCCTGGGAATCGGCGTCCAATAGCTCCGTCACGTTCCCGACGCCGAAGAAGAGGGGGACGCCTGGAAAGGCTCGATGAAACTCGGCATACTTGCAAATCGACTCGGCCAGCCCCTGGAGAGGCGGGTTCAGGACCGGGTCGGCCATCGCAGAAACGCCCAGGTCGAGGGCCAGATCGAGGTTCTCCGCGAGGGTAGTCTCCGGCCCTGGCAGGACGACGGCGGGGACCCCGGCGGAGGCCGCCATCTCCCCCACCTCCGCAAGGTTCGAGCCGTCCAAGCTGAGGATCAGGTCGCACCCCGCCTCGATCCCCGCTTTCAGCAGGTCGGGCCGGAGGGTGTCGACGCTGACGGGAAGCCGGGTCGCCCCCAACGCCGTCCGGACGGCTCTGGCGACGTCGGAGGGATCGGCGTCCAGAGGGATCCCCAGGTCGATCATGTCCGCCCCCTCCCTCTCATAATGGCGGACCCTCTCGGCGAGGGCGGAGTCGTCGAACCGGGTCGCGTCCACGATCTCGGCCAGAACCTTCATCCTGCTATCGCCGCCGACCTTGACGCCTTTGATCGCCATCAGTGCCTTCGCCTCGGATTCAAGCCGCTCGATGGCGACGCGAGCCTCCTCTCTCATCCGCCCCTCCAGGAGGACGCAAGCGGGGACGGTGGCCGAGAGCTCGACCGAGTCCAGAAGGGGCAGAACGCGCCGGAGGTCGACGGCGTGCTTCGGCCCGAGCCTGATCTTCGTTTCAAGCTCCCGCTCGACGGGGGCGAAGTCGGCGGTTATGGCTCCCGGGATCAGAATTATGTCATAGCCCACGGGCGCAGCCTCCCGGAGCATCTTCGGGGTTATGAAGGAGGCGACGTCAACATTCATCACCAGGACGTCGGCCCGGTCCCCTGCCGCCTCCCTCACCATCTCCTCGGCGAGCCGTCCGGTCACCGCCAGCGCTCTCATGAGTTGGTGTAGGCGGCGGGAGGTGAAAAAGGCTGTGGAGGTAGGAGAGGGAATCACAAAAATGGTTCAGAAGACCTTGTCTCTTAGAACTAACTACAACACAAAATTGAAAAGGGGGTACGGGAATATATAAGTCGAACAACAAAAAGACCTTAATTAATAGAGAGTAACCGTAAGGGTCATCATGAAAATAGATCTTAGCACAGCAGATGCACTAGCAGAAATGATCTGCGGCAATCCCCCTTATGATAAATACTTCCCGTATCGCACATCATCGTATCTAACGAGGTTTTTTAGAGGTGTTAATTTAGATTATGTTCACGACGGTTCGACTAGGAGGTGGCGGGTCGCGCGTGTTTTAGAAGAATTGAACAACCAACAAGACCCAGATCCAGATCTTCCACCACCCAAATTGGTGAAGGTTATTGAATATTTACTAAATCCCATTCATTTTATCGACTCACCAGATAATCACGATAATGCGATAAAACTGGCAAATGAGATATTGAGCTTAAATAATTTAATTATCACCAAAGATGAACTGACAGCCAATGTAAAACTCCGTAAAATTGTAGCCGGATATGTTTCGACTTCAATTGATTCAGATGATGCCAAAAAGGTGATAACCTTCTCACCTTCTGTCTTTGATGTACCCAGCAAACCTGTCGAAACTAACTTAGTATCTGTTATGATCCCATTTGAAAAGAGCTTCGATGAAGTTCTAGAAACTATAAAGGCGGCATGTTCAAGTTTGGATTTGGATTGTAAAAGGGCTGATGATATTTGGATTAACAGCATGATTATCCAAGATATTTTCGAACTTATATACTGCTCATCTATAGTTATCGTGGATTTATCAGGCAGAAATCCAAACGTGTTTTATGAAGTTGGCATAGCCCATACCTTAGGAAAACATGTAATACCAATTACTCAGCATATGGAAGATGTGCCTTTTGATCTCATACATCACAGAGTGATTACATATCTTAAAAACAATGAAGGTCTAAATGAATTAGGTATTAAAATTACTGATAGATTGAGAGTACTAAAAGCGCAGTTGGACTAAAATGAATTTTGTATATTATATATACCATGCGTCACAATAATACGAATAAGCCAAAAGTCGCAAACTTATTTTAATACATCAAATAGAAACGTGTATGTGACTAAAACCACTATCTTTAGTGATCCCACAACCAACGCAAGCCCTCTGCGCCCCTCATCCGCCCACGGCCATCCCAGCCGGAGATTTTCCCGCGCCGCCCGGACCCCCCCCCGACGAACCGCCCCGCGACCGCCCCGGCGCTCTACTGGAGGGCTTTGGTGAAAAAGGCCGTAGAATTGTTAGGTAGGCGTAAATTTGCAGCAACAAATCCCGCATCAAAATGCGGCGCGTTCAAACTCGGAAAAAGTCCGATCCCAGCCGAAAGCCGATCGGCTCACTCGTCGATGTACTCGGTGATCTTCGTCTGGGCGGGGCAGCAGACCTCGCCGGGGATCTCGATGGGGTAGACCCCTGTGAGACCTCCCATGCAGAGCTGCTCTTTGGGAAATCCTATCGCCCTCACCAGCCCCTCGTGGCTGATGTAGCCCAGAGAGTCTCGGCCCCGATCACCGCCTCGACCCCGGCGACGGTCTTGTGGGCCGCGATCAGCTCGTCCCTTGTGGCCATGTCTGTCCCCAAGTAGCAGGGCGCCAATATGGGGGTTTTTCTCTCGCGGCTCCTGCCCCCCCCCAGCATAATGAAAGTTTCTGCCGATGTACCGTGCAAAATGCGAATTTGGCACCGCTGCGGCATCAGCTATATATTCAACGATCTAATTGAGCATGGTGATACTTTGAAAAAGATGATCTTACTCTTGGCGGCCCTCTGTTGTGCTGCTCTGGGCATCGTCGGTTCGTCTCTGGCCGAAGATGGGGCTCCAGAAGAGGTCCTGGAGTACGATAGCGGGTACTGGACTGACCTTTTGGCAAGCTCTTCGCTTGGGATTTTCGCGGAAACCGTGAGGTTCACTCCACCTAGAACCCCCTGGACCCTGACCAAAGTCCAAGTCGCCGGATGGGACGGCTTCGACAACGAGACGCTGCCCGAAGAGCGGGTCATAGCACTAGAGATTCGAGATGAAGACCTGAATCTCCTCTACCAGTTCACCGACTCACAGATACCTCACTTCTCCGACACGGCTCCCGCCCTTGAAACGTTCGAGCTGCCGCCTTTAGTCGTCGATGACGAATTTTACGTATGTTTCTACAGTCGAGGGGCGGTTCTTGTGGCGTTTAATGCAACAGAAACCAGTGACAGATCTTATACGTACAACAGGATTACCGGCGAGCTTTTGCAGGCAAAGGTCGCGATCGAGGGGTCCGACGAGCCGGCCCCCATAAACTGGATGATAAGGGCGGTCGGGCACTGAGTGAAGGCCGCCCCTTTCTCACTATGTCCCAGAAAATTTTCGGCAGTTGTGTCTGCATCGGCGGCATGCCCGGCATCGGAAGCGTGGGAAAGGTGGCCGCCGACTACATCGGCACCGCCATGGAGTGCCAGACCTTCCAGCTGATGGTCTCCACCGGGTTTCCCCCCGAGGTCCCTGTCGAGGACGGGATCGCGAGAGCCCTCCAGGTGGAGCTGAAGGCCCCCGAGGGGAGAGGCGACTTCCTTGTCCTCACCGGGGACGCCCAGCCCCTGAAGCCGCCTCACATGTACAACCTGGCTGGAGAGATCCTGAAGGCCCTCGCCTCCTACGAGGTTACGGATCTGATAACCTTAGCCGCCTACGTCGGAAGCTCCGAGGAGAGGGTCTTCGGAGTGGCCACGGACGCCGAGCTGGCGCTGGCCCTCGAAGATGGCGGCGTCGCCCTCCTTCGAGACGGGATCGTCGGCGGCCTCAACGGGATCCTCGTCGGCCTCTGTCCCTCTTACGGGATGCGGGGCGTCTGCCTCATGGGGAAGACCGACGGCGAGAAGGTCGTCGACCTGGCGGCGGCAGAGCACCTCATCGGGGTCACAAGCGACCTTCTGGGGCTGAACGTCAATACGGAGGTTCTCGGCTGGGCCCGCCGAGAGGCGCCGAAAGAGGACGAGGATGAGGGGAAAAAGCGGCCCCGTCGGCGCGAGATAGACGATCGCGCCGGATACGGTTAGGGCCCTAGACCGCCCTCACCACCAGGGTCCCCTGGGGAACCCCCACCGTCATGGAGACCGGCTCGCACTTGGCCCTCATGACGTAGATGAGCCGGCCAGAAAGAAATTCGTCGAACTCGGTCATCGTCTCGAAGTTGCCCATCCCCTTGGCGATGACGAGGTAGCTCTCGTCCCTGAGAAGGCGGAGGAGCTCGGGCCTCACATTCTCCAGGGAGAGGCCGATGACCGGCCCCGAAGGCTCCATCGGGAGGGGCGTCATGGGCCTCAGCTCATCGGCGGTGACGTCGTTTAATATGGGGACGGTCTTGGGGCAGATGACGACCCGCTTTCCCATCTCCAAAAGCCTCTCGATGACGAAGAGGTCGAAGACGACCTCGCCAGCGTTGTCGGTGAGGTAGAGGATCTTCTCGAATCGGTTTATCCGCCGCCGGGCCTCCTCCAGGTCGCCGTCGAACTTCTCGTTCAGGGTGTCAAAGAAGACGTCCTCGAAGGAGTCGACGTCGAAGTCGTGGCCCTTGACGCCCCACTCCATGGAGTTGGCGGCGGCGGCGATCCTGATCAGGGCCTCGAGCTTGTCCTCGGACTCATCGTAAAACTTCTTCGCTAGAGGGAGGAGGGCGGTCGCCACCCGGTTGCTCTCGGCCTTCATCTCCAGGTAGGGGTCGGGGTTTTTGCTCCTCCTCTTCATGATCTCCTCTCGCTCGGTCCCCACCACCGAGGGGACCATCCCTTTGTGGAGGGCCATGAAGTCGACGAGCTCTTCCATCGCTCCCTTCTTCGAATCGTCGTCGGGGAAGAGGATGTCGCATTCGAACTTGGCCCGGTCGAGGATGCAGCTGTAGCAGCTCGCGGCCATCTTCATGTGATCACCTCCCCGCCAGGACCGCTATCACCTCGGGGATGGCCTTGGAGGCCACCTCGGGGACCGACCCGCCGGAGAGGACGAAGACGATCCCCTTCCCGCCCGCAGCCTCCTTGATGATCCTCGCCATCTTGGGGTAGACGGCGGAGGTGAGCTCGAAGCCGCCGTAGTCGTCGACGTGGGAGTCGTGGCCGAAGATCACAAAGCAGATCGAAAAATCGAAGTCTTTGGCCATCTCCATGCTGCTTTGAAGCTCGCTCAAAAACTGCTCGTCTGTGGCGTCAAACCCGATCCCCACGTCGTAGTTGTTCTTCTTCCCGTCGGAGTTGGAGCTCTCTTGGTGGTTGAAGTTTATGTGGTAGACGTTGGGGTCGCCTCCGAAGAAGTTCCTCGTCCCGTCGCCGAAGTGGGGGTCGACGTCCACGATCAGAAACCTCTCAAGGCCCATCTCTCTCAGCCTCATTATCGTTATCGCCACGTCGTTGTAGTAGCAGAACCCCCAGCAGCTTCCGGGGCTCGCGTGGTGGCCTGCGGTCCCGGTATAGGCGAAGGCGTTCTCGGCTTCGCTCCTGGCCACCATCTCAGAGGCCTTAAGGACGGACCCCGCCGAGAGGAGGGCGACGTCGTGGTACATCCGGTTGTAAGACTCGGTCCTCATCCTCTCCATGTGCTCAGGGGTATGGGCCCTCTCGACGAGGGCGAGAGGCGCGGGCTCGGCTCCGAAGACCTCGACCTCGCCCTCCTCCAGGAGTCCCGACCTGGCCAGAGCCTCAAAGGAGGGCTTGATCCTATACTTGAGGACGCTGTGCCCCTTCGACCCGAAATCCCCGTGATAGATGACGGCAACCTTCATGTTCCTCAGGTTTCCGATCGACCTTATAAAACGTTCCGACCGAGCCCCTAGATCTGAGAGTACCTCGGATACCTCTCGAGGAGCATCCCCTCGACGACGATGGGCATGTCTCGCAGGGCGTCGTTGGCGGCCCTCTGGACCTCCCAGTCCTTGCCGGAGTATATGGTGAAGAGCGGCTCCCCCTTCTTCACGACCTCCCCCATCTTCTTGTGGATCCGGACCCCGGCCTTCTTGTCGGCTGGAGCCCCGGCGCTCCTCGCGATCTCGATGATCCTCTTGTTGTCGAAGGAGATGACGTAGCCGTTCGCCGGGGCGAGGATGTCGTGGTGGTACTCGCCGATCTCGATATCGCTGCTCTTGATGTTCGGGTCGCCTCCTTGCGCCTCTATGATCTCCATCATCTTTTCGTGGGCCTTGCCACTGGTGAGGATCCTCTCGGCCATCGCCCTCCCCTCGCCCCGGGCTGCGACGCAGCCCATCCCGGCACTGCACCCGATCTCAAGGAGTATCCCCGCCAGGGATAGGCTCTTCTCCCGGAGGCTGTTCGGACCCTGACCGCTCTCGAGCATGGTGAGCGCCTCCTTCACCTCCAGAGCAGGGCCCACGGTCCTTCCCACCGGCGACGCGCCGAAGGTCATGGCGCACTCGACTCTGATCCCGAGCCTGTCCCCCAGGTCGATGAGGTCTTTGGCCATCTTCCTTCCGTCGTCGACGGTCGGAAGCTTCGTTCCGGGGCCGACGGGCATGTCCATCACCACCGAGTCTGCGCCCACCGCCCCTTTCTTGGCCATGATCGAGGCCAGCATCTGGCTGTAGGGGTCAATGGTGAGGGCGTACTCGGCCCTGATCAGCTTGTCGTCAGCGGGGGCTATGTTCGTCGCCCCGCCCCAGGCGAGGATCCCGCCCACCTCCTCTGCGATCTCCTTGATCTCGTCGGCGGAAAACTCCACGGGCGCCAGAATCTCCATCAGGTCCGAGGTCCCCCCGGCTCCGGTGATGGCCCGCGAGCTGGTCTTGGGGATGAGAAGGCCCGCGGCGGCGACGATCGGGACGACCAGAAGAGATACCTTGTTTCCTGGAACCCCGCCGATGGAGTGCTTGTCGACCACGGGATGGGTGTCGAAGTGGATCCGCTCCCCGGTCTCGATCATCGCCCTCGTCAGCCACTCCGTCTCCTGAGAGTCGAAGTTTCTTATGTAGAGGGTGGTGAGGTAGGCGGAGATCTCGACGTCGCTGAGGTTGTTGTCGACGATGTCCTGGACGATCGTCCTGATCTGGTCCTCGGTGAGCTTCTCCTGGTCCATGATCCTCTTGATGTAGCTGACGGAAAGGGGCTTCGCCGCTGGGGCCACGTCCACCTCCATCGCCTCCCCCACCTTCTGGTGGGCCTCGGTGAAGATCCCGACCTTCCCTGACTCCACCATCTGGGTGGTGACGTCCAGGATCGCGGTGAAGGAGGCTCCCTTCGCCTTCACCCTCACCCGGTCCCCGGCGTTCATCCCCAGCTCTCTCGCGTCTGCCAGGTTCAGCATCACCTTGTACTGTCCTATCTCTATGTCGAAGGGGTTGACCTCGAATAACATGTATGAACCTCTTTTCGCTTCCCAAAGCAGGTGTTTTCAAGCTTTCAGGTGCTCATCTTTCACATTTTGGATCTCAAGCCTTAACTAATTCTCTGTTCCGCTGTGCCTTTTCTTTTGCTCCATTCAAAAGAGAGGGCCTTGAGCCGGTCAATCATCTCCGAGACCTTCTTTTTCGCCTCGATGTGGTCGGTGTTACAGACTATACGAAACTCCTCCCTCGACTCGATGATCATGACGTCAGCCCCGAAGATCGGCCAGGAGAGGTCCACGGCGGCATCAGCGATATCCCGCCAGGTGGAGGGCTTCTCCCGAACGAACTCCCTCGCGATCGCCAGGGCCGATTCGACGCCCTCCCTCATCTCATCGGAGAGGTCGATCCTCAACCAGAAGTCGTAATCGTCCCTGAGATCCGGGTAGAACTCTCTTATCGCCGTATCGAGGTAGAGGTTGTAGGCGACGGTCCTCGTGGGGTCGAAGGGGAGGACGCCGCACCTTCCGATCCGATCCAGGTTCTCTCTGACCGTCGGAAAGTAGGCGGTAAATATCTCGGGGTCGGTCCTGTGAATGATCCTCTCTATCCCCAGGTCGACGAGGACGTTCATCATCTCGGAGGTGATCTTCGCGCAGAAGTCGCAAGCCGAGCCTATGTGACGCTTCATCACCTTCTCCTCGAAGAGGACGTGGTAGAACTCGTGGAGGAGGGGGTAGGGCTCGGGCTCCGAGAGGTATATACGATAGCCTTCCTGCTCGTGGACCGTCCTTCCGAGGACGAAGGGCTCCTCGCTGATCTCGACCTCCACATCGACCTCGATCCTCCAGGCCCTCTTCAGCCCCTCTACGATCTTGACGAGGCCTTCTCCAGAAGGGTCAGAGATCGGATCCACTCTCCTTTCGCCTCTCTCGACGTTCCCACAACGAGCCTATCGCCCTCCTCCGTCTCCTCGACGACGCCGCAGGCCTCGATCCTCTCGCCCGGCAGGGCCTGGCCCGCGTAGGTGTGGGTGTAGCAGAGGATTTCTGGGATATCGGGGTGGTCGATCTCGAAGACCGCGGGGTTGTCGAAGGCGAACTCCGCGTCTATGACGACCGCCTCGATCTTCCGCCGTCCTGCCTTTTTTCCCGGCGGGGGAGGCGGCCTGATCTGGGGCCAGTCCCGGGTGAAGAGGAGGTCGAAGTAGGTCCCGTCCACAAGACCCCGGTTCCCCTTCCTCCTCTCGTGGAGGACGAACTCGTCGCGGCTGATCTCAGGGACCCTCTTTCGATAGATCTTATCCCAGGTCGCCTCGTCCAGGTCCTGGATGGGTCCCTCCTCCTTTTTTGCCCTCTCGATGACGTCCCTCGCCCGCCACCAGTCCCTCCCGTAGACGAGAAAGTCTATGTCGGAGCTGGGGCCGTCAAGCCCCACCAGCATCGATCCAGTGATCCCCATCATCTCCGGAGGGACGCCTCCCTCTTTCAGGGCCGAGACGATCTTTCCGACCCTTTCGTCCCGTTCCGCCACCTTTGGAAGCTCCTTTTCGGGCCGATAGATTCGAAGGACGCCCTCCTCGGGGACGACGTGGACGTCCTGGACGTACTCGGGCCGTTCTCGTCGGAGGAACTCGTAGGCGTCTTCGAAGTCGAGCTTTCGGTATCGAACGCCACCGGCCTCTCTCTCGCCTTCGGGGTCGGGGACGTACCGCAGCATGCACCTTATCCCCTCGGGGTGATGGTAGTCGACGACGGCGAATATCCAGCCGTCTGTGGTTTGAAAGAAGTCTCTTATTCTCGCGTTCATCCTAAAAGCTCCCTCACCATTTCCATCCCCGCCCCCTCCCTCATCACCCTTCTCGTCGCCAGCTCGACAAGGGTCGAGGGCTGGGCGAACCGGGATCTACCCCCGTCCAGGACGAGGTCGACCTTTTCTGCGATCTTTGGGTCCAGCTCGTCGAGGCTTGATGGCGGCTTTTGGCCCGACAGGTTTGCGGAGGTCGAGGTTATGGGGCCAGCCGTCCTGATCAGCTCCAGGGCCATCGGATGGTCCGGGAACCTGATACCCACAAGGCGCGATCCGGCTGTCACGGTGTCGGGAAGGTCGGGGCTTTTTTCGACGAGGATCGTGACGGGTCCCGGGAGCACCTTTCGGAGGAGGGCGAGATCATCTTCATCGATCCGGGCGATTCGCTCGATCATCTCGAAGCTGGCGACGGCCACCGATAGAGGCAAGTTGTGGGCCCGTCCCTTGATCTCGAAGATCCTCTCCACCGCCTCGGGGATATAGATCGATGCGCCGATCCCGTAGACCGTCTCGGTGGGGTAGACGACCGTCCCCCCCCGGGCCAGAACCTTCGCCGCCTCGGCTATGGTCTTCGGCGTCATCTCTTCTTGATGGAGGCGATGTCGCCCAGGGTTAGGCCCCTGCCGCCTTTGCCCGACTTCCATTCCTCATCGCTCGATTTGTCGGTGAGCTTCACGTTCAATTCCCGTTCGAGCTTGATCCTCACCGAGTCCTCGGGGACGATCTCGTGCCTCTCGATCTTTCTGATGAGAGAGGCCTTCTCCTTGATCTTGACGCCCAGCTCCTCGGGGGTCAGCTCCATCCCCTCCCGGGCCTCTTTGACGATCTTGCCGTAATCGGAAACTATCTCTGGCATCTCCCTGAACTCGTCGCGGCGGGGCCTGGGCTTTGGCGGCGCCCTGAAGGCCCGCTCCTGGGGAACGACCTTTCTGGGTACAGGTGAAAACTTATCTGCGACCTCTCCAAACCGGACGCAGCTGTTGCAGACCTGCAGTTCAGATCCGTCGATCACCACTTTTCTTGGCTTGCCGGAGATCTCTGTACCGCATATCTCACACTGCATATTTGCTCATCTCGGAAAAGTTTAATAGCAGTCAACGTTAAATACGCTTTGGAGATCCCATGGACGAATCGCGAGTCGGCGCCGATTTTTCCCGCTACCTGATGGACCGGATGCGACAGCTCGAGGAGAGAAATCTCGCCCTTCGCGAGCAGAAGGACCGGGTGGAGGGCGAAAAGCGCGTCATGGAGAACCAGAAGCTCAAGTTCGAGCGCGAGGTGAGAAAGCTCCGAAGCGAGCTTGAGCGGCTGAGGACAGGCCCTCTGATCGTGGGCACCATCCTGGACGTCCTCGACGACAACCGGGTGGTGGTCAAGAGCAGCACGGGCCCACGATTCGTCGTCAACGTCTCTCAGTTCATCGAGGGAGACCTGAGGCCCGGAACCAGGGTCGCCCTCAACCAGCAGTCCTTCTCCGTCATGTTTGCCCTCCCCTCACCCCACGACCCCGCCGTCTTCGGCATGGAGATTGAAGACGCTCCCAACGTCGATTTCGGCCAGATCGGGGGGCTTGAAGACCAGATCTCCCAGATCAGAGAGATCGTGGAGCTGCCCCTGAAGAGGCCCGACCTCTTCGCCAAGGTGGGGATAGAGCCTCCGAAGGGCGTCCTCCTCTACGGCCCTCCAGGGACCGGAAAGACCCTTCTCGCGAAGGCCGTCGCCTGCAGCACCGAGGCCACCTTCCTCCGGGTGGTGGGAAGCGAGCTCGTCCAGAAGTACATCGGCGAGGGCGCGCGAATGGTGAGAGAGCTATTCGAGCTCGCCCAGAACAAGGCGCCAGCCATAATATTCGTCGACGAGCTGGACGCCATCGGCTCCAGGAGGATGGACGGCGCGACGAGCGGCGATCGCGAGGTTCAGAGGACCCTGATGCAGCTATTGGCGGAGATGGACGGCTTCGACCCCCGGGGCGAGGTGAAGCTGATCGCCGCCACCAACCGGCCCGACATGCTCGACCCGGCCCTCCTCCGGCCAGGGCGGTTCGACCGGCTGATCTACGTCCCCCTGCCGAATAAGGGCGGCAGACATTCGATCCTGGCGATTCATACCGCCAGCATGAACCTCCATCCCGACGTGGACCTGAAGAGGATCGCAGACTTAGCCGAGGGGTCCAGCGGCGCAGACCTGAAGGCCCTGGCGACGGAGGCCGGAATGTTCGCGATAAGGGAGGAGAGGGACGTCGTCTGCCACCGGGACTTCGAGCGGGCCCGATCCAAGATTGCAGATTCTCATTCCGAGACGACGAAAGAGGTATCCGAGGTGGCCTTCGGTCAGTACGCCTGAAGAGGCGCCCAGTCCCCTCTATAACCATTTTTCTGGCGAGGCACTGTGGCGTCCTAGAACTATTTCGCACCCTATCTCATCCCTGAATCATATTCTGGGATATGAAGCTGAACAAGACGAAGATTCGTTTTGGATCAATAATTCAAACTGCATCGAATCCAGAGGAACGTGAAATAATTTCGGGACTCCACACGAAAAGGTATTTTACGAATTAGCCAAAATATAGGATATCACGGGCTTGATAGCACACATCAAAAACCAGACCACAATCGTCATCTTCCGATGGATAGTTGGTGCGGGGGATGGGATTCGAACCCACGAACTCCTGCGAGACTAGGCCCTGAACCTACCGAGGCGTGCTCGTGCTTCGCACTGCGCGCGCCTATCGATTTTATGAAGATAGCCTGTACTGAGTGATAGGCGTTGGGATCGCGCCGCTTGGGGAGGTCTAAAAGATGCCCAAGCGGTTAGCAGTGAAATGGGACGTGCCAGCAACGGATATCGCACTAAGTAGATTCAGGCGATATCTTGCGGGGCAGGGTTTCCGAGAAGCTACGATCAGCAACTACATTTCAGTATGCAAGATATACCTGGAATGGGCGGGGACTGACAAGCCTACCTTATTGCAGGCTGAATCTTTCCGGGATTCGCTAGTTGAACGAAAGCGAGCCCGAAGCACCATCAACAACTACAGCTTTACCGTAAAGCGATATCACGAGATGCTAGGCGAGGAGTTTTCCTTCCCATTTTTGAAACGTAACAACCAGATACCGCACTTTTTCGATTCGGCAGACGTCCGGCGGATCTTCGATGCAGTGGACAACTTGAAGCACCTGGCGCTATTGCAGACGGCCTTCTATGGGTGTTTGAGAGCTAGCGAAGTATGCAACCTAGACGACGAAGACCTAGACCTATCACGGCTTAGGCTGACGATCAGGGAGGGCAAAGGCGGTCAAGACGGGATCGCCTACATCAGTGACGAAGCAGCGAAAACCCTAAAGGAGTATCTTCGGGTTAGGCCGCCGTTGGTGATTGATGGCCGGAAACCGTTGTTTTATTCGGATTACGGCCAAAGAATGCACCGCCGGGACATATACAGGATTTTCATCAAATACAAGAAACGTGCAGGGATTGAGAAGGCTGGCGGCGTTCACGTCTTCACGAGGCATAGTAGCGCGTCGATAATGATCGCTAACGGCTGCGACATTCTAACTATTCAGCAATTGCTAAGACACAAAGACCCCCATACGACCTTTCGCTACATGCACATGTGCGATGAGACCCGGCGATCAAACTACAATAAGTTTCTGAGGCTATGATGAACGCCGAAGTTTCTATCGTCCCCGAAGTGGAGCTTCGGCTTCTTCTAGCCGCACAAGCTGAGCAGATCGAAGCGTTACGGGATGAGCTAGCCACCTTGCGGGAGGAGACCGCCCGTGAACGGGCCTACGACCGCCAGCGGATATCACGGCTTGAAAAGACGAGGGCTAAACCCACAGATTCAACCCACGTCGAAGACCTTCGACAGACCATGATATCGTTGAATATCCGACAGGTGAGCGTAAAATACGCAGCCCGTCTGCTGGAACTATCCAAGAGCCGGATGGACCAGCTAAAACCTGCGATAGCTGCTGATTCCAGATTTCAGATAGTCAGAGATCCCCGACATAAGCAGAGGCATCTTATTAGACTTGTTAAGTAAGTAGAACCGCATAGTAGGCGGTATGCGGTTATAGTCAGAGATCGCAAGCGTCTATAGATTGAAGCTTCGAAGGTTAGGAAACTTCGAAGTCTTAGATATCGTGGTTAGCTTGCGATATAGATATAGTATGACAAGTCATATATAAAGAGTAGATAGTCTTGTGTTCCGTAGAGTCCTGTATTTAAAAGCGCATACCGCATACTATGTGGTTTCAGTGGGCTTCACTTTGTCAAAATATATCGGTTTTGACCGCAAAGTTTAAATAAGATAAGGGCTTTTACTTTTTACATTACACAAATAAAAATAGAAAATAATCTGGTTTGGGTTTGGAAATATGACAACAAAAACGACAACAAGAGGACGACTACAAAGTAATAATACGCACTGTAAAATATGCGGCCAACAATTGATAATTGGTGAGAATGCTAGAGAGACTTCGAAGGGATCAGGACGGCCACGAAATAAATGTACGAAATGCGAGAATGTAGGGCGATACAAAAGACGTAACCCAAAGCCTACAAAGCTTGTTTTTGATATACCTGAAGCATCCGAGATTCATAATGCCAGGGCCCGGCTCGGTCTCCCTAGAATCGAGAAAATAACCCTTAATTTGGAGGTGAAGTGGCGACCGCCTCACTCAACAGTCATCTACTACGAGCGGACGAATCCCGTTGGGATGACTGTTCAAGTTGAAAAACCGTATACGGTGGAGGAAAAATGGAAAGAAGTTGATGGGACGCCTTACGACCGAACATCTACGTACTTTTACTATCTGGATATGGTTTGCGAGGAGTGTGGGGGAGTTGTACGATATGATAAGCACCATGAGCGGGTTTGTGAAAAGTGCGGGCTGGTTCAAGGCGAGTCTATAGCCCCGACTGATGCGGATATGAGAGGATGGGGAAGCGTTAAGGAGACGGAATGGAGGAGTAAGAACGGGCCGCGGCTGTGGTGGGGACGAGATAGCGAACACGACCGACGAGATGCGGACGATTCCCGCCAGGCGCGAGATAATTATTATAGCCGAGCGCGCAAGGGTGAGGTCGTAGACGCTACCAGGTTGAAGCTTGAACGCTTATTGGCGACGGGTCAGCCACTCCGAAGACATCCCCGCTGATATCAAAGCATACGCTAATATATTTTTCGCGTTAAAATTTCATACCTATGTTGGGGAGAAAAGAATATTTCGATATTCATGGTCATGCCGATGAAAGCATGGTTTTTATCGAAATTTTCGACCACGGCCCGAGGTATAAGATCTTCAATAGGTCGTCAGACATAGTTCGGGCGGCTGTCGATGACGGTCCTCCGCCAGAGATACCGCCCACCCCAAATCCCACACGCTGGTTTTCTAAGCATTGTAGCCCCAAAAGAAGGATGCGTCGGTTCCTTTAGCTGGCGCGTTCTTTTTTTGCGAAGGCTACTAACATAATTAGGTAAATTAAATAAAACTAGGAGGATACAAAGTATGATAGTAAAAGCACCGAGAAATCTTCGAAAACTTGCCCTGATAGGGCCGCCAGGAACCGGAGTCTTGGAAATCATCAAGGTCCCGCAGTTGAACAGCGACGGCGGCGATTCTGTGATTGAGATTCGGCCTTCGCAGGCTGGCGATGGACTTCAGATGGACGCGGCCAGAGACGAGTACACGCCAACCTACGACGATATCTATGAAAGCGTGTTTGGCCGACCGATGCCGCATAGTGTCCGCGTCCAGCTAAACACCGACGAGGGCGACGACAGCGACAAGAGCGACGTACCGAGTTATGAACACATCCGAAAGGCAGTTTTGGGGCGGTGAGGTTTCACCCCCCACGGCCTTTTTTTGGAGTTGATAGATAGATGCTGAGAACCTATCACATCAACACGTATACGACTAAAACGCTATCAGAGAAGATAGCTTGTGAGGCTGAGAGGTTGAACATGAGCCAATCCCGATTCCTGGAATCGTTAGCTAAAAAATATTTCAGTGACAGGGAGATGATACAGAATGGATAGAACG
>Ga0209408_1000202_pt1 | contig 50502 bp, 67 predicted proteins | sample AD_UKC107_MetaG_FD_184422 | JGI IMG/M metagenome (GOLD analysis project Ga0209408, IMG submission 184422) | Active sludge microbial communities of municipal wastewater-treating anaerobic digesters from Hong Kong - AD_UKC107_MetaG (SPAdes)... | ecosystem: Engineered > Bioreactor > Anaerobic >... | reverse complement strand
AGGGGTGTGTACTCAGATGAGCGATAAGACGGAGCAGTTGAAAGAGCTGTTCTTGAAGATCTCAAGCAGCACCAAAGTGGTCGAGAAGCAGGCCACGGTTCATGGCGATCTCAAGGGGAGTGAAGAGATCGAAAGCAGGCTTCGAGTGGTCGTATCCGATATGTGCAAGCAATACAACATCCAGACCAAACTCACCCCTGAGCAGCTGGCCACCGTGGTGAGGTTATTTTACAAGGGGCTCAGCGACACCGAGATCGCTGAGCAGCTGGGAGATCGAGCGCTCAACAAGACCGTCAGTCGTGCCAGAATCAAGCTACACTTGTTCCGGGAATCCGACCTCAAGCCGCCCTTCAAAAAGGAGGAGTTTATGAAGCTGGCCGGAGCCGGCCGCTCGGTGAAGGAGATGAGCGAAAGTCTGGGGGTGGCCCCCTCCACCATCAGCGAGTACAAAAACATCTTCGAGTGTCAGGAGGCCGCCGAGAGGGACGGCTATACCAAGCGCTTCGAAGGGATAATCTCCGACCAGGACGTCTCAGAGAGGATGGTCACTCACATCTCCAAGGACGGGCTCCAGGACACCATGGACACCGACTACGAGACTGCAGAAGCTTGAAAAGGGGGAAGCTGTCAAGAGGAGGCTCCCCCAAAGACCTTTAAAGAGCGAGGATTTGCCGATTTTGCTGATTTCGCCAATATTTATATTTTTCACACATCTTCGATCCTGGATCGATTCAGATTCTAGCCGCCTCGAAGGGCCCCGATAGTTCCATCATATCGCTATCTCGGTAGTAAAACTCACCCTGAATGCTGTTGTCGTTCATCATCCGTCCGTCCACAAAGGATATCGTGGTCAGGGGATCTCCCCCATCCCCGCTCCGTATGGCCAGATAGAACGTCTCGATCTTTCCACCGTCCATAGTCCCGAAGACGATCCCACCGTAGCCGTCTCTGGATCCATTGACATCTACTGAATAGGATCCGATGATGCTGTTTCCAATCTGCTGGACGTCGGCGGTCATCACCTCTTCAACATCGCCGAAAGTATAGCTGGACTGCCAGGTTCCGGTTACGTCGGCGTTGCTACCAGATACGCAGAGGCTGATGAGGGCCATCAAGGAAAATAGAACGATAGACCATCTGATCGTTTTCATCTCGATCTCTCCATCACTCTTTCATCTTCCGTAGGTCTTATGTGTATTAATAGTTAATCTAACTACTATGCGATCGATTCACCTGTCGGACAGTGATCGAAAAAAAATTAAGAAATTAAGATGAGCAGGAGTGTAGCTAGCATCCATTCGCCTTCTACCAAAAAGTCCAGCACCAGAGGATCTATCTTCCCCATGAAGTATATTATATAGCCGAATCCATAGACTACCAGAACGGTGGTGAACAGCCTGACGTCCTTGCATGTAAACGGTAGCAGAGAGAGTAAGGTGCTGTTGGCGATCAGGAGAAGCGCTGTAGTTTTTCTCTCTCCCAGCATAACCGGAATCGTTCGAACTCCGTTCAGCCTGTCACCTTTGACGTCCCTCATATCATAAAGGACTGTGTCTATAAAAGTCTTGACAAACATGAAGTAGAATACCATAGCGATGGCCAAAGCTCCCGGAGGCCCTGTGGTGAGAGCGGGTATGAGGGCTGTAATCAGGGCCCAGGTCGAGGCCACCACCACATTCTTCATTACTGGAATGTCCTTAAGCCTGGGTACTCCCGACAGAAGCCTGGTTCCGTAAAAGGCGTTGGCGATCAAGGGCACGAGGATTATCGGGACTGCTGCCGGTGTGCTGAAGATGGCCAGCAACAAGGCCAGGGCATATGCACCCAGAGAAGATAGGATGACCAGCTTCTTGCGTCCAGAAATAAAGCTGCTCCTCGAAGGCATGTTGATAATGTCCTTATCCAGATCGGCGATCTTGTCCAGGCTGTAAACCGAAAAGGCGATCAGAAATACTATCATGCATGTCAGCATGATGGGCTCCTCTCCCAGCAGTATGTAGCCGACATAGGTCTTGAAAAATCCTGTTCCTCCTATGAAGAGAGAGCTGGCGGCCAGGAATGAAAATATCCTGCTTATAAATTCCCCAAAACTGAAACTGAGTGGATGATACGATTCTTCCATGGTTAAACACCCGACTAAATACTGTCATATATGCTCATAATCCTTTGGACATGCCAATTTTTTAGTATCATTTAAGGCGGAATTTTCATCAGTAATATGCCTGGATGTCGATCGTTTCTGCGATCAAAGATTCGTTGAAGTATAAACATATACGACAAAAACTTCTAAAAATTTAACGGACTTCTCCAATGTGTGCTATATACAAGCCGGCATAATTTCCGAAAAACGATCTCTTCGAAGTGCATAAACCTGATAATTATACTGTCAAAATGTATATTATAAAAATGTACACCTTATCAAATCTTTCAAGATTCATTATGAATATTTTAAATGAAAATAAATCTTCCTCAGATTGAATCTATCCGGTTCGACTTAGATAAATAATGACTGAATAGCTCTTTGCCCCATGCGATCGCATTCTTGCCTACACAGTTCAGATCCCTTCCAACGTCGTAGCCCCCATCGATTCTAAAGAGCCCCAGAGATAAGAGCGAATTTGTTATGGTGAAGGCGGCGGCAACTTCCGCCTCTATACTGTAAAGTCTGAAGTTTTCGACTCTTAACAGTTGTTGCAGTACATCGTGATAGTCTTTAATCACGATATTGATTATCTGCTCTGTGAGTATCAGATCCACCTCCGCCCCATTGATGACGGCAGATGCGATCGCCTCAGCATAACCGGGGATTATGATCGGCGAGAGTCCCTGGATCATCGTCGAATTCTTCAGTTCCGATATGAAGAACTCCTGGGTCTTGAGGATAGCCGACGGGTCGCCTTCGAGGATCTCAGACTCGCTGAGCATCCCTATCCTCACCAGCAAAGTCTCGGGAATCGCACTTAAATCGTGGGTCAGCCAGAAATCGCTGTACCTTTCCATGATCAGGACGAAGTCGATGGAGTCATCGATTCTACAGGCTTCCATCCTGCCCAGGTTTGTGAGCTTATACCCCTTCTCGGATTTGGCGATAAGGTCTGAACTGATCATCTCTTTGATGGCGTGAAGGATCGTAGTATTTCTGATCCTCATCTCGTTCTCCAGTTCGCCAGTGCTCATGCTGCCTTTTTTCAGGCAGAGAAGAACCTTGGATGCACTTTAGAGCGGGTAAAGGTCTTGAGCGACTCCTCCGCAACGTCATACCGGGAGCAATCCCTATCGCATCTCGTCATAGTTCGTGGTCCAGGATTGTAGGAGAACCCCGAGTTTCTTTACTACACTTATAATTGATCAGAAGATCTCCAGACATATCGACTTTCACTCCCTAAGATTGGAATATTTGCATTCATATTCGAGGCGTTTGAAGTGGTGAAGAGCTGATGAGATAAATATTTATCGATACAATAAACTTTAAATTTATTCTGTCATTTTTTAAATATCGTTTTCTAGCATTATTAAGAGGTGCAGGAAGAAAAATAAATGGGTTTCGTCCCTTCATTTCTCGGACGTGACCAAATCTGGAGGAATTGCCTCTTCCGGCGAGCCACATTTCATCAATTGGTACGTTCGAGAGGTTGCTGTCGGATCGGCTCACGGTTGTCGCCACAGGCCATGCTCTGTCGCTCTCTTCATCAAAAGCGGATCGAAATATTGGCGTTTTCTGCCGATGGAGGCACCCTTCCACAGTATGAGGGGCGAAGGGTGTCGTCTCTTGCTACGATTAGGGAGATGATGCGGCTGCCGGGAATCGAACCCGGGCTACAAGCTTGGGAAGCTCATGTCCTGACCCCTGGACCACAGCCGCTCAGCCCTCTTAGGGAAGGCCTGGCTCATAAAGTTTATGCTTTGGGATGGAGGGCCGCGATCTCCTCGAAGGCTGAAAGTACCGTCTTCAGCTCCTCCCGGGTCAGAAGGTAAGAGCTGAGCTTGAACTGCCTGGTGAGGCCGGGCTTTATGCCGAAGATATTCCTCTTCTTCAGCTCGCGATAGAGGAAGTAGCGCCCCTTCTTTGCGGTCTTGGAGATCTCGTAGAGGATCTCGGACTTGAAGAACATGAGGTCGTGGCCGTGGGGACGGTCGCCCTGGAGGATCATGCCCAGCTTCTCCATCTCGCCGGCAAACCAGCGGGCCTTCTCCACCTCCTCCTCCCAGCGCCCCGTCCTCTCGACGACGGCGGGAAAGCTCGCCATCATGGTCAGGATCCCCGCGCCCCGGAGGGTGCATCCCAGCATCTCCAACTCTTTGTTGGGGACCAGCTCTGATCTTCGAAATATCCTCTCCGAAAGCTCACTCGAAGCGCCGAGAACTCCTATCGGACCCGAGGAGGCCATGGATTTGTGGCCGCTTCCGACGATGACGTCGGCGCCGAGGCTCTCGGCGGAGAGGGGCATTCTCCCTACCGAGTAGGCGCCGTTGAGCATCAGGGGGACGGCCTCGCGGTGACAGATATCGGAGACGACCTTTGGGTCCACCAGGTTGCCGTAGTTTCCGTCGGGGTAGGTGAGGACCGCCATCCCCACCCTCTCCCCTCGACCCTTCACCCTCGCGATCGCCTCTTCGAAACCCCATGGGTCGATCCGGTATCCCGGCTTCTCGCCGGGAGGGACCAGCTCCACCTTCAGCCCCGCCAGCTCTGCGGCCAGAAGGGTGGTGTAATGGGCGTTCCCGTCGGCGACCACCGTCTCCCCCCGCTCGCAGAGGGCGTGCATGGCGGCGAACATCCCCTCCCTCGCCCCATGGGTTATCCTGACCTGGTCGATCTCCAGAAACTCGGGGAGGGCCTGGCGGATGAACTCTTTGATGGGAGGATTCTGGATCCCTTCCAGGGACCCGGTGCAGAAGTCGCATACCGAGTATCCGTCGGCCCACTCCATGATCGCCTCTCTCGCCTCCGGGGTGAGGATACCCCCTCGCTGGAGGGGATCGATGTTTATCGCCCCCGCGGTGCCCCTCTTCAAGCAGACGAACTTATCGAGATTGTCAAGCATTTCGGTTGGAGTTGGGATATCCTGCGGTATAACCCTTGCCCTGAATCCCTGCTCCGAATCGGATGGATCGGTCCAGCAGAAATGTCGGTTGCGGAAAATTCGTTTGCGTAAAAGTCGATGCGCAAAAGTCGGTGTGGATATTAATGGAGGTGTACGGTGCAGGCCACCCCGTGTGGAAAAGGTGATATATCTTTCTGCAAGAAACCGTATCGATGTTGACAGTAATCGGCCACCGCGGCGCCAGATCCCTCGCCCCCGAGAACACCCTGGCTTCCATCCGCGCGGCCAAGGCGTGCGGCGCCGATCTGGTGGAGGTGGACGTCCGCTTAACAAAAGACGGCTTTTTGGTGGTGATCCATGACGAGACCATCGATCGGACCACCGACGGCTCGGGGAAGGTGGAGGAGATGACCCTGGAGGATATCAGCCTCCTCGACGCAGGGTCGGGGGAACGGGTTCCAACCCTCACCGAGGCCGCCCGTCTCGCTCAGGAGCTGAAGATCGGGATCGTCGTGGAGATGAAGGAGGAGGGGCTCGAAGATCTGGTGGTCGGCGAGCTTTCTGGACGAAGGGCGATTGTAACCTCCTTTCGCCACGAATCGGTCCGGGAGATAAAGGATCTGTCAGATCTGAAGACCGGGATCATCATATCTTCTCTTCCCATAAACCCGGTGGATTTGGCCCTCGCGGCCGAAGCCGATTCCATCTTTCCCAGGATCATCAGCCCCAACCTCTTCAAGAAGGCCCGCAGGGCGGGGATCGAGGTCTACCCCTGGACGATAAACGACCCGGATCAGGTCCGTTGGCTGAATCGGCTGGGGGCCGACGGCATCGTCACCGACGACCCCTGCGCGGTCCGCAAGGCCGCCGACGAGCCCCCCACCAACCTCAGAGCTGGGGAGTGCCAGTACTACCCCTGCCACCATTTCCAGGAGCAGGACTGCACCCACTGCTTCTGCCCCCTTTACCCGTGCAAAGACCCCGAGCTGGGCAAGTTCATCAGGACTAAGCGTGGCAAGAGGCTCTGGAGCTGCGTCGAATGCACCCTGGTCCACAGGCCAGAGGTGGCCCGTTACCTCAGCGAGCACCCAGAGGCGACCGCGGAAGATCTGAAAAGAGCAGCTCGAACGGGGTCAGATTCGGAATGAAAGACGTATCTGCCGTCCGTATTGAGGATTTCTCCCCTCTGAGCCGAATCCTGCGGGATCGGCCCAGTTGACGGAAAGATTTATGCACGACCGGTGTATAAGAACCGGATTATGAGAAGGAATCTAGCATTAATGGTCGCAGTTCTTGCCCTCTTACAGGCCTGGTCCGTAATAGGGCAGGATCTCACCCTCGATTCGCCGGTGGAGGCACCCGCTGCCCTCACCGATTTCCTGAACGAGAGCGATGATGAGACGGGCAACATCACCATCAACGACACCATCAACGACACCATCAACGACACCATCAACGACACCATCAACGACACCGCGAATATGACCGCCGTCGACACCAACCTCACCACCACCGCCAGCCAGCAGGAGTTCCTCGACCAGCCGGTCAACGATACCGCGGTCGACACCAACCTCACCACCACGGCCACCCAGCAGGACTTCCTTGACCAGCCGGTCAACGAGAGCCTGATCGAATCCCAGCCTTCTTGGACCAGCAGCATATACGCTTTCCTGATGGATGAGCCGATGGAGGAGCCGGTCTCTCCCTACACCAGAGGCGCGATGATGAGCGATGATGCCGCATCAGAATCGCCGGATAGTCCTTACAAGAGGGGCCAGATGATGGGGGATTTCTAGTAGCTCCGAATAAACCCCTTTGAATAGTCCATATCAGAAATAACCCAGAATATGCTATTCGAAGGGGTATTATCGGCCCTCGATGGCCACGTGGTTTGGCGGCGACTGCACCGAATGGCGCGCGTGCCTCAATCCCATATCAACTCCAGGTGGAGCCGTTCTCTTCTGAGAACCTCGACCTTGTCCTTCTTTGACAAGGTCTTGGGAAATTTCTTGTCGTCCAGCTCCAGGGTCAGGGGCCCTCTGTATCCAGCGTCTCGGAGAGCCGCCAGGACGTCGTCTGCAGATCCGGAGCTTGCGGGAAGATGTCGGACCCCATCCCTGGTGGCGCTGACGTGGACGTCCAGGATCCGGTCGCCCAGGGTCTCCACGAAGGCTATGGCTCTGGAGGAGGGGGGTGTCGCGTGGGAGATGTCCAGGGTCATCCCGATGGGAAATTGGCAGAGAAATTTTTCCATCTCCTCGGGATCTGCACAGAGGTTCCAGAGCATGGGCTCCAGGTTCTCCATGGCCAGCAAAACCCCCCTCTCCTCCCCTCGGTCCAGGCAGGCGTTCAGATATCGGCGAAGTCGCTCTCGCTCCGCCTCTCTGGGGGGTCGCTTCGCCGTCCTCTTGCCGGGATGGACGACCACCAGCTCCGCTCCCAGAAAATCCGCCAGGTCGATGGCCCGGAGGGAATCTGTGATCGTAGCCTGACAGACCAGGTCGTTGTAGGATGAGGGGTTGAGGTCCATGACCGGGGCGTGGAGGGTTGTTATCCTTCCTCTGAGCTCCAGGTTGATCAGCTCCGCCTGCTCGGTTCGCCTTCCCCCCTCCCAGTACCAGGGGGTCTCGGCCCAGAACTCCAACTCTTCCAGGCCCGCATCGCTGATCACCTCTGCCATGCTTGCCGGGTCCAGATCCCAGAGGAACATGGAGGAGACCGAAATCCTCGCCACCGTCATCCCCTCAGCTCTTCGATCAGCCTCTCAATCCTCGCGAGCCGCTCCATCTGAACCTGCATCCTGCGGAGGAGGATTAAAGGGGCCTCGGCAGCGGCGGTGCACTGGTCGGTCCAGCCGTCCACCTCTCTTATGACCTTCCCGACCATCTCCTCAACATCCTCTGTGAGCTTCCCCTCCTTCCGCAGATCCTCGACCCCCTCTCTCACCGCCTCTCGACTCTGAGCCGTCTTCATCAAGACGAGGTTCAGCTCCGTCTCTATTCGAGCCTGGTCCACCTGCTCTCCTCCGACCTTTCTACAAAATCTGAAGCCTTCAGTCGGGACCGAAAAAGGTCCATCTTTCGCCCATCTGGACCCTCGAGGCTGAAGTCGGCCGCGAAAGGAACCGCTCCTTGATCCGCTCCATGGCCGCAGGCGACTCCCGGCCCCGCTTCAATTCGACCCGAGCTTCACTATCGCTTCGGCCAGGTCCCCGGAGGACTCTTTGAGGGCCGCCCTGGCCTCCTGGGGGCTGCATCCGGTCTGAGCTACCACCAGTTCGACGTCGGAGTCGGGGATCGAGACCTCCCGAGCCCTCTCCTGGGCGGTGCCCACCACCTGGTAGGACCTGTTGCCCTGGGCGTCCATCACCGTGACCGAAGCGTCCAAAAAGAAGATCTCCCGGTCCTGGGTTCTGATTATCACCTCTTCGACCCCTTCGATCTCCTCGATGCTGATCCCCATCTGCTTCATCATCTGCTTCATCTTCTTGGGGCTCACTCCTTTGCCACCGATGCCTGGGAACATGATCAAGCCTAAGCAATCCATCTGTAGTAAAGCTATCTGTGGACAAGAATCCCGCTAGTTTTCGACCTTGGCTTAGCATCCTCGCGAAATCCGGCCATCTCCAGATCCTGTGAAAGCCCTCAAAATAGAAACAGCTTGAATATGTAAATAGTCGGTCGAAGAGATAAATAACCCTCGTATCGTTGGAAAAATTGTCCATCTTATAAGCAATTATCACGTTTAATCATAAATATCATTATTTTATATGGAAACGGATATATGCGATGTGATCGTAGCAGGTCCCGTCGAATCATTCGGCCTGTAAGGTAATAGGAGGGAATGAACATAGCGTCAGAAACTGGTGGAGGAAGGGTCAAGGATATAATGCATCTTGGCCCTCTGGACATAAAGGACACCACTTCAAACCCGGCACCCCTCGGTCTGATGGGTTTCGGCATGACCACGGTGCTCCTGAACATGCACAATGCCGGCTGGTTTGAGCTCGGCTCCATGATCCTGGCCATGGGGGTCTTCTACGGCGGCATCGCTCAGATCATCGCCGGGATAATGGAGTGGAAGAAGGGAAACACCTTTGGAACCACGGCCTTTACTTCTTATGGGCTCTTCTGGCTCACCCTTGTTGCTCTGATCCTGATGCCCAACACCGGATGGGCGGCAGGGACCAAGACGTCGAATCCTGCGTTGATCGCCTACTTCTTCATGTGGGGGCTCTTCACCTTCTACATGTTCATAGGCACCCTGAGGCTGAACAGAGCTCTCCAGGTGATATTCTTCACCCTGACGGTCCTGTTCTGGCTTCTGGCCATCAGGGATTACACCGGCAGCGCCACCATCGCCACCATCACCGGCTATGAGGGGATATTCTGCGGCTTCACCGCCATCTACGCAGCATGCGCCCAGGTGCTCAACGAGGTCTACGGCAGGACCGTCCTGCCCATAGGGCCGGTGAAGTAGCCGTACAGAGCCCATATGATATGGCCGGGGTGGGGTCTGTAAAACAGCCGATAGCCTGAGATTGAATGCGGCCGATAGAGCTTGAGATGAATCGAAGAGCAACAAACCTGCTGATCGATGTCATCTCTTTTATTGCTTTTTTGGCTTCGACGGCCTCGGGTCTCGTCCTCTGGTTGGCTCTTTCGGGAGGAGGATACGGTTTTCGCGGCGGCAGGGTGGCGGTCGCAGAGGATCTCTTTTGGGGCCTATCCCACCAGGAATGGCTGGCATTTCACCTCTGGACGAGCCTGATATTGGCGGTTCTCATCCTCATCCACATAGCCCTCCACCGGCGCTGGATCAGAAATATCTGCGAGATGAGGGAAAGGCGTTGATCGCCTCCGATCTGATTGGATCATCTTTTCTGGCGGATCTCGTCTGGGACCTGCCTTCAGGGGTCTGATCTTGCGCGAGAGCCCGGGACTCATCCCCAAAGAACCTTATATTCTGACCACCTCAGTATATCTGGTGTATTGGTGATGATGCATTCTGGAGATAGAATTAAAGGCGGAGATATGCCGATCGACCTGATAGAGAAGGTAGACATCCTGCTGGATCAGTTCATGGGGATCGTGGACAACCTGGTGGAGGAGCGGAAGATCCAGAGGGGTGTGGTCCGGAGCCAGAACCCCAGCAGCATCGTGGCGGTCCTGGACAAAGCCACCCTCTACATCCTGGCCCAGAACCATGCCGGCGCCCTCTCCACCATGTACACGTACCATCCCGATAAGCAGATCTCCGAGCAGAAGGCCATCAGCAGCGCCCGGTGGGAGTTCGGGTATGAGGACCCCCTGATGATAGTCTTCCCCAGAGTGATCCTAGACCAGAGCGATAGGGAGAGAAGGGACATCCTCCGGGTGATCGCCCTGGCTCACGTGGAGGCAGAGGTGGTGAGGGCCCTAAACCTCATGAGCCTGATGCAGATCAGGCCCCTCTTCGGCCACGCCTCTTACATAGTGGACGATCGGACGGCTTCGGTCCTCCTCCCCCTCACCGAGGAGGGCGACGACCTCTACGACGATGCGGTGAAACCGGCCCTGGAACGGGCGGGGCTCATCCCCCGAAGGGCCCTCGAGTTCGGCGACGATGAGGAGAAGCTGAAGGCCGTCTGGAGGGACATATGCAGGTCCAGGATGGTGGTGGTCGGTCTGACGGAGGCCGACCCCCTGGTGATGTATGAGCTGGGGATCTCCCATGCGATCGGAAAAGAGTCGCTGGTCCTCTGCCGACGGGGGAGTTGCCCACAATTTCCGGAGAAGCTGATCCGGGCCAACCTCCTGGAGTACGATGGCGGCGAGGACGGGATGGTCAGGCTGAGGGCGGAGATGGCCGAGGTCCTCCACCAGATGATCAACCCGGTGATGGGCTCGGATTGATCAGAAGAGTCTTTGGCGCAAGGATGCCTGCCCTTGCGCCCTTCCCATTTGAGCTTTGCTGAACCTTCAGACGGGTTCGCAGGATTTCGCCTTGATCCGATAAACATCGGCGAATTCGGTGTTGACCCCGACCACCTCGTCGTTGAAGCCCAGGAGGTTCTCGGGGACCGGGCCCAGACCGTCGGCCTTCTCCTGGGTGTCGACCACCGATCCCGGCGGGACGAACTTCCCGTCGGCGAGGAACACTCCCACCACCAGGGAAAGATGGCCTACGAAGCACTTCTTGCCCAGGGTTGAGGCGTGAACCACGGCGTTGAATCCGACGAAGCTCTCGTCTCCGATCTCCAGGGGGCCGTGGACCACCGCGCCGTGGGCGATGGAGACCTTTCGTCCCAGCCGTATGCTCGTCCCCTCTAGGCCGTGGAAGACCGCGCCGTCCTGGACGTTGCACTCGTCCCCGATGATGATCGGCGTCGCCTCGTCGGCCCGCACGGATGCCCCGGGGGCGACGTAGACCCTCTCTCCGATCCGCACGTCTCCGATGACCGATGCGGCCTCGTCAACGTAAGCGCTTTTGGCGACGGTGGGCATCGATTCGGCACGGTTCCAGCTGGTTTTTGGGTTCGATCTGATCATTAAATCTCACCGACCTCTCTCTTACCTTATAAGATAAAAGGCAGTATCATCAAAGATCGTGGCCGTCAGGGCAAGTCAAGATTCATATTGGACCCCAGCCTGGAATAAATAATATAAATATCTGAAAATTTCATCTTGATCTGCGGGAGCTGTTAGATGATGGCGCACTGAAGGCAATATCCACGGTTATTTGGACCTATCCACGGATCGTATTTTTATATGGATAATGGATGATCGGTATAATTGGCGGTAATTTTAAATAGATAGCACGCTCCTATAAAATAGCCCCATAAATCTTTGGTATGACGTCCTCTGGGAGGGAGACGCCAGTTGGGGGAGGATCTTTCAACAGTTTGCATGTATGAATGATGCTGTCTCGAAAGTTGAGCTTTTGATGCGAAAGGGGTGTTAAAAAGATGGGAGATAGTGTAAAGATACTAGGTATGGAGGCTGAAAAGGGCCGATGGTTGTTTGTCATCATCGGCATGGTCATCAACCTCTGTCTAGGTAGCATCTATTCGTGGAGCGTCTTCAAAGCGCCGCTTAAAGCCTTTCTCGAGACCTCTGGACCAGAGGTCAGCGCTTCCGCTCTACAGTTGCCGTTTATGATCTTTCTTGCTTGCTTTGCGATCGCCATGCCTCTGTCTGCGGGTTACATTGAGAAGCACGGGCCCCGCAAGGTCGTGATGGTCGGGGGAGTTCTTACTGGTCTTGGATGGCTTATGGCATCCATGTCCACCTCCATTATGATGATGGTTGCCACCTACGGCATCATCGGAGGGATCGGCGTTGGGATAGCCTATGGAGTTCCCGTGGCCATGTCCGGCAGGTGGTTCCCGGACAAGCGCGGGCTTGCGGTGGGGCTCACCGTGCTGGGCTTCGGCTTTTCCGCCTTCTTCACCGCGAACATAGCAAACATCCTCATCGCCTCGAGCGGCGTGATGCAGACCTTCCGCATCTTCGGGATAGCCTTCATCATAATCATGGTGATTCTGGCAACGCCCCTGGTCTTCCCGTCCGCTGGATGGAAGCCCGCAGGCTGGGCGCCTCCTGCACCAAAGCCCGGAGCTGCGAAGAGTTGTGAGATGAAACGGCAGGAGATGCTTAAAACCAAGACCTTCTTCGGCCTCTGGCTCTGCTACTTTATAGGATGTCTTGCCGGGCTTATGGCCATCTCGATCTCTGCAGATGTGGCAGGCGAGGTGGGGACCGAAGCCGTGGCGGCTCTGCTGATGGGATTCTCACCGGTCGGGTTCTTCGCCATATTCAACGGCGGCGGAAGGCCGGTATTCGGTACCCTCACCGACAAGCTTACTCCGAAGAACGCGGCGATCCTTTCCTTTGTGCTGATCATCATCGCCTCGCTTTTGATATGGCAGATGCAGACCGCTCCGGTGTACATACTCTCCTTCGCCATCCTCTGGGGATGCCTGGGAGGCTGGCTTGCCATAGCCCCTACGTCCACCGCATCCTTCTTCGGCGTTGGTGACTACCCGCGATGCTATGGAATGGTCTTCCTGGCTTACGGTGCCGGTGCCCTGGTGGGTCCGTTCCTGGCAGGGTGGATCAAGGATGCAACCGGAAGCTTCATCGCAGTCTTCCCGTATGTCATCGCCCTGGCAGCAGCGGGAATTGTCATAGCCTTCCTCTTGATGAAGCCCCCCGTTACGGAGTGATCTAGCTCAAAGAATGGAGGTGATAAATACAGGCCGATGGCTGGAGCCCCGGGGGGGAGGATGCGGCGGAGGGAGCCGCCTCCCCCCGGCCCTTCCACCTGCAGTCGCGATCAGGTTCCGTTGATCTCAATATCTCCGGCTCTTTCTGGCCCGCTCCGGCGGTCCGTATCTTCTCTTTTCTCGCCTTCGCCAAAGATATTAAATGAAACCCCAGCATCTCTTATCACCATGTTCAAGCTCGGAGAATACGACGAGTTCGATGCTGCGGATATCGCTGACTATCTCAAAGAGGCGGGGGTGAAGGTCGATCTGAAACCGTCGATCTCCGCCTTCATGGACAGCGCCGTCTACATGGAGGGGAGGAAAAGCCAGCTCCTGGAGAGGATCGAGGACTTCGAGATCTACGATCGGTACCTATCGGCTCTGAAGACCGCCCTGGCCGAGGGGGTCGAGGCCGAGGAGTTCAAGGATCGATATCTTTGCCTCCTGGACCCTTCCTGGAAGGGGAGGATGGCCGAGATAGCGGGGTTCATGGAAGAGGGCTCCATCTCCCTGGAGGGGGAGCCGGGATCGCCCGACGAGATCATCGATCGGGCGGCAGATCTCTTGGAGAAGCTCGAAGCCCTCCAATTTCTGGATGCTGTCCTGGAGCTTAACGAGATCGAGATCGAAAAAGGCGCCAAGGGCGAGCTCGGAGAAGATCCGCTCTTGAGGATAGCCATCGAATCCGAGACTTGCGACCCCGAAGACGAGCTGACCAAAGCCATCGTCTCAGTCCGTCTGGAAAAGACGGTCGATGTCCGCCTGGACGAACTGACTACCCCCCTGGCCAGAGATGTAGCTTCCGAGTTCGCGGACGAATACCCCGAGGAGTACTACAAGATCTCTTCTATGGGCATGACCGTCGAACGGCTCCTCCAGCCGCCGGGAGAATCGAACAAGATTGACCTCGATGAGTTCGAAGACCTCCTCGTCTTCGAAGAGGATATGGAAAATCTGGTCATGATGGTGGACGGGACCTCGGTGGCCGAAGATATCGCAAAGACGTTGAAGAAGGAGGGGGTCATCAAGATCAAGGGCGATAAGATCGCCTGGAAGAGATGAGGATCTGGGGAGGCGTCAGTCTTCAAGCTATCGCCTCCGGGGGCGTCATCTCTTTGACCATCTCCGGCAATGGTCCGTCCTTGAAAATAAAGAGAATTGGTGTCCATGGACGAAGGCCCATTGATCGCTCAAAATCCCCGTAACCGCCGAGAAGACCGCCGGACCGGAGGTGGCAATTCCCACGACCCGAAGACGGCTGAGAAAGCTATCGCCTGAAGAGAAGCTGGCCGAGGCGAAGAGGCTCTGCCACGCATCTTGCGCCGAAAGTTGCGTCGAGCTTAAGCGAGAGGGCTTCCATCGAAAGCTCCTGGAGATGAGGCCCCACTGGTCGATTCTGAAAAGAGAAGATCAGGAGAGGACCATCGACCGGGGTGAGAGCGAGCCCTTCGACATCGCCATACCCCTCCCCGCCAAAGACCGCGCTGATCCTGAGAAGACCTCCTGGGGAGTCGACCTTTTCTGGGAGCGGTTTCGATGCACCGGGTGCGGTCGGTGCTGCTATACTCCGGGGGCGGGGCTGTACCTCGAAAAGGCGGATATAGAGCGGATCTGCCGCCACCTGGGCTGGCCCAAGGCGAGGCTTCTTCGCCTCTGCAGCCGCGACAGGGCGACCAAAGCCTGGTCTCTCAAGCAGCCCTGTCCCTTCTATGACCCCGAGAAGGGATGTACCATCTATCCGGCAAGGCCCCTCACCTGCACCCGCTACCCCCTCCACCCGCCCCTCAGGGAGATGCCTTACCATCTGGCCGTCGACGCCTTCTGTCCTGCGGCGAGGGAGTTTGCCAAGGAGACCCTGGGCTGGTGGATCGTCTGCGAGGCGAACTGGGCAAGGATTCTAAAGGATATGGAAGGTTGATCGAACCCAGGGAGGTCTTGTGTCGCTCTTCGACTTTATTGTTCTCGGATCTGTAATCGGTTCCAATAACCTCGCAGTGGCTTTAGCCCTGGGGGCTCTGGGACAGGCGCAACGCCGTTTCAGGATAATGCTGATCTTCGGCCTGTTCGAGTTTTTCGTGCCGCTCCTCGGTATCTGGCTGGGCTCGACCACCGCAGAGACGATCGGCCTTCATACGAACCTGATGGGTGCAGTGCTGCTGGTGGGGCTGGGTTTGTATACGGGAATCAGCGGCGTCCGCCATCAAAGTGAGGACGAGAAGCTCGAAAAGGATGAGAAACTGGCGCGGCAGGTCACTCAGTGGCACGGGCTAGTCTTCCTGGCGGCGGGACTGAGCGCCGACAATTTGGTGGTGGGTTTCAGCCTTGGAATGGGACAGGCTAATCCGATGGCTGTAGCGTTCACCATCGCGTTCTTCTCAGTGCTATTCACCTGGGCTGGCATCAGGTTAGGTAGCGAATATCGCCGCAACTGGGAGCGCGGGGCTAAGATCGGCGCTGGAGGTTTGTTGGTAGGGCTTGGCCTGGCGTGTGGGTTGGGATGGTTCTAAACGGAGGTCAGAACATCTCTCTATAAACCATAAGATCCACAATCTCGCAGAACCCAGGACCGAACTCCTCCTCTGAGACGTAGTCCGACTCCTCCTTCAGCTCCGGGACTCCGTTCGCGACCGCCGCCCGGAACCCGGCCACCCTGAACATGGGAAGATCGCTGATACTGTCGCCGATGGCGGCGACCTCATCTTTCCCCAAGCCGAGCCGGTCCATCACCCTTTCCAGGGCTCTGCCCTTGTCCACCTTTCTATCCTTTATGTGGACGGCAAAGCCGCTGTCGACGAGGTCGGCATCGATCCCCCGGGCCTTGAGGAGGGATGCCGCCTCTGCCAGGTTGAAGTTCCCCTCGACCACCAGGTCGGTGATCCGATACCGCGAGTCGAACTTCGATATGGGATAGACCTCTTTTAGCCGCTGATACGCCTCCTGGCTGATGGTGGGGTCGGCCAATAGCTCCATCTCCCCATCTCTCCAGGATATCACCCCCCCATTCTCGGCGATGAAGGTCCTCCCGGTTCCCAGGAGGACCGCCGCAGCCCGGGTGAAGCAGTGGACGTTCCCCGAGGCCAGGATCACCTGGACCCGGGAGTTGAGCCGCGAGACTGCCTCTGCCGCCTTCGGGTACAGGAGCCTCTTCTCGTCGGTGATCGTCCCGTCGATGTCGAGGGCGACGGCCCGGATCAATCCAATAGCCCCGCTGTGGTCACCGAGAAGACCGCCTCGCCGTCGGGGAGGTTGGGCGAATCCACAAGCCTTGCGATCCTCTTCTCCCCCTTGGACTTTCGGAGGTAGATCCGGAAGGTGGCGGTGTGGCCTACGATGTGGCCGCCCACCGGCTTTGTGGGGTCGCCGAAGAAGGCGTCGGGCTTGGCCATCACCTGGTTTGTCACCAGGACCACGGCGTTGTTGAGGTCGGCAAACCGCATCAGGGCGTGGAGGTGCTTGTTCAGCTTCTGCTGCCGGTCGGCCAGGGTTCCCCGGCCGACGTACTCGGCCCGAAAGTGGGCGGTGAGGGAGTCGACGACCAGGAGCCGTACCGGCTTTCCCGACTTTTTGAGCTTCTCGGCCAGGTCCAGGGCGCTCTCGGCGAGGAGGATCTGGTGGTTGGAGTTGTAGGCCCTGGCCACGTGGATGTTCCTCAGGAACTCCTCCGGCTCCCAGGGGTGGTCCGGCTCCCCGGAGGGGGAGAGCCCCTCCACCATCTGGACTATCCTCTCGGGCCTGAAGGTGTTCTCGGTATCGATTATGATGACCGAGCCGTCGAGGCCGCCCAAATCCAAGGGCAGCTGGACGTTGACCGCCACCTGATGGGCCACCTGGGTCTTCCCGGAGCCGAACTCACCGTACAGCTCCACGATCGCCTGGGTCTCAAAACCCCCGCCCATCAGGGCGTCAAAGGTCTCGCTCCCCGTGGTCACCTTCCCGACCAGCTTCCTCCTCTCCATCACCAGGTCGCCGGTCTCAAAACCCCCGATGTCCGCCGCCTGCCTGGCGGAGGCGATGATCTTCGCGGCCGTCGACTCCCCCACGTCGGCGCAGGCCGCGAGCTCCGCCGGCGAGGCCACCGCCAGGGCTTCGACGCTGTTGAATCCCGCCTCCCTCAGCTTCTCCGCCGTGGCCGGGCCCACCCCGGAGAGATCTTCCAGTAATGCTTCAGCCATATTTCACCAATCCTCATTGGGGCTCATCGGCTTTAACCCCTTTACTCGGGCGGGGCGAAAGTAACCCTGGTGCTCCACCCGCAGCTGACCTCCACCCCGCCGTTCCACCCCTCCTTGGCCATGCAGTCGAAGAGCTCGATCTTGGAGCCGAGGTCCAGGCTCTCGATCAGCCGGACGTGGTCGTTCCAGAGGGTGACCCTCACCCGTCCGGAGTCGTCGGAGATGTAGATGTTGGCGACCCGGCCGACATTCCCGTCATCCCGCTCAAACTGCCGGACTTCGCCCAGGCCGGTGACGAACCCGGATATGCTGCAGATCGATCCGGGGGCGATCTCCGAGATGGGGGTGATCCTCTCCTGGTACTCGACGGAGAGGTCGCTCTTTCTCACCGCCGAGTAGCCTCCGGCCTGGATCTCCACCTGGCCGTACCTCTCCCGGGAGATGGCGTTGGTCACCTCCAGGGTATCGCCCTCCGCGATCTCCATCTGGGCCTTCTCGTTCCAGAGGGTGAGCCTGATCTTCCCCGAGCTGTCCCCCAGAGTGACGGATCTGACCAGGCCCGGTGAGCCGTCCCGCCGGGAGAACTCTCTTACCGTTCCGGCGTCCACGACCCTGGCCCGGATGTTGAGCTCCCCCATGTCGGCCCTGATCTCCGAGATCTTGAAGGGCTCCAGCCGGATCTTGATCTCGACCTCCACCTCCTCCAGGCCGCCCCGGTCCACCGTCACCTCGGTCCCGAAGTAACCCTCCCGGGTGAAGCCCCGGACCCTGAAGGTCTGATCGAGATGCAGCTCCCCCTGGGAAACGGGCTCGGTCAGCTCGTCCCAGAGGACGATCCTCACCGTGCCGGTCTCATCGGCCAGGGTCAGGTTGGCGACCCTCCCCGCGGAGCCGTCGCTCCGGGGAAACTCGTGGACCTCTGAGATGGAGACGATCTTTCCCACGAAGGTGACCTTCCCGGTCTCGGGCCTGATCCGGTCGATCTTCAGCTCCACCTCGCCGAACTCCCGGGCGACGAGCATCGCCGCCGTCCTCCGGTCGCAGAGCTCGCCCATCAGCTGGACCTTCTCTTCGACCCTCTCCTCGAACTCCTGGGGAGAGATCTGACCGGATATCGAGTCGTAGATCTCGCCGATCTCCCGGTCCACGATATTCACCTTCAGGCCTTCCCCGCCGGGGCTGCCGCCATGGCTGGGGTCTTGAGGTAGCTGGCGTTGCACCGGGAGACGAAGAGGTCGCAGACCTCCTTCGGGTTGCCGTCAGCCGATATTTCGCCGTTCTCGATCAGCACCGCCCGGTGAGATATCTCCCGGACGAAATCGACGTGATGGCTGACGATGAGGATGGTGGTCCCATACTCGGCGTTGATCCTCTTCATGGCGTTGGAGACCCCCCGGAGGGTTATAGGGTCGATGTCCCCGAAAGGCTCGTCCAGGATGAGGATCTTGGGGTTTGAGGCCATGAGGAGGGCGATGGAGACCCTCACCTTCTCCCCGCCGCTGAGCTGGTGGGGGTACTTATCCAGGACCGAAGGATCGAGGTCCAGAACCCTGAAGACCGGCTCCGCGTACCTCTTCGCCTCCGTGGCCGGAAACCGGGGAAAAAGCTCGCCGAATACCTCTTTGGTGAGACCGAGCTTGTCCAGGACCGCCTTTGCCTCCTCCTCGGTCATGTCGGTGAGGGTGTAGATGACATCCAGGACCTTGTCGCTGATGCCCAGCTCCTCCGCCTTCTTCCGGGCGTGATCGACGACGTCCTGACCCTTCACCCCCAGCTTATAGCCGATCTGCTCCAGGACCGTCTCCCGGGGGAAGAGGGCAAACTCCTGATACATTATGCCTATGTTCCTCCGGACCTCCATCCTCTCCCGGGAGTACTCCACCATGTCCACCCAGTCGTCTCCGAGCCGGTAGAAGACCGATCCCTGATCGGGTTTTGCTATGCCCTGAACGATCTTGAGGAGGGTGGTCTTTCCGGCGCCGCTGGACCCGATGAGGGAGGTGATCTCCCCCTCCCGGATCTCCAGGTTCAGGTCCTCGATTCTGAGCACCTCGCCGGTGCCGACCAGGTAGTTTCTCTTGTAAAGCTCCACCACCCTGATGGCCGGGGGTGCGTTGGGCCTCAGGGCGAGGGGTTCGGCCTTGCCCAGGAGGGACAGGAACCGCGATAAGATCTCGCCGGGCTCCCCCACCTCCCGGATCTCCCCTCCGTCCAGCCAGATCAGCCTGTCCGCCAGGTATCTGTGAACCTCGGGGAGGTGAGATACGACCACGGCGGTGATCCCCAGCTCCCGGTTGACGTTCTTGATGGCGTCGAGGACCTCCTGCTTCGTCGCCGGACAGGCCATGGTGGCCGGCTCGTCCAGGAGGAGGAGCTTCGGCTTTTTGGCCAGCTGTCTTGCGATCAGAAGCCTCTGCTTCTCTCCGCCGCTGAGGATGGTGGCGAGGTGCTTCGCCTTCCTATCCAGCCCCACCAGCTTCAGGTACCCCATCGCCTCTTCCATCACCTCTTCGTACTCGGGGTTGTGCTCCGTGGGGATCGTCTCGTAGCCGGTCTTTCGGGAGTAGATCCGCTTGGCCACGTTGTTGAGCGCCGACTCGGTCCAGAGGCCGAAGTCCCTCTGGAGGTGGATCGCGGTGATCTGCCTCTGTTTCTGCACCAATTCCGGCCCCGAGTCGGGCGATATCTCGAGGCCGTCGATCTCGATCCTGCCGGAGTCGAAGGTCTCAATGCCCCGCAGGATCTTCAAAAGAGTGCTCTTGCCGCTGCCGCTCTTCCCCACGATCCCCAGGATCTCTCCTTCTTTTGCGGTGAAGCTCACGCCTTTGAGGGCCTCCACCTGGCGATCTTTCAGCTGGTAGACTTTGGATAGTTTCTCAACCTGGAGCAATATCAGGACCTCCTATTATTTTTCATTTCGTCAATATATAATCATATACACATTCTCTCGCCGCAAGTTTTGCGCCGCCGACCGTTTACGAGCCTGTTACGTTGCCTGGTTACATGCCCGATTGTGCCTTGTTAAGTGCCCGGTCGCTTGGGCCGGCTACATGCCCATTCTCCTTCACGAAAGCTTCAGACGGTATCGGCGCTCGGCATGGGGCTCAAAGGAGCAAAGGCTCTCCCGTCGGCGGCTCACCCTACCGGTGGCCATCCCTCTGGAGGTCTCACCGGATCTTGGTCCCCGGCGGGACGGGCTTCTCCGGGCCGAGGAGGACGGCGGCATCGTCGAGGTCGGCGGCCAGGAGCATCCCCCGGGACTCGACCCCGAAGAGCTTGGCGGGCTCGAGGTTTGTGAGGACGACGATACGTCGGCCCACCAGATCCTGGGGTCGGTGGGTTTTGGCGATCCCGGCCACGATCTGCCTCTCCTCTGAGCCGATGTCGACCATGAGCCGGAGGAGCTTATCGGATCCCTTGATCCCTTCCGCTGACAACACCACCCCGATTCTGATCTCCAGGCGCTTGAAGTCTTCGTACCTTATGACGTCCATCTTCTCTTCCCCCTTCGTTCCGCCCTTCTTCGCCTCGATGGCGGCTATCCTCCCCCTGAATATCTCGTCCAGGCCGGATACGAGGGAGTCGTCCATCTTGCTGAAGATGTGCTCGGGGGCGCCGAGCCGCCTTCCCGCCTCCATGGCAACCAGGGCGTCGTCGAAGGAGGCATCAGCTGCGGTTCCTTCAAGTCCCAGCTGTCTCCAGGCCGACTCCATCTTCACCGGCATCACCGGCTGGAGGATGATGGAGAGGGCTTTGGCGATCAAAAGGCAGTTTCTCAAAACGGCTCCGCAGCGGGCCCGGTCGGTCTTGGCGAGCTTCCAGGGCTCGTTCGCCTGGAAGTAGGTGTTACCATAGTCGGCCAGGGCCATGGCCCCGTCGGCCATCTTCTTGAACTCGTATTCGGCGAGGGCGGCCTTCACCTCGGCCAGGGTCGTCTCGATCTTCGCCCTCACCTCGGGGTCGATCTCGCCTTCGGGGACCGACCGGTCGAAGTTCTTGGAGGTGAAGGTCACGGCCCGGTTGACGAAGTTGCCCAGGGCCCCCACCAGCTCGCCGTTGACCTTATCTCCGAAGATCTTCCAGGAGAAGTTCAGCTCCTTGGTGTGGGAGGTGTAGGAGGCCAGGTAGTACCGGAGGAGGTCAGGGTGGAGCCCTTTATCCAGATAATCGTCGATCACCCAGACCACGTAACCTCGGCTCTTGGAGAAGGTCTTGTTATCGATCTTGAGCATGCCGCTGGCGACGACGGCGCTGGGGAGGGTGTAGCCCGCCCCCAAAAGCATCGCCGGCCAGAAGATGCAGTGGTGGTAGACGATGTCCCCTCCGATGAAGTGGACGATTCGAGAGGGGCGTCTCCAGTAGCTCTCCCAGTCGCCCCCGGTCCGCTTCGCCCACTCCTCGGTGAAGGAGATGTAGCCGATGGGAGCGTCCACCCAGACGTAGACGACCAGGCCCTCGGAGCCTGGGAACTTGACCCCCCAGTCCAGGTTTCGGGTGATGCACCAGTCTTTCAGCTCCTGTTTGACCCACTCCAGGGCGTAGTTTCTGGCGTTCTGGGTCCCTCCCAGCCCTTCGAGGTACTCGATGAGGAAGTCGCTGAAGGCCGAGAGCTGGAAGAAGTAGTGTTTCTGGGTCCGATACTCGGCCCCGCTGCCGCAGACCTTGCAGACCGGATCTGCGATCTCGCCGGGCTCCAGGTGGCGGCCGCAGCCCTGGTCGCACTCGTCGCCCCGGGCGGGGGCGCCGCAGTAGGGGCAGGTACCCTCCACGTACCTGTCGGGGAGGAATCGATCGCAGGAGGGGCAGTAGGCGAGCTGGATCTCCTGGGGGTAGACGTACCCCTCCTCCATCAGGGCTTCGACGATGGACCGGGTCCGGTGGTGGTTTGAGGGGTCGTCGGTGTTTCCGAAGTAGTCGAACTCCACCTCCATCCGCCGGAAGACGTCGTCAAAGTGGTCGTGGTATCGGGACACCAGCTCCGTGGGGGTCGTCCCCCTCTCCTCGGCGTTGACCACGATGGGCGTTCCGTGAGAGTCGGAGCCGCAGATGAAGAGGGGCTTTTTTCCCATCTTCTTCAGCCCCCGGACGTAGATGTCGGCGGGGACGTAGGTTCTAAGGTGGCCGATGTGACAGGGGCCGTTGGCGTAGGGCAGTCCGCAGGTTACGAGTGTTGGAAGTTCGGATGGAGCCAAATCAGAACACCTGGCGAGGGCTATGCCCAAACTTCCTGATATACGTTTCCCATCCCAAAAATAAATGATACCAATCGAGGGTGGAAGGCCCGGTCGTCAGACGCTTCCTCGACCATCCGGCCTTTCAGCCCTCAGAGTTCAGATCCAGCCTGGATCACCGGGCAGACCTCATAGCTATTTCGATGATACAGCGCTAATCGGCACATAGCGCTAATCGGTATAGCACTAATTCGACACTAGCACTAATCGGCCTTCAACGCCTCCCAGTATGCATCGAAGTTCAGCTGAACCTCGTTCAGATGGGCGACTACCTCCTGATCAATGGAAAGGCTCTCGTTACTTACACACGGGCACGGGGCGGAAAGCTCCCGGGCGTCAACGCCATTTACAAACTCCATGCTCACCGCGCCTGTGGGGCCCATCGTCACCGCCACTCCGAACCTGCCGTCCTCCTGGAAAGTCATGGAGGGGTTCAGGATGGCGTCATCGATGGGGGCGATGTCTATCATCTCTGGGCCTCCGACTCCGTCCACGCCCCCACCTCCACCGCAGCAGCCGTCCGCCGCGGTCGAGAGGAGCATGGCCGCCAGCACCAGCAAAACTATCGATCTCATCTTCATCGCAACTCCCTTTCTTCAATGCAGGTTTTTGACAACCTGGCTTATGACATGTCGGGACAAGCTGAAATATCCATCGGATATCATCTGGAGGCCGGTGCCTCCAAACCCTTTTTATAAAAACCTGACACCCAGCGCACGCATCATATGAAACGTGTCGATATGCTCAACACCGAACGCTCTGCATGCATTTGGGATCTTTATCTCTCTCTTTGCCTCGGGGCTGAACTGTTCATGGGTGACCACGATACAATCCTTGGCCAGCGCATACGCCACCAGCCAACTATCCGGCACATCGGCAAACTTGGCTTTGGCTGCTCCGGTAAACTGAGTCTGACCTTGAGACCAGACCACGATCTCGCGGTAAGCCTCGGTTATCGCATTTTCGTCTGTTGAGGCGAAGAACTGATGAAAACTGCCACTGGCCTAATCTGCAAGCTCGTCGCCACCCCGCTTTAGTTCAATCTCAACGCGGTCGATGCTAAGCAGCCTGCCGTTTTTGGCATGATTAATTAGCGCCATCCAAAAGGGCGGCGCGATGTCAAAGGCGTAGTAGCGACGGTGCGCCTCGATGAAGATGTTGGCATCGAGAAGAAAGGGGCAAGAGGTGCTCACGGGGCCCCTCCGATGGCGAGTGATTGGGCATATTTCTCAAAAGTATTTCCGTAGAGCCCTGTCAGATGATACGCATCACGATAAAGAAGCCTGCCTTCCCTGGCAGCACCTATCACTACCCGAGCAAAGCGTCGGCCTATCCTCAAGTTCTGGTTGGCGTAGAAATTGCCGCCTTCCTGGCCCTGGCCGGCGGCAGCAGCCACCTCTTCTCTCTGATAGTCTCGGTAAAAATCTAGATACTCGTTTTTCGTGATGAGCTCCAGATCTAACGCTCGACGGACGACAACGAGTTCGCTGACTTTGAAGTGACGAGCTACAGTCTGGTAGGGCTTCTGCTCTTGCTTTGCGGAGGGCCAAATGTCGCGTAGCTGGCTTTTAGGTACCAGAAACTCCGCAGCAACGCGGTTACAGGCGAGCTCGGTTTTGTCGTCAGCGGGCTGAAGTTCCCGCAGGTCAAAGGCGGCACTGCTGCCAAACCACACATGCGCCAGCTCGTGAGCCAGGGTGAACATCTGGGCAGCCTTGCCATCTGCGCCGTTCACGAAGACCAGCGGAGCATACTCATCTACCAGGACGAAGCCTCGAAACTCGGCAGGGTCCAATTTGCGATGAGTGTTATTGCCGACGACGCCGTTCACAACCACCAGGATACCGGCTTCCTCCATCCTGTTTCGAAGCTGCCGGAGCGCGTCCGCCCAGGTGCGATTGCCGGCAGCCCATCCGTCGGAGAGCCCCAGCGTCTCTCGCATCTCGACAGCGAGCCGTTCTGGCTCGACGGCGGGCTCTGCCGAACGGACGAAGCTCAGCGGCTCATTACCCTCTTCGATCAGATATTCCCGCATCCAGGCCTGGCGACGCTCCATCATCTGGACCGTCTCCAGGAGGTCGGGACTGGGACGTTGCAGACGCCCATCGCCGAGGGTGCGGAAATGGGGAATTGGAAGCCGCTCTTCGGGAGGATCTGGAAGGAAGAAATATCCAAGCGGGGTCGAGGTGGCCTTCGCGAAAGCCTCAAGTTGACGCAGCGTCGGCTGAATTTCGCCGCTCAGCCACTCGGGGAGCTTGGGGAACCGCTGTTCAAGGTTCGCTCTCTGGCCCGAGCGCTCCAGCGCCCAGCAAATAACAGATCCGCTAACGGATATTCTAGTCATACCGCACGATCCATGATGAGTGGGCATTCGACATTCAAATCAATTCTGCGGACATTGGTCAGCGAAACCGCCCAGCTTGCAGGCGTCTATAAATAGAGCACCGCTCCGCCAGTCTCGTAACTTTAGATCTCTTTGTACCAGCAAATTTATGTGCGTTTTACTCTGGCATCATTTATCTTATTTTGCTCTGGCTTCATTCGTTCATTACATGGACTGGCCTCATTGGCAAGCGTCTCAAATTCAGAGCTGATAGCAATATCGAGGATCCTCGTCTATTCTGTTCTGGAGCATTAGCAGTGTGCTCAAGCTTCCCAGGAGCGAGATTTCTTCGTCGGGTGGACCAAAAGATAAAATGAGTGAAGAACTAATGATAGGTCATGAAATACTATCCGCTAATTATGTTAGTAGCTGTTATTTATTCAGTATCGGGAGAATCTGTTGGTGCATCCAGCGAAAATAGTTGGGATATTGATTTCGCTCAAATATTAACTGCAGTTTTAGCTATTTGGGGGGCAGGACTGTCAACCTATAATACGTATTAACAGCGAAGAATGAATAAACCTAATATAAATATAGAAATACAAGATGGTCACTTTGATAAAATACTAAAATATAGCAGCTATGGGCCTGAAATCGAGAAGGATGTTCCTGCCGTTATTTTTGTTGCCATAAATAAGGGTCAGAAAGCGATAACGTTAGATGATTTTGATTTGCGGCTTAAAGATAACAGAAAAATAAATGTGAATTTCAAAAAGGAACGGCTCTGTTATACTAAGCATCATTTATCATTTCCGTATGAGTTGTTGCCAGGCAAGCGAGTCGATTATCACATATATGTTGAAGATATTGCACAGGCACTTAGAGAAATGGGTTATTCAGGAAAAATGAAGCTAATTGGTAGTTTTAAAGATCAAACCGGCAAAGTGTATTCTAGTTGTTCGTATTGCCTGGATATAGACGACTATTCTGAGATTAACTCCTAAAATCTGGGATATAAAAGCGCCGAGGGGGAGGTTCGAACTCCCGCGACCCTTACGGATCACAAGCTTTCAGTGCAGAATTCCAGGCTTGCGCCTTACCACTAGACTACCTCGGCACGATTTCGCTGCGATTACGACTTTTTGGCCCACATCTTCGGATACGTCCCCGGAGCCATGACCACCCTCGAAGTCTTGGCCACGATCCCGGTGGCCGACTTCATCATATCCTCGCTTCTCATGGCGGCCTGGGCCACGGCAACAGCCTCTCCTTTCAGGGTATAAATAACTACCTTCTCCCCCTCCTCTATCCCCGATTCGAGGCTGAGGAGCCCCGGCGCCGCCAGGGGCGCCCCGTGACAGATGGCGTCGACGGCGCCGTCGCTGATCACCAGGGCCGGCATGTGCCGGAGGGCGGCCTCCACGGGCTGGATCGCCCGCCGCAGGGGTGTCTCGTCCCCGGTCTCCCGCCAGACCTCTTTCGCGTCCTTGAGGTCGTGGAGGGTGACCAGGGTCTCGTCCTCGCGGAAGGGTCCGCTCTTGGTCCTCCGGAGCTCCTCCATGTGGGCCCCTGAGCCGAGGGCGAGGCCGATGTCGTGGCAGAGCTTCCGGATATAGGTTCCCGCCTCGCAGCCGACCCGGAAGAGGACGCTGGGCCCCTCGATCTCCAGGACTTCCAGGTAGTAGATCTCCCTCGTTCGAAGGGCTCTTTTTACGCTGGACTTGAGGGGCGGCCGCTGGTAGATCTCGCCCGAAAACTCGTTGCATACCTCGATGATGCTCTTTCGGGGGAGGGTGGCATGAAGCCGCATCAGGCATACGTACTCTTTGCCGGCGGAAAGAAGGGTCTCCACGACCCTCGTCGAGTCGCCGAGCATGGTGGGGAGGATCCCCGTCACCTTGGGGTCGAGGGTGCCGCTGTGGCCTGCGCTCTCGATCTCCAGGATCCTCTTCACCCAGGCCACCACCTCGTGGCTGGTTGGCCCCGGCGGCTTGTCCAGGTTAATGCAGCCGAGACGGATGTGTTGGTCCAGGGGCCGCTGGTCTGGAGAAGAACCGTATCTTGGGTCCGTCCTCCCCTCCCTCCGGACGAGGGCCTCCCGGGGCCGATCAGACGGCAGAGCTCTTGGCATCTTCGATTAACCTCACAGCGGCGAGGACTATGGCTACGACGCCTTTCTCGTCCCAGGTCCCGGTATCTATCACCAGGTCGTAGACGGAGAAGTCGTTGACGTTCAGGTTGTAGTACTTCTCGTACCTTCTCGCCTCGCTCTCCTCCCGGACCCTTGACTCCCGCAGGGCGTCCTCCACCAGCTTCCTCTCCCGGGCGGCGATCCTCTCGGCCCGGACCATCCGGTCGGCCTTGAGGAGGATCTTCAGATCGGCGTCCAGTATGTGGCCTGAGAGCCTCCCCTCGAAGATCCCACCGGACTCTGCGGCCATCGCCCTCTGGGCGTCGTCGATGAGGTAGTCGATCTCGGGGCCTTCCTCTGCGATCCTGCCCAGCTCCCCCAGGGAGACGCCTCGATCGCTGGCGATCTTTCGAAATAGCTCCCCCGAGTTGACCCAGCGGAGGCCGAGCTCTCTAGAGAGCAGCCGGGATAGGGTGCTGGTGCCGGTTCCGGGTGGGCCGCTGACTGTGATGATCATCAGGTACCGCCGATGTCCAGGGCTTTTCTTATGATCTGCGATACGGGTATGGAGCAGATGAAGTACCAGTAGAACCAGTAGAATATGGGGCCCATCACCGTCTCGGAGATCTCGTGTACGCCCCAGAAGGGGAAGTTGAGGTAGAGGGCGTTCTCGTCGATGTAGAGGTAAGCCCACATGAACAGGGGTATGGAGACGATCCCGATGTAGAGCATGGGCTTCAGCTGCATCTTCATCATCTTGCTCTGATCGCCCAGCATCTCCCTCTGCTGGACCTGGAGCTGCTGCTGGCGGGCCTTGTCCCCGGCGAGCTGAGCCTCCCGAAACTCCCGCTGGAAGCTCCTCATCGTCTCCTGCTGCTTTTTGAGGTAGCCCCAGTCCATGGTGTACTTCTGGATGAGGCTGGCGTAAAGGCCGGTGATGGCGGCGAGGGCGAAGAGGACCATGTGGAAGGGGAGGATCTCGGGGAGCCACCCGAGAACCGCGTTCATCACCTCTCCCACGTTGTGCCTGAACTCCATGCTCACCATTATCCCCACCATGAGGGCGGTTCCGATGCCCAGGAGGAGGGAGTCGATGGACTTCGTCAGGCTGCCGTTCTTCATGCCGCCTCACCGAAGAACTTTCTCATCATCGGGTACATCTCCTGGATCTGCTCGCTGGCTATCTGCTCGTAGAGCCGATAGACGATGCTCACGGTCAGGAGAAGTCCGGTGCCGCCCGCGCCTCCCAGGGTTCCCATGAGGCTTGCGACCAGGGTGAGCAGGCCGATGATGACCCCTCCGATCACCGTCACCTTGGGGATGTACCTCCCCAAAAGCCTCTCGATGCTGACCGGATTTCTCCGATGGCCGGGGACCTGGAGTCCCGAGGCGTGGATCTTGGCCGCGACGCTCTTCGCCCCCATCCCGGTCGTCTCGATCCAGAACATGGCGAAGATGACGCCTCCGACGATCAGAACGGCGGCGTCGGTGAAGACATGAAGCCAGATCTGCCATCCGGCTATCGGAGCAAGACCCAACAGCTCCATCCCCGGGTTGCTGTTGGAGACCAGGCTCGGTATCCAGTCGTAGGGGCTGTTTATCGGCGATAGGTAATACATCAGCCCCGATATCGGCTGGGGCGAGGTGGCGCTGACCAGCTCGCTGGTCATCATGTCGTACCGGGAGGTGGAGGTGAAGGTGCCGATGATGCTCGAATAGGCGGTGTAGACGATGTTCACCCCGGCGGCGGTGTCGGTGGTGCTGGCCGTGGTGATCGTTCCGATCTTGCCGGCGAGGAGGGTCCCAATCATCTGGATGTTCGCCTGGAGGGCTCTCACCAGAATCATGGGGAGGACGCTGGCGTAGACCAGCTTCACCGGGAACCTCCCTCTCGCGCCCCGGACGGAGCTGTGGGCCAGGGGTATCTCGATCCGGGTGCTCTCCACCAGGACGACGAAGAGGATGATCATTATCGTGGTTATGAGGGCGAGGATCCCGCCGTCGATGAAGACCCGCTCAAGGCCGGAGGAGGTGAATACGTCCTCGAGGCCGAGGACGTCGTTTGTGAATATGAAGACCCATTTCGGGATTATCCCTATGGGCAGGCCCCTGTCCCCGATCGTCCAGTTGAAGAGCCCCGTGATCAGCGACTGGCTGACTCCGGCCACGATGAAAAGGCCGACTCCCGATCCGATACCCCACTTGCTCACCACCTCGTCCATGAAGAGGACGAGGACTCCGCCGATGCAGATCTGGACGAATATGAGGAAGGATATCAGGCCCAGGGATACCCCCAGGGACGAAGCCAGGCCCGGGTCGGGGAGGAGGTAGCCGCCCGTCACCTGGGGCAGGGCTTCCACGATGATCATGACGAAGACCAGAAGCTTCTGAGTCCCCTGGAAGACCGCCTGGTCGCGCGGATCTCTCAGGTTGAGCTTGATGATGTCGGCTCCCACCAGGAGCTGGAGGACGATAGAGGCGGTGACGATGGGACCTATCCCCAGGAGCATCAGGGAGCCGAAGGATCCGGCGAAGAAGGCCCGATACATTCCGAAGAGGTCTCGCGATGCCGGGGAGAGGCCGAAGAGGGAGACGTTGGAGAGGGCGAAGTAGAGGATGAGGATGCCCACGGTCCAGCTGAGCTTCTTCTTAAAGTGGACGTGACCTTCGGGCCTCTCCACCGCCGGCAGCCTCCGCACAAAAGGCTCTATCGCGTAGAAGAAGCTGTGCTGATTCATGATACCACTACTTCACCGCCGGCCTCTTCGATCTTCGATCTGGCGGAGGCGGAGAAGGCAGCTGCGCTGACCGTGACGGGCTTGGTGAGCTTGCCCCTTCCCAGGACCTTCATCTTCCCGAGATCGATCCGGCCGTCATCGCCTGCCATCGAGTCCAGCTCGCCGACGTTGATGACGTCCACTTCCCTGGCATTGGGCCGGGTAAAGCCGTGCTTGCCCATGACCCTTCCTCGCATCAGGTCCCGAACGAAGTGATGCTTGCATCCCCCCGCATTGCCGGTGCCGCCTCTCGACCCGGCTCCTCTGCGGTTCTTATGGGTGCCGCCTCCGCAGGTCCTGCTGCCCCGGAACTTCTTAAGCTTGCTTTTAGGCATGGTCCTACCTCATCTTCCAGATAAGATCTGAGATCGACTCGTGGTAACCGAGTTCACCGCCCTCTTTGACGGTCTTCTTGGTGCCGCGGTGGCCTTTCCTCGGCGGATGGAGCCTGAAGACCGGCTTTATCCCGGCGTCCTTGAGGCTCGCCCCTCCCGAAGAGACCGCCGAGGCGAACTCTTTAATCGTTCCGTAGGAGGTCGTCTCCTTTATGAGCTGGTCAGTCAGCCGCTTGTTGCCGTTCAACCTCCCCCGCATCTCCAGGATAGTCGCGAGAGCGATCTCGTCGATCTCTCCCCAGGCTACGTAGTCTTTGACCTTCTGGATCATGCCCCTGTTGTGGGGGTTGTCCGGCACCACGACGCAGTGGTTTATCCTGTGAAGCCGGAGCATGTCGAGGGTATCCTTGATCTCGGGCTTGGTATTGACGCTCCCTCGAAGTCTCACTATCGCATACATCGTCATACCCTCATGGTGACGGTATTCCGCAGGGCGTTGTAGGTGGCTTTGGCGAAGTTGAGGGTGGTCCTGGTGTTCCCCGAGGACTTCGTCCAGACGTCCTGGATCCCGGCCATCTCCATCACCTTCTTGGCGGTTCCACCTGCGGCGATCCCCAGGCCCCTTGGTGCCGGGATGAGGGCAATGGAGACGGATCCGGCCTTTCCCATGACCTCGAAGGGGACGGTATGCTCTGCGCCGCAGCCGCATTCCCAGCTGCCACAACCGCGCTGTACCTTTATGATGTTCAACTTGGCCACATCGATCCCCTTCCTGATGGCGGGGCCGACCTGATTGTCTCTGCCCTGGCCGATGCCGACGTAGCCGTCCTTGTTTCCTACGATGACCGTAGCCCTGAACTTAACCCTCCGTCCTGAGTCGGTCATCCTCTGGACCATGTTTATATCCAGAACCTCGTCCTCAAGCCCGGGGAGCAGGGCGTCCACGATCCCCGCCTCTCTGATGGGGAGCCTGGACTTGAGCGCCTCGTCGAAGGTGGTGATCTGCCCCTCGTAAACGAGCTTGCCCAGCTTGGTCTTGGGGACCCATTCCTCTTTGTATTCCATCCTCATCCTCTCACCCCATTATCTTCTCCCGGACAGCCTCGAACTCGGCCACAAACTCCAGGCCCCGGTAGGCCTCAATATTCTCCCCGCGGATCCGTTCCTCGGCCGGGAAGATCTCCGGGCTGTGGGGCACCTCTATTCCGGCGTCCACCACGCCCTTGAGGGCGGAGTATATCCTGTTGCCCCTGGTGTTGGCGTGAATCCCCATATCCAGGATCGCCTCCGTCTCTCCCATGGCCTTCATCCTCTTGCCGAAGAGGAGGCCGGCCAGGTAAGACGCGGGGACGTTCCCGGTGTTCTGCTGGTAGCCGAACTTCTTCAGCTCCTGGGAGCTGACGGTGAGGAGGGTTCTGTCTCCGGCGGGCTCTGCAACCACCAGCTGCAGGGTGATGTTCTTGTTACCCTTCCTTATGACAAGCCTGGGCCTTCTTGAAAGGATGAGCTTGTATCTGAAGTGATAATCGGTCCTGCCCTCCCTGCGCCTTCTGAAGGGCACCTTGTATCTCGGTCCGGTTGCCATCAGTCACTCCTCGTTAGACCTTTTGCCTTGATGTACGCGTTGAGATGGGCTGTGCTGCGGTACTCGCCGCCCTTGGCCTTCCGATAGAGCATCCGATAGGTGTGGCGATCGATCTCGCCGTCCTCTCTCAGCCCCTTCAGCCTGCGGCGAAGAGCCCGGATCTTGGTCATCCAGATCTCTTTCTTCGGAGATCGGGAACCCTTGGCGCCCTTTCTCCTGCCCTGGCCCTTCTGATGGCCGTAGGCCCTCTTGGCGGCTCTCGCCCGATATCTAGCGCGGCTGTTGCCCTTCTTCGGCTTGGCCTTGATGTTTCCGGCCTCGATCTGAGACCTGATGTCCTCTCTGGTTATGGCGTCGGCGATCTCGCCGGCGACCTCAGGATCGGGGTTGATCCAGACCCTGCTCTCGCCCACCTCGAGGACTGACGCCGCAAGCCTCTTCTGAGTTGAGAAGTTCGGCAATTCAGTCCCCCCCTGAAGTGGGGTTTAGAACCTTCAGGTTCATCTCTCGGGCCATCGCCTCGATGGCGTCTCTCTTCTTCATGCCCACGGTCCCGGCGATGCGGACGGCACAGCCCTCGGCATTCTGCAGGTCCTCGGGATTGCTCACCAGAACCTCTCTCATGCCGCAGGGGTGATATCCCCGAACGCCTTTGGGGCTCCCGTATCCGGCCTTGACCAGCTTCCCCTTGGCAGCGATATGCTGTCTGAGCTTGTTGTGCAGGCCTCGGGGCCGCCTCCAGCTGGGCGAGAGCTTCTTCTTTTTATGGGAATCGCAACGGTTGAACTCGGGCTTCTTCTTCTTCTGCCTCGCCCGAACCTTCATCAACCTCAGAGTCTCGGAAGTCAACTCCGTCACCTCTTGTCCACCAGGTATATCCCGTCCTGGAATACTCTGATGTCGAACCCTCTCACCTTGGTCGCCTGCTCGATGTTGGCCATCGTCTGGCCCACCAGCTCCCTATCGATCCCGCTGACGATCACGGTGTCGCCCTTGATCTCCACCTTGGAGTCGCCCATGATCTTGGCCGATCGGGGCTTCCTCTCGCCCAGGAAGTTGCTGATCAAGAGCTCTCCCTTGGTGGCCTTCAGCTGAATTGGGAAGTGAGAGTATACGGCCTTCATCCTGTACTCGAAGCCGTCGCTGACCCCTTTGATCATGTTGTTCAGGTGAGCGGCGGTGGTTCCCACCATGGACCGGTGCCGCTTCCTGGTGATCTCGGCGTCCACGACCAGGCCGGACTCATCTTTTCTGATCTCTATTCCAGGATACCAGAGGCGCCTTGAGACCGTCCCCAGGGGGCCGGTCACCGTCACCGTGGCCTCGTCGCCTATCTCCACGGAAACGCCTTCTGGAACCTCTATACGTCGCGCCAACTCCTTGACCATCTCCACCACCTAGTAGACGTAAGCCAGAAGCTGGCCGCCGATCCCGCGCTCTCTGGCGTCGACGTGAGATATGACCCCCTGGCTGGTGCTCATGATGAGCACCCCGAAGTTTCGGGAGGGTAGGTACCTCTTCTCCCACTTCTCCAGGTCCGAGACCTGGGTGGAGAACCGAGGCTTGATCACGCCGCACCGGTTGATCTTTCCCTGTAAGTCGACCTTGAAGACGCCGGACTTGCCGTCGTCTATGAACTCGAACTCGCCGATGTATCCAAGATCTGCCATGACCTTCAGGGTGTTACCGATGAGCTTGGAGGCGGGCTGGATGATGCATTCTCCTTTGCCGACGTCCTCAGCGTTCTTAATGATGGACATGGCATCGGCAAGTGGATCTAACAGTACCATCAATCATCACCTACGAGTACTTCTCAAAACCCATCTCCTGGGCGATTTCTCTGAAACACTGCCTGCAGAGATAGATTCCGTATTTTCGGATGAGCCCCGGCTTTCTGCCGCATCTCTTGCAGGCGTTTGCGCCTCTGCCGAAGCCCTTGGTATCAGTCTTCATACTGCCGCCTCCACGACGTCGACGCCGTATTTATTTTTGACATACTCCATGGCGTCGTCTCTGGTGACCCGGTGGCTCGTGGCCATCTTGGCCCTGGCGATTCGCCTCCGGGCTACCCGGTATCCGGGCCGTTTCAGAGCCACGGAGACGTCCATGCCGAAGATCCCGATGTCGGGATCGTACTTCATCCCCGGAAAGTCGGTGTGCTCCTCGACCCCGAAGGAGAAGTTGCCGGTGTCGTCGAAGGAGCCCTTTCTGACGATGGATCCCGCCACCTCCAGGGCCACTTTGAGGAACTCCTCGGCGTCCTTCCCCCTGAGGGTGACCCGGCACCCGATGGGCTCCTTCTTCTTTATCCCGAAGCCGGGAAGGGTCTTTTTGGCCACCGACCTGACGGGGGACCGGCTGGTTATCTCGCCGAGGATCGTCTCGGCGTTGACCAGCCGCTGGCCGCTCTCGCCGGTTCCTATGTGGACGGTCACCTTGTCGACCCGGGGCTCCAACATGACGTTCATATCAGGGCCCCCAGCTTGATGGCGGGCTTATCTCGGCCGATCATGAAGACGTGGTCGACGGTGGTCTCGAAATCCTCCTTGCCGGAGATGATCACCCGGTTGGGCCGGGAGCTCTTGACCACCTCGATCTCCTTGATCGTCCCGACCTCGCCGGAGTGAGAGCCTCCGACGACCATGGCCAGGTTTCCCTCTTTAAACTCGATCACGTCGGCGATCTCTTTATCGGGTATCGACAGGATCACCGAGCTCCCCGTGGTATAGTCTCCCTCGGCGAGGATGTTGGTCCCGTCGTTGAGGTTCAGCTGCATTTTTCCGCCTTTGAGGATCGTTTTGTTCTCGATCCTGCACAGCTTCCTCGCTTCGCCGGCCTCCAGCTGGTGGAGGTTGAACCTTCCTCTGGCGTCCGAAAGGAGCCTGTAGTTGGTGTCCAGAGCAGGGACCGATATCACGTCGAAGATCCCCACCGGGAAGTTCTGGTCCTTTCTCGCCTTGCCGTCGACCAGGACCCCGCCCTCGTGGAGGATGCGCTTCGCCTCTCTGGAGTTGTCGACCAGCCCCAGAAGATCCCTGACCACGACGACCAGGGGTATGCTCCCCTTTGCGGAGTGGGGGCCTGGCTTGCTCTTGGCCACCCAGGTGTGGATCTTCCTGGCGATGGGCCAGCTTCTGGGACTTGCAACCCTCTTCTGATGTCTGCTCACCTAAATCACCTGGAAAAGATCTTCTTCCTTTCTTCGTCGTCCATCTCCATCTTGGTGATGACGACGTTGGAGGGCTGGACCGGCCTGGGCACCTCGGTACCGTCGGCCCGGAATACACTAACTCCGGCTACGTGGATGGTGCCGCTCTTGATGTCCGCCTTCTGGACCTCGCCCTCGGTTCCCGCATGGTCGCCGCGCATCACCTTGACGGTGTCGCCCTGCTTCACCTGAGCGCTGCGAGTCTTCATCTCCTCGCGGAGCTCCTTGGAGAGGGGGGCGTGCATGTACTTCTGCCGTTTGTGAAGGGGGGCGGAGAACCTCTCTTTTCGCTGTTTGCGTGGCTGTTTGCTCTTCATGGTAATCACACTATAATCGACGCGGCCGAGGCGATCTTTCCGTACCGCTCAGCCACCTCTCTGGCCACCGGCCCCTTTATCTCCGATCCCTTGGGAATTCCGGCGGTGTCGGTGATGACCGCGGCGTTGTCCTCGAACTTGACCCTCAGGCCGTCGGGCCTCCGGAACTCCTTCCTCTGCCGAACGATCACCGCGGTGAAGATCTGCTTTCTCATCTCCGGTGTCCCCTTCTTCACCGATACCACCACCATGTCGCCGATTCCAGCACAGGGCATCCTGTTTTTTACGCCCCTGTACCTCTTCACCGAGATGATCTCAAGCATCCTCGCGCCGGTGTTGTCGGCGCATTCCAGGAGGGCCCCGGCGTTGATGGGCCGCGGTATGCAGGCCTTGAGCCCCTTCATCGGACTACCTCCACCACGACGAAGGATTTGGTCTTGCTGAGAGGTCTGCACTCGGCGACCTTGACCACGTCACCGACTTTGGCCTTCAGACAGGGGGGGTTGTGGGCGTGAAGCTTCGACCTCCTCTTCTCGTACCTGTCGTATTTGACGTTCTTCTTCTCGAACTCGCGCAGGACCACCACAGTATCGGTCATCTTATCGCTGACCACCGTTCCGTCAAAGACCTGACCGCGAACGGAAAGCTCTCCATGAAAGGGACATTTTGGATCGTCACAGGCCTTCTCAGGTGACTTGACGCCCAGTCCGACATCCCTCATAATTTCCACCTCGATCTCCGTATTTTTTTGTTAATCCTGTTTTCGGGTTGTGAGACTAAAACTGAGCCCTCTGCTTTCACCTTCAGGCCCTGATACAGGGTAAAAATGAAGCAGTTGCAGGACTTGGGAACGCATCTCTCTCCGCTCCTGGTCTCGATCAGAAAGGTGTTCCGGGTCTCATCTACGACCCGGCCTGATAACCCCACCAGGGTGGGGTTCGTACCACTCGCGACCTCCACCGGAAGGCCTATCAGCTCGTGTCTGACGAGATTCTCAGGAGATATCATCACGTCAGAGCACGCTCCTTCTGTATCGTCTTGATCCTGGCTATGGACCTCTTTATCTCCCGAATCCTGCCCGGGTTCTCCGGGGCGCCGCCAGAGACTACGAGCCCCCTCTCCCGGATGAGCTCACTTTTGAGCTTTTCAAGCTCCTCGCCCAGCTCCTCGGGGCTCATATTCCTCAGTTCATCGACCCTGAATATCGCCATGTCAAGTCACGCTCTCGTCTCACCCTTCGCTCTTCGGCTCTTCCTCGGAGATCTCCTCGGGGGGAGCCTCCTCCTCGACGGCGGCGGACGTCTCGGATTCTTTCTCAATAGCCGTCTCTTCAGAGACCGGCTCAGATGTCTCCTCCACGGCCAGCTCTTCAGCGACCGTCTCCGATCCTTCTTCAACAGCCGGCTCTCCGGCAGCCGTCTCGGATTCTTCATCAGCAGCCGGCACTTCGGCGACCGTCTCTGTGACCTCTTCCTCGACGATCTCTATCTCCAGGTCCTCCACCACGATCTCCTCGGCGGAAGCGCTCCCGGATTCCAGAAGCTCCTCCAGCTCGTCTTTCTTCTCCTCGGGGGGAGCCGGCTCCTCAATCTTCTCCCTGGAGGGAGGAACGATCTGGAACCTGTCCGGGGGCACGGCGTCGGGAGGAACGATCCTCACCTGGCAGCCGATGGTTCCCAGCTTCTTCACCGCCACGGCGTATCCGTGGTCCACGATCTCCTGGGAGGGTTTGCCCGAATGTTTGACGTAGCCGGAGAGGAACTTCTCGACCCGGGACCGGGGTCCTGTCAGCTTGCCGCTGAGGATGATCTCGCAACCGAGAGCCCCGCTCTCCATGACCCTGCGCAGGGTGGTCTGGCCCGCCTTTCTGAAGTACCAGCCCCTCTCCAGGGAGCTGGCCAGCCTGTTGGCCACCACCTGAGCGTTCAGCTCGGCCTTGCCCACGTCCTGGACGTCGATCTGGGGGTTGTCCAGCCGGAAGTTTCGGTCCAGGTCTCGGGTCAGCTTTCGGATCAGTTTTCCGCCCTTTCCGATGACCATTCCAGGCTTTTCGGCATAGACGGTGATCTGGATCCCCATGGGGGTCCTGTTCATCATCATGCCGCCGTAACCGGCCCGACTGAGCTCCTTGGAGAGATACTCGTGGACCAGGGCTTTGGTGAAGCCGTCCTCTACAAATTTCTTCTCTACGCCCAAGTCAGCTCACCTCGGTCAATATCATCTCTATGGATACCGTCTCCGTGTCCTTGGGGGTGGCTCTGCCCATGGCTCGGGGCATCCATCCCCTCAGGGTCCTCCCCTGCTTGGTGGAGACGTGGGTGATCTTCATCTCGGAGGGGTCCAGCCCCTTGTACTCGGCGTTGCTGGTGGCGTTGACCAGAACGCTCAGAACGGCTCTGGCCGCCTTCTGGGGGTACCTGCCGGCGTCCCAGCCCACCAGGCCGTGCCTGTGGGGGACCTTCTTGTTGTGACGCCTGAAGGGGACAGGCCTCTTTTTAGCGATCACGTCTTCCAGGTACTCTTTCGCGGTCTCGGCTCGCATCCCCTTGATAGCGCTGCAGATCTCCAGAGCGTGCTTGGGCGAGATGTGATGTTCCGTGCCCATCGCCCTGGAGGTCTTCTCCCTCTTTGCAGGGGTGATGGAATATTTCAGTCTTCCCAAAATTCACACCTCACTTCAACGGCACGAACTTGCTCGATCGGGTGGCGCCCACGCCGGCGCTGCCGTGAGTTACTCTAGCTCTGGTCAGGGAGTACTCGCCGAGGTAATGGCCGACCATCTCCGGCATGATCTCGACCCGGTTGAAGGCCTTGCCGTTATAAATCTCGATCGTCTTTCCCACCATCTCGGGAAGGACTATCATGTCCCGAAGATGGGTTCTCACCACGTCCCGGTCTTTGACCCTGGAGAGGAGCCTCTTGTGGTCCTTGGTCAGGCCTCTCTTCAGCCTCCTCCGCTGCCTCGCGGGGAGGAGCGGCATGAACTCCTCGATGCTGAGCTGGTTCAGCTCCTCGGTCTTGAGGCCGCGGTAAGTGAACTCCTCTTTCCTCTTCGGAAGCCTTGATCCTGATTTCCTCGCCATACAATCCCTCTTTAACGCTTTCCGGTCCTTCTGGCCGCAATCGACCCGACCTTACGACCGGGGGGTGTGTTCCTGCTGACGGTCTTGGGCCTTCCCGGATGCTGCCATCCGCCGCCTCCGAAGGGGTGGTCCACCACGTTCATGGCCACGCCTCTGACCCTGGGATACTTGCCAGCCTTGGACTTCATCTTGTGATACTTCTTTCCGGCCTTTACGAAGGGCTTGTCGGTTCTGCCGCCGCCGGCTACGACGCCTATCGTCGCCATGCACTGGGGGCTGAGCCACTTCATCTCTCCGCTGGGGAGCTGGACCACGGTCTTTCCCACGTCGTGGGCTATGAGGATGCCGTAGACCCCGCTGGATCGGGCGAACTGGCCGCCGGACCTCGGGCTCGACTCGATGTTGCAGATGGGAATCCCCTCGGGAATCTCCGCTAAAGGCAGGGAGTTGCCCGGCCTGATCTCGGCCGAGGCGCCGCAGGCTATCTCCTGGCCCACGTATACCCCCTCCGGGACCAATAGGTACCTCTCTTCATCGTTGTCCAGGACCACTCTGGCCACCGGGGCGCACCGCGCCGGATCGTGAACTATCTCTTTTACAAGCCCTCGAACGGTCCTGTCCTGGTCCACCTTGACGTGCTTCAGCTCCGCCCTGAACTTGTGAGAGGGCGCCCTATAAGTCGGGGTTCCTCGACCTCGGTTCTGTTGTATTAATCTGTGCCCCATAACCTCACCTCACAATAGTCCCAGGGTCGTTGCCAGCTCGTTGGCGCTGCCGTCGCCGGCCAGCTTCACGGCCGCTTTCTTCTCGCCCTTGGAGGTGATCATCGTCCTCACCGAGATCACCTCGACGTCGTAGAGCCGCTCGAGCTCCTCTTTGATCTCTTTCTTGTTCACGCCGAGATCCACCAGAAACTCCATGGTGTTGTCGGAGTCGATCATGTTGGTGACCTTCTCCGTGATGAACGGACTTTTAATGACCATAGGTCTCACCCAGCCATTTCAGAGAGGATTCGGTCCAGACGGTGAGCCTTCCGGCGTGGGTTCCCGGAGCCAGAAGCTCGACGTTGAGCCTGTCCACGGTGGTGATGTCGACCCCGGGAAGGTTCCTCGACGCTCTGATCAGCCCGCCCTCTTTTCCTGCCACTATCAGCAGGCTCTTTGGCTGCTTGTATCTCCTGCCCCGCATCTTGCCCCGGCCGGCGCGGACGCTCTTGCCATTCTTGGCTCGCAGGACGTCCTCCCAGCGGCCGCAGGCTGCCAGGAACTTGCGGACCTCAACCGTCTTCTCCACGGCCTCCAGGTCGTCTTTGGCCACGATGATGGGCTCGCCGGAGAACAGGTGACCTCTGGCCCGCACCAGGTCGGCGTTCGCGGTGGCGGCTATGGCCGAGCGGATCGCCTTCCTCCTCTCTTTTGTGTTGACCTTCTCGGTTCTGTCCGTCTGGGGCTTGGGAGGGTGGGCTCTCCTGCCGCCTTTGGCCTGGGGGACTCGAGCGGCTCGCCTGCCGTTCAGGATCCTCGGAACTCGAGAGACACCGCGGCCGGTTCCCCAGGAGAGGGCAGAGGTCTTGAGGCCCGATAGCTCATTCGGACCGTAGGGCTGGAGCCTGTTGGCCTGGGCCGCCAGAACCGCCCTCTTTATGAGGTCAGGCCGGAACTCCTCCTCGAAGACCTTCGGCAGCTGTACCTCGCCGACCTCGCTTCCTGATAGATCGATAACCTTAGCCTTCATCACAATCCCTGCTTCGAGTCTGTGCTGACGTAGAGGACCTGAGGCGTCTTCAGATCGGCGTCTTTGGCTCTGACCGCGGTTCTCATCCTGACCAGCCTCTTGGTGGGGCCGGGGACGCTGCCGCTGATGACTGCGTACTCACCCCTGATTATCCCGTATCCGGTAAATCCGCCCTCGGGGGTGATCTCGGAGCCGTCGGATCCGATGGCCAGAACTCTCTTGTTGTACTCGGTTCTCTGGTGGTAGCCCATCTGGCCCAGCAGCGGCACCGTCCACCTCACATGGTGGGGGTTCCAGGGACCGAGGTTGCCTATGTGGCGGCGCTTGCCGCCCCGGGCGTGTTTCCTCTTCTGGAGGTTGATGCCCCACCGCTTGACGGGGCCCTGGACACCCTTCCCCTTGGTGATGGCGGTGACGTCTATGATCGAACCGAGACCGAAGATGCTGGAAAAGGGAACCTGAGATCCGAGAAGGCCGCAGGCCAGCTCGAACTGGTCGGCGATGGTGCCGCCATTGACCTGGATCTCCATCAGGTCCGGGTTCTTCTTGGGGACCCCAGTGAGAAGCTTGGGGTTGGTATGAGCGATCAATCGCAGCTCTTGCATGTCGTCTATTTTAGCCCTGATATCTTCGAGAGATGCGCCCCTGCTGTTCTTGGGGACGGTGATCGACCTTGCGAGGTATGGGTCCAGCTTTTCTGACCAAGCCTCTCCCGCAGCTCTGATCCCGCCGTTGTACTTCTCGTAGACGCGAAGGGCGGCTATGCTCAGGGGGGGAGTCTCAAGGATCGTCACCGGGACGCTGATCTCCATGCCCTCGGTGAGGCTGTTGGGCTTGTCGTCGATCATTATGAGATGGGTCATGCCGGCCTTGTACCCGGCAAAACCGTCCATTCTGGCCTTATCTTCGCCAGCGGCCCAGTATCTCGTCCTGGGGACCTGGCTCTGCGCCCGCTTTCGGGGGCTGAAGGCCAGCGAACCTCGTCTTGGTCGGTGTATGGTTGCCATTTAGCCCTCCAGTGATCGCATCAGGTTGACCTGGGAGAGGGTGGCGAATATCGCCTCTTCGAGCCTCACCGTCTCGGTTCCCTGATGCGGTATGGTGTTAATCATGCAACATCTTTCCATCGTTTCGCTGCTCAAGAACGCATCAACGCCGCGTGCGGGCGAGCCGTAGACCAGTTCCAGACCGCGATCTTGCCCAACGCGGACGATCCGCGCGAGGAGGTCTGGATCAGCTGGCTTCCCCTGCCTGGACGTGGCCACGACTAGCTTCTCCGTCGAGCGGACGTGCTCGTCCAGGTTCGGGATGACCTCGGTCTCGTAGCCCCAGTAGTGGGGTATCTCCGATCGGTCTACCGGCTCCGCGGCGAGGGGTTTCAGCGAAAAGACTCTGACGTTCAAGCGCTGCCCCGGACGAAACCGCTGAGCGGTCTTGAGGGGCAATGGGCACTCAACACCTATGTCCACCCATGCGCCGTTGTCAGATCCCACTTCGTCGACTACTAAACCTACTCTGAACTCGCCGACCTTGAGCGTTGAAACCTTTGAGCTTGTGGGATGATGAGGGGTGCGCAGCGGCGGCAGGATGCCGACGTACCTCAGCTCTTCCATCCGAGGGAAGAGCCGTTTTCGGAGGTACTGGGGCGTCTCTGCGTACTGCAGGATCCGGGATATGAACCGAGAGTCGTCAAACTCCGCGTCGCGGTAGATGACGATCCTGTCCACCCGAAAGACCGCTGCAGCCCTTGCGATCATGCCCACCTTGAGGGTGCGTATCCGCAGATCCCTCGACTCCATCGTTGTGGAGGAGGGGATCAAGATGGACGTCTCGCTGCCACCGATCATCGGATCTTACCCCCAAGACCTATTCCTGATATAAAAAGGTTTGGAGATGAAAAAGAGGGCGGTTCGGCGGCCGCCCGTGACCGTCTGCGGGCCGAGTTCAAAGCCCGGCAAGAAGCCAATTTGAGGGCCGGATCTCCTACCGGCCCGTCGCCTTCTGATAACATGGAATTGTTCGCCTCGTCCCCACCCCCACGCACCCACCCCTATATTATTACTCTTATCGCCCTGCTCTCTTCATGGAACGTTCACGGAATTGGCTTGAAGGTCCGGGGGTCGAGGGTGAGGGCGTTCTCGCAGTAGGAGCAGATGGTGTCGAGGCCCGTCCCGGCCAGGATCGCCCTCTCCACCACCTCCGGGGGCGGGAGGTACTGGGTCATCTCCTCGCCGCAGAAGGGGCACTTTATCTTCAGCCACTCGAGGCTCGTGAGGTCCCGTATATTTTGTACCACCTCTCCGAGGGCGTCGGAGTAGGTCTCGCGGGAGAACGAGATCGGCTTGAGGTGCCGGATCAGGACCGGCATCTCCGCACCCGTCTCCAGGAGGGGGATCACCAGCTGGTCGATCCCGCAGGAGAAGCCGATCTCCTGGTTGACCCGGGGAGAGACCACCCCGTCCAAAGTAAGCAGCGCGATGACGCAATCGGAGTGGCGGATCCCGAACCTCACCCTGTCGCCCGGCGCCACCCCTCGGGCGCGCCGGTAGATGGCGACGAAGCTCTCAAGCCCCACCCGCCAGAGGGCGTCGGCCAGCTCTCGGGCCAGGGGCTCGTCCTCCTCGCAGTGGGTGATGTAGACTTTTGTGATCATGGGATATGGACTCCAAGGGAGAGATGGTCGAGAGGGGTAATCACGGTTTCGGGTGGGGAAGAAGCTGAGAATAATGACCTAAAATTTTTAATTCTAATCTAATCAAGCGGCTTTGCTTTATCTCCTGGCTCAACATTCCTGAAAGGAATTTCATCATATTTTATATTTACCGTATCTCTGCCTGACCATAATGGATCTCTCTGGATGGTTCTTTGCGATTCTTCTTCCATATCAGATCTAATTGTAGAAATCTTTTCTTGCACGTTTATAACAACGCCCGTCCCTATGAAATATTCAATTTTACCCAGTGATTCTCCGGTAATTGGATCGTTGATTTCATTTTTAGATAATCGATAGATTAGGAATCGATCCTCTAAATTTACTCCGTGAATCTCTCCCCTATTAATGACTACTTCGTAGCGATTGACAACACTAGCAACGGTTGCAGGGTAAATCTCCTTCTCTAAGTTCTCACTCATCTTATATACACCTCATTCTTGATCAATTTCACTCGCTAATTTGAAGCGATTTGATTATTGTTTTAGATATTGTTGGTCTTACGTACGTATTTTTCAGAGTTTCTGCATCATTATGTTTTAATCTATTAACTATTTGCTCACATCCATTACGTATGTATGACATTTCAACTTGTATAAATTGATTATCTTGGATATTTATAACACTTCCAGCTCCAACAAGCTGCTCATAATGGCCATCGGTATAAATAAATGATACCATAGTATCTTGAACATATAGGTTTGAAGGATCTAGCAAATAGGCCTCACGAGAGTAATCATCGAATTCTTTAGGCAAACAAGTACGAATTTTTGGATATCTGTTGCGCAACTTAAGTTCTTCTTCTCGCATTTTCATCGATTTATAATTACTATATGAATGATCTACAAATATTATCAATACTAAAATTATAGTAAATATAGAAATCATATAATAATTCCAAGAAACTGTCCTTTCTGAATCCCATCCATAAAATATCGCATATAATCCTGGAATTATAAATCCAAGAATTATATCCCTGCCGATATTTGGTATCATGAAGCTAATAACTGTTCGATACTGTTTCGTCATTCGATAAAACTAAATCAGAATTTGAGATATTAGTATTTTTTCCCTAGGCATCCGAGGTCGTCACCGAATTAAACAAAGCTAGCAGTGAAATTATCTGCCATGGTGGAATATAATTAAGTGGCCATGCTCGTAGCTAGATCGGAAATTGGGAATAGACTGAGACCCAGTGGCACCGGCCTTGGACTCCCAAAGACCAAAACCCTTTTGGTTTACAAAATCAACATAATCACGGATAAATGTAAACCAGAGGCGATAGACCGATGACCATAGGCGAGCGGATCAAGCAGGCGAGAAAGATTCGAGGCATGAGCCAGCGGGAGCTGGCGAAGAGGGCCGAAGTAAGCGCCCAGGCCATATCCAAGTACGAGCGGGATATAAACGCCCCCAGCTCCGCCGTCCTCCTCCGCCTATCGAAGGCCCTGGGGGTTGGGGTCGAGTTCTTCGTCCGCCCTCGAAGCGTCGTCGCGATCATCCCGGACTATCGAAGGCGTCGGGCTTTCCCCAAGAAGAGGGAGGCGGCCCTCATCGCCGAGATCGCCGACTGGCTGGAGAGGTACATCGAGATCGAGAGGATCCTCCGCCCCGACGAGGGCGGGCTAGCGTTCGAGTATCCTCCAGGATTTCCGAGGTCGGTCACTTCGATGGAGGATGTCGAGGCGGCTGCCCTCGACCTGCGCCGGGCGTGGGACTTGGGCTCAGACCCCATCGAGAATCTGGTCCACCTCCTGGAGGACCGCGGCATCAAGGTGGGGGTAGTCGACTCCGAGGATGATCGGTTCGACGCCTGCACCTTCTTCGCCGGGTACGACGGCAGAGCTCCGGTCGTGGTGGCCAGGTCGAAAATTCCCGGCGACCGGCAGCGGTTCAGCATCGCCCACGAGCTGGGCCACCTGATGATCGAGCCGGGCGAAGGGCTGGATGCCGAGAAGGCCGCCCACCGCTTCGCCGGAGCCTTCCTCGTCCCGGAGAAGGCGGCCCGCTTCGAGCTGGAGCTGGCGGCGGGGAAGGGGCTGAGGCGAGACCTCAGCGACTTCGAGCTCCTCGCCCTAAAGCAGAAGTACGGCATGAGCATGCAGGCCTGGATCTACCGGGCGAAGGATCTCGGGATAATCTCGGAGGAAAGGGGGACGGGCCTCTTCAAGAAGTTCAGGGCACGAGGGTGGCACAAACGCGAACCCGGCGCTCAGATCTCGTCAGAGTGGCCGATGCGCTTTGAGATTCTGGTGAACCTGGCCCTGGCTGAAGAGGCGATCTCGAAACGGAGGGCCGAAGAGCTGCTGAACGGCTCGGTTGAGATGGCTCCGGTGAAGGCTGCGGAGGAAGATGAGATCCGAGCCGCTGCTCTGTGTCGCTGACAGCAACATATGGGTCGATCTCCATTTCGGACGATTGGTGGAGAAGACCTTTTCGCTGCCCATCAGATTTGCGGCGCCCGACGTCATAATTAGTGAGCTGCAGCGTCCCTCGGGGTCGGACCTCGTCGCTCTGGGACTTCGGGAGGAGGAGCTCTCAGGCGAGCTGGTGCTGAAGGTGGCGGATCTAGCGGCCCGCTACATCCGACCATCGCGTCAGGACCTCTTCGCCCTCGTCCTGGCGGAAGCTTTTGGGGCGACACTTCTTACAGGCGATGGAGCCTTGAGAGATGCAGCTCGCGAAATAGGGGTGGAAGTCCACGGGACTATATGGCTTCTTGACCAGATGATGGCTCACGGCATTATTGATGGTCGAGAAAGGGCTCAAGCTTTGAAGTTGATGATCGATTATGGAAGCCGCCTGCCAAAAGAGGAAGTTGAATCCAGGCTCGATGAAGATCAAAATGGGTGATGACATCAAAGGCGACATCTGCCCTAAGAACGAGCAGAAAAGCTCATAAGCGACCCGGTCCTCGGGAGGGGAGCCCCGGAGTGAAAATCCATGGAGTACGAGATTGAACCGATATCCTCGGAGGACCGTGAAGAGATAGTCGAGATCTTCAACTTCTACGTCGAGAACAGCTTCGCCGCCTTTCCGGAGAAGCGAGTCCCGACGGAGTTCTTCAATGTGCTGATGGAGGCCTGCAGGGGCTATCCCGCCTTCGCCGCCAGGGGCGCCGGGGAGAGGGTCCTGGGGTTTGCGTTTCTCCGCCCCCACCATCCCATGCCCGCCTTCTCCTCCGCCGCCGAGATAACGATATTCATCCATCCCGAATACAGGGGGAGAGGAATAGGAAGATCCCTAGTCGATCGGCTGGTCGACGAGGCGAAGGGGATGGGCCTCTCCTCGATCCTCGCCGGCATCTCCTCCCGAAACGATGGCAGCATCGCCTTCCACCGGAGCCTCGGGTTCAGAGAATGTGGCCGGTTTTTGGCGATCGGGAGAAAGTGGGGCGAATCCTTCGACGTGGTATGGATGCAGAGGATGCTCTGAGGGGGGGCTTTTGGCCCCGGGCGCCCCGTCCCTTGGCCACAACCGCCCAACTTCATCCGCATTGATATTCCTTCAAGCGCTTTTATGTACGGCGCCTTGCTTACAGAAACGGCAGCGGTTCCCTCTTTCTGTACACCAGAGCCTGGCAGATGGCGATGAGGTCGCCCCCTTTGGTCTTGACCCGGATATCATAGGTCGCAACCCGGTTCGACCTGCTCACCTCCTTTCCCTCCGCCAGGAGGGTCTCCCCCTTCTTCGGACTGCTGACGTAGGTGACGCTCATGCTCAGGGCCACAGAGACGGTGCCGTGGGAGTTTGAGGCGACCTCGAAGGCCTCGTCGATGAGGGAGAATATCGCCCCGCCGTGGGCCATCCCGAAGACGTTCTCCATCTCTTCGGTGAACTTCATCTCCACGAGAGCGTACCCTTCGGCCACCTCGACCAGCACGAGCCCCATCTTCTTCGCATAGGGCTCCTCTGCGACCCTCCTCCGGATCGCCTCAAATATTTCTTCACCCATCGGTCAGCATCTCCCAGCAATCGCTTTGGCGATTCGAATCCGAAACCTTGCCGCCTCAATCTCCATGACGGCATCTCAAAGTCTGAGGTCGTACCTCACCTCGGTGACGGTGCTCCCCCAGATCTCGGAGGTCTTCTCCCCGGTCTCTTCAAAGCCCAGGGACTCGTAGAGGCTCGTGGCGGCCAAAAGCCCCCGGACCGTCCAGAGGAAGACCGATTTGTACCGGGCAGATCGGGAGAAGGCCAGAGCCTCCTCCACAAGCCTCCGCCCCAGGCCCAGCCCCCTCACCTCCGGGGCCAGAAGGAGCCACCGGAGCTGGGCCTGGTCCTCGGAGACCGCGACGATGGCGACGGATCCCACGATCCGTTTAGCTCCCTCGCCTCCCCCTTTCCCTCGCCCTTCCCCTCGCCCCACTGCGGCCTCTCCCGCCTCTCTCCATTCGACAATCCAGATCCGGTCCCGGTCCGACCTGGACATGACGAACTCGGCCAGAGGTCCCGCCACGTAGCCGTCGAAGGTGGAGTCCCACCCCTGCTCCTCAGCGTAAAGGACGCCGTGGAGGTGGACCACCATCCCGACGTCGCCGGGTCGGAGGTCATTTCGGACGGAGATCCGGGAGCATTCGGATTCTGAGGGCATCGCCTTCACCTCGAGGGGCTGTTAGTTCCTGGAGATATTTCTAAATTGCCTCTGATTCTCTCTTCATTCACCGGAGAATTTTTGCCCTCGCCCGAGAAATAGGACAGAGATGAGATCAGGGGACCGTTCCGAGATAGAAATCCAGATCCTGCCGGATGGCGACGGAGCAGAGCCGAAGTGGTGGGACTCGGCCGAGGGGCACAGGTTCGCCCTGGAGGTCCTCCAGCTGAAGCTGAGGAGAGATATTCTGAAGTTCATCGGCGACGGCATCGCCCCGGCAGAGGAGATCGCCGAGAAGTTCGGCATCGATGAGAGGCGTGCGGCCTTCAACCTGGCAATGCTGGAGAAGGCCCTGGTCGTAGAAAGGGTCATCGGCGGCTACAGATCCACTCCCACCGGCCTCTTATACCTCGAAAAGGTCGAGTCGCATCCTTAAAAATCCGAACTTCCTCATCCCTTCAGAACCCCTGTCCATCCGGTCCCACCGCAAGCGGGGCACCCCCTGATGCAGGTCCGTCCGGTCCCGCTGCAGAGGGGACACGTCCTCGGCGGCTGGGACACCATCACCGCCCCGCGGCCTTTGCAGGCGGGGCATCGCCTCCCATCAGATTTCGCCGGAGCCGCTGCAGAAGGCGCAGCCTTTGGATGCATAATTCGCGGGTTCGGGCATCAACAACCCCTTCCCGGCTAAGGGATATCAGGGCTTCTCTCCACCTTATGCCGAGGAGCCCGTCCGCAACATCCGCCCCGCCAACGTGTAGCAATTAAGCCGAAAGCCTTATTACTAAATATGACATAGACATCCAGTGCCGCACGGACGGCGGGATCCTGACCTCCACCAAAATAGACCCGTGCCGATGCTGTGCCCATTGAACGGAACGGGGCCCGGGCGTTGAGCGATGTTCGGGCTCCCCTCTCCCTCTTTTCGCAGGTCTTGAAGTGCAGATCTCAACCTTGGGATCTCGACCTTCGAATCTCGACCTTCGGACCTCAACCTTAGGATCTCAACCGTCGCCCCGCCTGCCATATTTCAGGGCGAGGAATATCCTCTGGATGGCGGTCAGGTTCGAGAGGAGGGCAGCGATGACGATGGCTCCCAGAAGCCAGCCGTCTTCGAAGAGGAGGGCCCCGATCATCCCGGCGTAGATGAGGATCAGCCTCTCCGCCCTCTCCAAAAGCCCCCCCATCTCTTTTGCCAGGACCAGCTGGTCTTTGACCAGCCCCCGGTGGTCGGCGTAAGCCCGGACGAAGGAGGTCATGACCGCCCCGAAGATGAGGATCGCGATCCAGGCGCCCACGGGGATCAGAAATTCGGCGTTCGGACCGAGATAGAATAAGAGCCCCAGGATCAGGAGCGCCTCCACGTACCTGTCCAGGACCCCGTCCAGGAAGGCTCCTGCCGTCGAGGTCTGACCGGTCGCCCTCGCCACCGCCCCGTCCACCATGTCCAGGGCACCCGAGAGGAGGAAGAGGAGGAGACCTGAGAGGAGCCTCTTGTCCACCAGGGCCAGAAATCCGACCAGGGCTGCCGCCAGGGCGAGTCCGGTCCAGGCGTTGGGGGAGAGGCCGAGACGGGCCAGAGCAGCCAGAGATCGATCCACCCTCTTTCCGTCCACCAGACGGGACTTGAGCATCGAGGTCGAAATGAAAGGGAGGTATTAAATCCTTCTCTTTCCTCCGGCTGCGGGGGTCAGGCTCCGAGGTCCGCCAGGAACCGCTCGATCCTGTCCACCGCCTCCAGGATCTCCTCCCTGGAGGTGGCGTAAGAGCATCGGATGAACCCCTCACCGCTCTCGCCGAAGGCGTTTCCGGGGACTGCAGCCACCCTCTGCACTCTCAAGAGCTGCTCTGCAAACTCCTCCGAGGTGAGGCCCGTCCCCTCGATGGAGGGGAAGGCGTAGAAGGCGCCCTTGGGCTCAAAGCAGGGGAGGCCGAGCCTCACCAGCTCCGAGACGAAGAGCCTCCTCCGTCGATCGTACTCCCTCTTCATAGCCTTCATCTCGGGCTCGCCCCGCCTCAGGGCCTCCACCGCCGCCACCTGGGACATGGTGGGGGCGCAGAGCATGGTGTACTGGTGGACCTTGGTCATGGCCCCCACGATCGCCGGGTCGCCCAGGGCGTAGCCGATCCTCCACCCGGTCATGGCGCAGGACTTGGAGAGGCCGTTGAGGAGGACCGTCCTCTCCCGCATCCCCTCCAGCTGGGCGAAGCTGGCGTGCTTTCCGTCGTAGGTGAGCTTGTCGTAGACCTCGTCGGAGATCACCAGAAGGTCGTTCTCCACCACCAGGTCCGCGATCTCCTCCAGGTCTTCCCGGGTCATGATCGCCCCGGTGGGGTTGTTGGGGTAGCTCAGGACCAGGGCCTTGGTCTTCTCGTTGATCGCATCCCGGAAGTCCTCGGGACGGAGCTTGAACTCCTCGGAGAGCCTGGTGGCGACGGGTCTTGCAACCCCCCCCGCCAGGAGGACGTCGGGGACGTAGGCGACGTAGCAGGGCTGAGGGACGATCACCTCGTCGCCGGGGTTCAAGGTGGCCCGAAAGGCCAGGTCCACCGCCTCGGAGACGCCGGTGGTGATCAGGATCTCCTCCTCGGGATCGTAGTCCAGACCCAGGTCCTCGCTGGTCGATTCGGCCAGGATCTCCCTCAGCTCCGGGAGACCCTTGTTGGAGGTGTAGGAGGTGTGCCCCCCTTCCAGGGAGTAGATGCAGGCCTCCCTGATGTGCCAGGGGGTTGGGAAATCCGGCTCCCCCACCCCGAGGCTGATGACGTCCTCCATCCCCACGACGATGTCGAAGAACTTCCTGATCCCCGAGGGGGGCATATCCCTGACCGTCGCCGATATGTGGGATTCGGGCTGCCAGATGGCGGGCTTCTCCATCTCCATCCTCTTGTTCTTCGGTCCGGTCTCGCTCTCATTCATGCGGTGACCACCAGTCGTTTGGGCTGGGTCCTGTCGTAGAGGATGACCCCGTGCTCCTTATAGCTCTTCAGGACGAAGTGGGTGCAGGT
>Ga0209408_1000200_pt1 | contig 50569 bp, 55 predicted proteins | sample AD_UKC107_MetaG_FD_184422 | JGI IMG/M metagenome (GOLD analysis project Ga0209408, IMG submission 184422) | Active sludge microbial communities of municipal wastewater-treating anaerobic digesters from Hong Kong - AD_UKC107_MetaG (SPAdes)... | ecosystem: Engineered > Bioreactor > Anaerobic >... | reverse complement strand
GCCATAGTGGAGCTGATCTCGGGACCTTTCAAGGGCGAGATGGCCAGGGTCAAGAGGGTAGACATCGGCAAGGAGGAGATCACCGTAGAGCTCTTCGAGGCGATGGTGCCCATCCCCATAACTGTGAGGGGTGACCACGTCCGCGTGCTCAGCAAAGATGAGATTCAGAGGTGAATTTCTTGGCCAATGTTGTTGAGGTGTTGGTACCCGGTGGAAAGGCCAGCGCTGGACCCCCGCTGGGCCCCGCACTGGGACCATTAGGTGTTAACGTTGCAGATGTAGTGAAGAAGATCAACGAGGCGACCGCCGACTTGAACGGGATGCAGGTCCCGGTCAGGGTCACGGTGAAGAGCAGGACCGAGTACCAGATCGATGTGGGCACTCCCCCAACCTCGGCGCTGGTCCTCAAAGAGGTGGGGCTGGAGAAGGGTTCCGGCAACGCCCTGGAGATCGTAGGAAATGTGACCATGGATCAGGTGGTCAAGGTCGCGGGAATCAAAAGGAAGAACCTGCTATCCGTCTCCATGAAGAGCGCCGCCAAAGAGGTCATAGGTACCTGTGGGAGCATGGGCATCACCGTGGAGGGCATGCCCAGAAAGGAGGCCCAGGCGGCGGTGGACGAGGGCAGATTCGACGAACTCCTCGCCTAGACGAAAACTTATTATAGAGGATTGAAGACGGGATTTGGACTCTCTTTTTGAGACGCCGTAGTAGACCGGATGTCGTGGACTACGGAGGATTGAGATGAATAAGACGATAGAAGACGCCGTCAGAAAGGCGATCTCCGAGGCCCCGGAGAGGAGGTTCAACGAGAGCGTCGATCTGGCGATCAACCTGCACAATATCGACATGAGCCTGCCTGCCAACCGGGTGGATGAGGAGATAATCCTGCCCCACGGCCGGGGCAGATCTGCAAAGATCGCGGTATTCGCCAGCGGCGAGACCGCCCTTCTTGCTCAGCGTGCGGGGGCGGATCTGGTGATCTCACCAGACGAGCTCAATGAGCTGGGGGACGACAAGAAGCGAGCGAGAAAGATCGCCGACGAGTTCACCTACTTCATCGCCGAGACGAGCCTGATGCCGACGATCGGCAAGAAGCTGGGCCCCATCCTGGGAAAGAGGGGAAAGATGCCCATGCCCCTCCCCCCGAACGTGGACATCACGCCCATAATCAAAAGGCAGAGGAACCTGGTCAGGGTTCGGTCCCGTGACCGGCTCACCTTCCACATGGCCGTCGGCGCCAGGGACATGGAGGTCCCGAAGATCGCCGAGAACGTAGAGGCGGTTACGACCAAGCTCGAGCAGACCCTCAAGGACGGAAAGCAGAACCTGAAGTCCGTATACGTGAAGACGACCATGGGCCCAGCGATAAAGGTGATCTGAAATGTCCGTCCAGGTACGCCATACAGAGCACGTTCCAGAATGGAAGATCAAAGAGGTAGAGGATCTGGTGGAGAGGATCCAGAGCTCACCCGTCGTCGGCCTGGTGGGATTGACAGACATCCCCGCAAAGCAGCTCCAGGACCTTCGAGCTGAGCTGAGGGATGATGCCTCCATCAAAATGGTCCGAAACAACATCGCCCGCCGGGCGATAGAGAAGTGCTCCGGAGACGTCTTGCCTCTGGCAGACGGGATAAAAGCTCAAACCGCCTTCATATTCACCGACGTAAACCCCTTCAAGCTCTACAAGATGCTGGAGGAGAAAAAGCAGCCGATGCCCATCAAGGCCGGCGGCAAGGCCCCCATCGACATAGTCATCGAGAAGGGAGAGACCTCCTTCTCTCCCGGTCCCATGGTGGGGAAGCTCCAGAGCGCTGGAATTCCCGCCGCCATAAAGAGCGGCAAAGTGATCATCAACGAGACCAAGGTGGTGGCCGAGGAGGGGGAGACGGTTTCATCCCAGCTGGCAGAGGTGCTGGCTACGATGGAGATCTTCCCCCGGAAGGTGGGGCTTGAGCTTCTGGCCGTCTACGAGGGCGGTCTGGTCTTCAGGCCGGAGGATCTGACCATCGACGTCGAGAGCGTCCTATCTCAGATGAGCACCGCCTCAGCAAAGGCTCTGGGCCTCGCTCTGGAGATAGGTTACGCTACACCGACCACCATAGCTCCCCTCCTCCAGAGGGCGGCCTCGAAGGCCAGAAACCTGGTCCTGGAGTGCGCCATCCCCGTTCCGGGCATGATGGAGGCGCTGCTGGCGAGGGCGGCTGCGGACGCGTCAGTGCTCACAAACCTGGTCGAAGGCGGCTCGGCAGAGCCCCAGGCCGCCGAAGCCCCGGCAGAGAAGGCTGAAGAAGAGAAGGCCGAAGAGGCCGAGAAAGAAGGGGATGAAGAGGCCGGACTTGGCGGACTCTCCGCCCTGTTTGGTTGATCGAGAAGAAGAGGTGGATTTAGATGGAATACGTATATGCAGCATTACTGCTTCACAGCTCTGGTAAAGATGTGTCCGAGGAGGGCATAAAGACCATACTCAGCGCCGTCGGCGTGGCCGCCGACGAGGTGAGGATCAAGGCGCTCGTCTCCGCCCTGGAGGGCGTAGATATCGAGGACGTCCTCTCCAAGGCGCCCAGCGTGGCCGCGGTAGCCGCGCCCGCAGCGGCCGCAGCCCCCGCCAGCGCAGCGGCGGCTCCCGCAGAAGCGGAGGTTGAGGAAGATAAGGAAGAGGCTGAAGAGAGCGGGATCGAGGGTCTCGGCGCCCTCTTCGGCTGAAACCTCTTTTTTCTCTTCATTTTTTATTTTGGCTTTTTTAAAATTCATTCGATCGCCGATTCTCATCGAGTCTTATCGTCTCGACCTCTTCCTCAGCCTCCCTATCCTCCCCCGCCCAAACTCGCTATCCTTGTCCGTCTTCTCCTCCCTTTTCAACCCATCTTTTTCCAACCAACTCTGTGAGTCGCTCCCCCACTCATCCCATCTTTTACCAGCTAACTCTGTCAGTCTCTCCACCTCCCCCCCCCCCGTCTCGCCCTTCTCCTTTCGGCTGCATCTTTTCCGCTACACTCTGTACATATCCCTCAGCCTCTATCCCTCAGCCTTATTTTTCCTTCGGAGGATCAATCGATCGATCACCGATGAGCCCTCCGGCGGCAAAGGATAACTTCTCAGAAAGAGAAAAGTCCATCGTTTCAAACGAGAAGTTGGTGATTCAGTGAGGCTATGGAAAAAGACGCCAATAATCTTGGTCTGGATGGCGCTGGCAGCGGCCTTCGCCCCAACCCTGGTGCCCGCATCTGGCGAAGATGCGGGAATGGATGAAGGAGGATCAGAGGAATGGACCGACTGGGAACTGATCTGGAGCCTGGTCCAGGCGACCGACGCCGTGAACGCGAACCTTTCAGAGATTGATCGGGCCCTCCTGGACGCGAGCCTGGCCCTCTCCGAGACGGGGATCGAAGGGCCTGAGGCGCGGGAGGCTCTCGACGAGCTGGCGGGGCTGGGGCCATGGGTGGTGGACTGCATAACCGTCGACCTCAACGGCACCATCGTGGAGGTCATGCCGGAGGAGTATCAACACGTCAGCGGGACGAGCATAATCGACCAGGAGCACATCGAACGGCTCCTCTCCACCAGAAGGCCCGCGGGCCTTGCCTACATTGAGAGCGTGGAGGGATTTCGTGCCCTGGACTTCGCCTCTCCGATCTTCGATGAGGAGGGAAGGCTGATCGGTGCGGTGACGGTCCTGGTCAACTCGACCGAGTTCTTGGGGACGGTTCTCGGGCCCCATCAATCCGAAGGCTCCGCCAAGATCTGGGCCATGATGCCCGACGGGACGATCATCAGCGATCCCGAAGCCGAGCAGATCGGCAAAAACACCTTCACCGATCCCATCTTCCAGCCCTTCCCGGACCTGTTGGCAGTGGCGGGAAGGGTGGAGATGGAGAGGACGGGCATCGGCAGATACGAGATATCCGGGACGGCAAGAGACGTCTTCTGGACGACTGCCGATTACCAGGGGAGCGAGATCAGGATTCTCCTCAGCGTGGACGCATAGTCCGCAGGTCATCCGACTGAAGGGGTCCTAACAGGGGGGATCGGAGATCAAAAAGAGGACTCAGAGGTCAGCGCCACCCGCCAGGAGTGGCAAGAAGAGCTCTGAATAGGAGGATCGAAGATCCGAAGAGACTCCCAGTACGAAAGTCTCAGTACGAAAGTCTCAGTACGAAAGTCTCAGTACGAAAGTCTCAGTACGAAAGTCTCAGAGGTCGGTGGCCCCGCCAGAACCAAACGAGAATATGGTCCGATTGGAGAGACCCGGAAAAACGCAAGATGAGGATGCTGCAGGCGGGAGAGCCGCCTGCCGGCGATCCACCGAGAGAGATCCGGTGACGAGATCTTCAGATCTGGTCCAGCTTCTCTATCCCCACCTTCTTCACGTTCGGCTTCCAGATCTCTTTGGGCATCCAGTCGGGGGCGTTGGAGGGCTTCACCACCAGTTTCCGCTCGCCTTTGAATAGATGCACCTTCTTTGTGCCCCTCTCCCTCAGCCTGATGTCGGTGTATCCCCGGTTTGCAGCCTTCAAAGCCGCCTGCCTCGGCTGTTTTCCCGTGAAAACGCCGATCTCGTTGCCGTCAGCGTCTCTCAACGCGAAGTTTCTTTTATTGGTCATATTTTTATACCTCTCATTATCCCTATGCAGAGGAGGATATGTCCCGTTGCATCTCTATATATCAAGAACACTTATATTAATCTTTTGTCCGATTGAATATTTTCTTCGAAGTACCCGACGGAAAAAAGCTGAAACTCGCGGCCGAAACCGGCGATCCCGATATGAAAACGTGATCCTCCTGGTAAACTAGTTGAAACCTGGCGAGGGAATGATATTTATTCGCTATGGGCGTCTCTTGGTTCATGTCTTGGGTTCTCTGGTTCACAGGGCTCCCCGGTTGCGGAAAGACCACCATCGCCAAAGGAGTGAAGGCAGGGCTTGAAGAGCGGGGGATCAAGGTCAAAGTTCTGGAGCTGGACGAGATCCGTCGGGTCATCACCCCCAATCCCACCTATTCAGACCAGGAGAGGGACGTGGTCTACGCGAGCCTGGCATACATGGCCAAGCTCCTCTCGGAGGCGGGGACGAATGTCATCGTCGACGCCACCGCCAACCGGCGGAGATATCGAGATCGTGCAAGAGAGCTCATCCCCCGGTTCTCCGAGGTCTACATCAAAGCATCCCTGGCCTCCTGCATCGAACGGGAGCGGGGGCGGAAGGCGGTCTACTCCCCGAAGGGGATCTATGCGAAGGCCGGGAGGGAGGGGGCCGCGGTTCCCGGGGTGGACGTAGCCTACGAGGAGCCGCTGAATCCCGGAGTGGTGGTGGATGCCGAAGGGCTAGATCCGGACCAGAACGCGGTCCTTGTGGTGAACTGGATCGTCGAGACCTTCGAGAGTCCCTGAACAGGGACTCTAACAGGAAAGATTAATATCGAGAGACTTCTTAAACTAACTAGGAGGAATGAGATTGAAATCAAGTGCAGGCTTCGTAGGATTTGACGGTACGGAGAACAAGAGAACCGTTCTCGCCCTGGACGCTGCAAAGAAGGCCGCAGGAATCGGAGGCGATCTCAACGTCCTGCTCCGACAGCCCCACGGCAGGGCGAAGAGCACCTTGAGCAAGCTGATCAGAATCTGCGACGTCAAAGCTTACGTCTCGGACGATGCGGACAAGGCCAAATGGGAGGGCGCTGGCTTCTCGATTCAGGGAGGCTACGACGACTTCTTCGAGGACTCCGACTTCATCATGGTGGGAACCCCCGGGGATCAGGAGACCCCTTATGTGGAGGCGGGGCTGGCTCACGGCTGCACCGTCTCCCTGATGGGAGGAGCCCATAGAGACAAGATAATGGCGGCTTTGAAGGAGAAGGGGGTCGAGATTTCGGATGAGCTGAAGGCCGACTTCCAGCGTGAATTCTTCTTCGGGCTTGAGAACTACGAGAAGTTCCTTTCGGCCAAGCCGAAGGTCATCCAGTGCACCAGCTGCAACACCACCGGCATATGCAGAGCGTCTCTTGCGGCGCGACCTCTCGGCCTCAAGATGATCCTGGGAAACATCGACCGCAGGCAAGGCGACCCCCACACCGTGGTCAGAGCATCGCCGTCGGCCGTCTCCATAGGCAAGGGAGTGGGCCATCAGGGGACCGACGCGGGGACCGTATTCGAGGAGGTCACCTACAGCATCAGGGCGTCCAAGATCCCGACCACCGTCCCCCACACCAGCTTCCTCAACCTGGTCTTCGACGGGGACGTGACTGCCGAGGATCTGGTGGAGAGCCTGGCGAAGACCAGGGAGGTCGTGGTCATGCCTTACGTCGACCAGGCCGGACGAAAGCACGAGTGGACGAGCGAGATATTGGAGGCGTTCCTCTCCGGGTTTGAGCGGCCCATCAGCCCCGAGATCTTCGAGCTTCTGGTATCCGACACGATCATCCCCGTCAAGCTCGGCGAGTACACCATCCTCCAGGTGGTGATGATGGTCGAGCAGATGTCCATCGCCGTCCCCAACCACGTCGAGTCCTATCTCCTCAGCACGGGCTACTCGGCAGAGAAGGTTCACAGCACCCTGGACCGGGCCCTCAACTGCGTCCACGGGGTCTGGCCGGACAGCCTCTCCACCTGAGCTCGCACCATCTTCATGTCCGACGACCCCATCCCAGGCGACCTCTGCGCAAAGAAGGTCCTCCTGGGGAAAAAGGAGGCGAAAGAGGAGCTCTACGAACAGGGAAGCTTTGGGAGGCCCGTCGCCGGAGGCCTGGAGCTCTCCCTGGTGGAGGCGGCCTACCTTCTGGATCGGGGGAGGATCGCGGTCCGCCTCAATGGCGAGGATCTGGATTTCCGGTCCTTCTTCGAGGCGGCGACTGCCCTGGAGGCGGGCTTCGAGTTCAGGTACGTCGTCTATAAGGACCTCCGGGAGAGGGGCTACTACGTCCAGCCGGGGCTCGCCGACTTCCGGGTCTATCCCCGGGGCGGAAAGCCCGGCAAGACCCCGGCCGAGTTCTACGTCCAGGTGATCTCGGAGAGGGAGCCTGTCCCCCTCCAGAGGCTGGTGGAGCCGGCGAAGGTAGCAAGGCAGATGAGAAAGAGGCTGATGCTGGCGGTCGTCGACGAGGAGAGCGATATCACCTTCTACGAGGCCAGGGATCGAGAGCTGAAGGGGGAGATGAAGTCCGAGGTACACGGCGGCACGGCCACCCTTCTCGAGGACCGGGTGATGCTCTGGGACCCCGATTCGTCCCGGCTCCTCCACGAGGAGGGCTTCTACGGAAAGCCCGGTGGCGGGAGGCTTCAGCTCTCCCTGGTGGAGTCGGCCTATCTCCTGGAGAAGGGGGTCCTCCAGATCGTCGACCGGTCTGGTGATCCCCTGGACATAGAGGAGTTCGCCCAAAGGGCGAGGCGGATCGAGGAGGACTTCGACATGAAGCGGCGGGTATACCGGGACCTTCGAGACCGAAACCTGGTGGTCAAGACCGGCTTCAAGTTCGGAAGCCACTTTCGGGTCTATAAGAAGGTGGAGGGCTCAAAGAAGGTGCCCCACTCCGAGTACCTCGTCCACGCCGTCCCCGAAGACTATGTATTTCACCTCCCCGTCGTCTCCCGGGCCGTGAGGCTCGCCCACAGCGTTCGAAAACAGATGGTCTTCGCCCGCCGGGAGGATGGGGCGGTGAAGTACCTGGAGATCAAGCGGCTCAAGCCCTGATCATCGGATGGCGACCTTTTGCCGCGGCCTGATCCGCTTTTTTTCTTCCTTCTCCTTCATCCTCCGGGAGAAGAGAGCTGCAGATCCGAGAGAAGAGCTCCAAGATCTGATCCGTGAGGGCGACGGTCACCTCGGAGAGGGATACCTCGATCCCGCCCTGAAGGCCTTCTCGAAGGCCGCCCGGATAGATCCGGGGAACTCGGCGGAGAAGAAGTGCGCCCTGGTTCTGGGGATGATGGGGAGGTACATGGAGGCGATAAGCTCCATCGACCGGGCGGCGGAGATCGATCCCTCCGACGGCGTCGCCTGGATGCACCGGGGCTTTCTCTTCTTGAGGCTGGAGAGGAGGCGCGAGGCCCTAGCCTCTTTCGAGCGGGCCCTGGCCCTGGATCCCGAAAATGATTACGCCAGGTACCGCTGCACCGAAACGGCAGGGGAGATCAGAGGGGCAGAGACCGGATCCAGAAGGAGATCCATCTTCCTGGAAGGACAAAAGAGAAGATGATCCTTGGCCGTCCATGGAAGATAGAAGTCGACCCCTGTCCATCGATGGAAGATGGAGAAGATCTGTGCTCATCGATGGAAGTAGGGAGAATGATTATCCGCACCGCTCGACGGACAAATGGGTGACCAATCAAACTGGCGAGAAGACGAAGCGAGACGACCCATCCACCGGGTCGGCGAACCTGGATGAAGATCAGCTTGATGGACTCGGCGGGATTCGAACCCGCGGCCTCTACCTTGCGAAGGTAGCGATCTACCCCTGATCTACGAGCCCGCTAGTCGAAACGGTAAAAGGGCGGAGCTCAGAGTAGCCCTACCTCTTCCACCTCTACCGACTGGACTCCCGCCACTCCGGCGACGGCGGCCTCCAGCCCCTCGGTCCCGGTGACCCCCTCCGCCAGGATCACGGCCACCATCAGGGCCTTCAGGCCGAAGGCTATGGGAGCTTCGGCAAAACCGTGAAGCCTCGCCCCTTCCGGAAGGACGGACTTGATGTCGGCCTTCATCTTTTCCAGATCAGTGTCGGCACCCTCGGGCATGACCTTCAGTTTGGCAGCTACTTCCCCCATTATATCACCTCAAGGCCCCAAGAATCCGCAGCTGGGACAGGTATAGGGGTTGCTCTGCTTTCTGCACCTGTTGCACCTTATTATTATTTCCCCACAGTTGGGGCAGGGGAACCTGGCGCCACCCGGCCCGATCAGCGTTACGCCGCATGACATGCATCTCTCTGATTTTTCCGTCATGTTACTCTCTCTACGTGCTTTGATCGATCCCAGGGTATAAACTTTCCCTTACGTCAGGACCGCTTCGACCAACACCTCTCCCTCTTATAAGGGTTCCGCCTTTCCTCGCCCTCAAGCTTGCGATGAACCGCTGAGGGTCCCTCCCGTTCAGAATGAGGCAGCTTCTGCCGTACCTCATCAAAATCCGAAGAGACCCCTGGTCTATGCAGGTCTCTAATCCGATGAGCTCCTCCGCCGAGATCTCATCTGCTATCCGCCCATCCAGGGTTACGCCGTCGACGTCCGTCGCCTTGACCAGATCGGCCGAGAGCCTGGCGGCGACGAGGGCGGCTACGGAGTCGGAGGTGTACTCCCAGGTGCGCTCAAGCTCTCTGTCGTCTCGCATCAGAGGGAGGTAGGGGAGGAGGATCTCCACCCCCGATGCGGTCCTGGCGATCTCGCAGGTCATGCCAGCACCGGTGCCGTCCGCCAGAAAGCGGCCGTACTCCTCCATGGCCAGTATCGCCATCCAGTGAGCGGTCTCCTCCGATAGACGGTGCTCATGGTAGAGCCTTCGCACCAGGTCCGCCATGGGGCCGCCGCCCGGGACCACGAGGAAGGCGTCGCCGCGCTCTGAGCGGCTCACCAGCCCCTCCACGATATCCCTGGAGACGTCGAGAAGACTTCCTCCAATTTTAACTATGCAGAAGGTCATGAAGAGCCCAAAGCTCGCCAGATATATCTTTGATGCGGAACGAACGCTTGAAAGCCCGCTTGATAAGAGTTGTCAAGAGAAGGTGAAGAGAAGAGCGCAAAAGCCGATATTGGATGTAGGGTAAAGGAGGGAGACTAAGTCCATCGACTTTTGCTTACTTGGTCTACGTCATTTGTCGAATATAAACCTTTCGGTAGGCCACTGCCTTTAAGTCTATATAAGCGTTGTGGTTTTGATGAAGACGCCGCTGCTGGCAACCGACGCCCTCATCCTCTTCGGTGAGGGGATTGTGCTGATAAGTAGAGAGAATCCGCCCTTCCAGGGGTTTTACGCCCTGCCGGGGGGGTTTGTGGAGGTGGGGGAGACCGTCGAGGAGGCGACCCGCCGGGAGGCGAAGGAGGAGACGGGGCTGGATATCACCCTCCTCAAGCTGGTGGGGGTGTACTCGGAGCCCCATCGCGACCCCCGGGGGCACGTCGTCTCCATCTCTTATCTCGCCTGGGGGAGGGGAGAGCTGGCAGCGGGCTCGGACGCCAAGTCGGTCCAGGTCTTCGATCCGAAGGAGCTTCCTCCCCTGGCCTTCGATCACGCCACCATAATCCGGGACGGGCTGGAGAAGCTTTAAGATATCTTCAGTCAGGAGGTGGAGCTTGCATGGCCGACGATATCAGGGAGATCATAGAGAAGTACGCCCTTCAGAACGCGGTGAAGTACAGGGCCGCGCCCCAGGCGGGAGCGGTGATGGGAAAGCTGATGGGCGAGCGTCCGGAGCTCCGGGCCAGAGCGAAGGAGGTCTCGCCCCTGGTCGCATCGGTCCTCGCCGAGGTGGCGAAGACCGGCCCCGAAGTCTGGGAACGCAGGCTCGCCGAGATCGCGCCGGAGCTTCTGGCGGAGCTGGGAGTGAAGAAAGAGCCGGATAAAGGGCTTCCACAGCTCGATGGGGCCGAGGAAGGGGTGGTGATGAGGTTCGCCCCCAACCCCAACGGCCCGCCCACCATCGGGTCTGCCCGGGGGATCATCATCAACTCCGAGTACGTCAGGAGGTACGGCGGAAAGTTCCTCCTCCGCTTCGACGACACCGACCCCGTCAACAAGAGGCCGATGCCGGAGGCTTACGGCTGGTACCTGGAAGACAGCGAGTGGCTCGGCGCCGTCCCCGACCAGGTGGTGATCGCAAGCGACCGTCTCCCCCGATATTACGAGGTGGCCGAGGAGCTGATCCGAAGAGGCGGAGCCTACGTCTGCCGGTGCGACCAGGCGACCTTCAAGGCTCTGAAAGACGCGGCCAGACCCTGCCCCCACCGGGGCCAGAGCGTTGAGGAGAACCTGGCCCTCTGGAGAGAGATGATCGAAGGCCCCCTGGGACCGGGAGAGGCGGTGCTGAGGGTGAAGACGGAGATCGCCCACAAGGACCCCGCCCTCCGGGACTGGGCCGCCTTTCGGATCGTCACCGCCGACCACCCCAGGGTCGGCGAGAGCTACCGGGTCTGGCCGCTCCTGGACTTCGAGTCGGCGGTCGAGGACCACTTCCTCAGCGTCACCCACATCCTCCGCGGCAAAGACCTGATGGACAGCGAGAGGAGGCAACGGTACCTCTACGGCCACATGGGCTGGGAGTACCCCACGACGATCCACTGGGGGAGGATCAAGATCCACCAGTTCGGCTCCTTCAGCACCAGCGCTCTGCGGCGGGCTCTGGAGGCCGGGGAGTACTCGGGCTGGGACGACGCCCGGATGCCGACGGTCAGGGCTCTCCGTCGGCGCGGGATCCGCGCAGAAGCGCTAAGAAAGTTCATGATCGATCTGGGGGTCGGCGAGACGGACATCAGCATCAGCATGGACTCGGTCTATGCCGAGAACAGAAAGATCGTCGACCCCGAGGCGAGGAGGCGTTTCTTTGTCAAGGACCCCTTCCCCATGGAGATCGAGGGGGAGGTTCCACCGATCGCGAGGGCCCCCTTCCACCCCACCCTGGACCGAGGATATCGAGAGATCCCGGCGGGGGAAAAGCTCCTCGTCTCCTCCGACGACCTGTTAGACCTCAAGGTCGGAGCAAGCCTGAGGCTCAAAGACCTCTGCAACATCGAAATTCTCAGCCTCAATCCTCTCCGGGCGAGGGCCATCGGGACCGATCCCCAGCAGGCGAGGGAGATGAAGCTCCGGATCATCCACTGGGCGCCGCCCGACGGCGTTCCCGTGCGGGTGATGCGGCCCGACGGCGTCGACTCCGGGATCGGCGAATTGGGCATCCGAGAAGATCTCGGCCAGGTCGTCCAGTTTGAGAGGTACGGCTTCGTCCGGATCGACTCGATGGCGGATGATGACGAGGTCGTGGCGTACTTCGCCCATAGGTGAGTTCGCTCGTCGGTGAACTCGCTCATCGATCTCGCCCATCGGTGAACTTTCTCATCGGTGAACTCGCCCATCCGTGAAGGATTTTTTGATCCTGCAGGGATCAAAGCTCTTTCACCGATGCTGGCCCTTCGGGAGGCGGCATCCCGCCTCTCCTTCTGAACTCCATCGCCCCTCAAATGTATCCGATGCCCGAGGCCGCCGCCACCAGAAATGCCACCAGGGCCGCCGCCATCCCCGCCTTCAGCATCTTCTGGGCTTTCGGGGCCTCGCCCCGGAGGATCCTCGCCAGCGCCGCCAGGAACAGAAGGTCGGCGACGGTTACGGCGGCGAGGTAAGCTCTTCCCAGGGGCGCAAGGTAGCTGAGACCGATCGCCACGGCGACGAAGAGGGCGGCGAGAAGCGACGATTTTCGCTCGCCGATGACGATCGGCAAGGTTTTCGCGCCGCCCTTCATGTCGCCCGCCATGTCCTCGATGTCCTTTTCGATCTCCCTCGCCAGGGTCGCCAGGGAGGCCAGGAGGAAGAGGAAAGCCGTGATTTTGAGGTCGTCTCCTGCGGCCCCGCCGAAGAGGAAGGTGGAGCCCGTCAGGTACCCTACGGCCAGGTTTCCCGCGAAGGGCATCACTTTCAGGTTTCGGGCGTAGAGGTAGAGCAGGATCGAGTTGAAGAGGGCGATGGCCAGGGCGAGCCGGTTTATGAACAGGGCCAAGAGGCACCCCGCGCCGAATAGGATGATAGACCAGGCCAGGGCTCGGTCGGGGCTGATCCTTCTGCTCGGTATCGGCCGGCCGGGCCGGTTGACGGCGTCGATCTCCCGGTCGAAGTAGTCGTTGACCGCGTTTCCCGCCCCCGTCACCGCGAAGACCGCCAGGGCCACCAGGACCGCGGTCAGGGGCTCGGGGCTCGAATCCGCCACCAATAGGCCGATCAGGGCGGCTAGGCTTGCCATCAGACAGTTTCCGGGCCTCATGATCTCCAAAAAGACCTGCGTCATTCTCCTCCAGATCCTCTCGGCCTGCTAAAGATCGGCGTCATTCTCCTCCAGATCCTCCTCTCGATCAGGGCTACGATCCGTCTTCGGATAAATTTATGCCCCGACGAGGCGGGCTCAACTAGCGGTCGCGTTTCCTCCGGAGCCGAAGGACTTAAACTTGCGAAGATATATAACGTGAAATATGAATAGGTCACAAACCTCAGATCGATCGACCGGTGGCGCCCAATCGCGGAAGGTCGCCGGTCGGGCACAAGACCGATCGATGAGGGAACCGGGATCGGGAAGGCTCTGCGGCGGCACCGCCAGGTTCCTAGGGGTGCTTTTATGGCCATAACCTTCGATCCGGAGACCAGGCTGAGCCACATAGCCGAATACCTGGGCAGGTTTCATCTCAACCTCACCTTCGAGGAGGGGAAGATCCAGCTCTTGCGGCTCCGGCTCACAGGCTACAAGCTCGCAGCCGAGATCGGCGACGGCGATGCTAGAAGCAGGGTCGACGAGATGATAAAAAAAGGATACCAGCGGCTGGGGGAGCACTGGGAGAAGGAGGCGGTCGACCCCTACGACGACCCCTGCACCGCTCAGTACGATCTCCTGGCCGAGCTGCGGTCCTACGTCTACAGGGACCTCTCCGAGCCCTTCATGATCTTCATCCGGGCCGAGTTCAAGAAGATCTTCATTCCCACTCTTCGCCTCCTGACGGAGCTTTGCAGGTCTCTGAACAAGTACACCTGGGACCAGGTGAAGGTCCAGCTCCAGGAGATCATGGCCGAGATCAAAGTCGACGTCGAGTGGGAGGTCTGCGACGCCTACATGGAGCGGTACCTGGCCAAGGTCTCGGGGATTCTGGATATAGAGACAGAAGGAGGAACAGGATAAGGATGAGGGAGATCCCAAAGGCACGATGGCCGCGTCGGATCCTGGGATCGCTTCCGGGTCAGGCCCGTCCCTGATCGCCTCCTCGATCTCAGTTCCAGCCTGCGGACCTCTCCGCCAGAAGCTCGAGCCGCTCGGCCCCCGCCGGAGGATCGGAGCTCTGGGAAGAGACCCACTCGGCCAGTTTATCAAGAGCCGCACCGGACCGGATGATCTCCTCAGAGATCGAAAACCCCTCCGAGAGGTCATCGACCTCCCCGGCGATGTAGAGGAGGGGGGCCGAGTTGATGCAGACCGCCGTCTCCCTCGGCCCCTTCTCTTTTCCGGAGAGGACCCGAAGAAGCTCGATCGCCTCCTCCACCCGATCTTCCCTCGGGAGAAGATCCCTCTCGTCCACCGATCGGGCCCCGAAGTCCTCAGGCCCCAGGTTGAAGGTCTCGATCCGACCCTCCTCTCGAAGCTCGGCCACGAAGGTCTTCCCGGAGGGGGAGACCTCGTCCATCCCTCTCTCGCCGTCGGCGACGCGGCCATAGACCACCATCGCCCTTGTGTAGCCTATCATCTTCATCGCCTCGGCCAGGGGCACCACCAGCTCCCTGGAGTAGACCCCTCTCACGCCTCTCTTGGGCATGGCCGGGTTTGCCAGGGACCCTGCTATGTTCAGGATGGTCCCGAACCTGATCTTGGAGAGGATCCGGCCCAGGCCCAGGGGATGGACTTTGGGGCTCATCCCGTTGAAGATCCCTATCCCCGCCCGCTCGATGCTCCTCTTGACGATCTCAGGGTCGGCCTCCACGTCCACCCCCAAGACCTCCAGGATGTCCACGGTCCCGCACCGCGAGGTTATGGCCCTCGATCCGTGCTTTGCCATGGGCACCCCGGCGGCGGCCGCGACGATGGAGGCGGCGGTGCTGATGTTGAAAGTATCGACGGCATCCATCCCCGTCCCGCAGTTCTCGAAGAGGTCGCCAGAGACCTGCGGAGTGACCTTGAAGGTATCAAGCTCGATTATCGCCTCCCACCCCCCGGCTATCTCCTCGGGGGCCGGACCCTTGGCGGTGATCGCCGCCAGAAACGCCCCCTGATGGGCGTCCGGCTGCTCGTCTTTGAGCACCGCAGAGAACATCTCCCTCGCCTCTTCTCGGGTGAGGCTCCCCCCGGCTATGAGCCGATTCAGCCTCGATCCAAAATCTGCCATCGAATCTTCCAAGGAATATCACCCGCCAGAATCCGTTACCACCGCCTTGAGGCCCTCCCGCCTCTTGACGTGCTCCATCCCCCGCGAGATCTCGGCGAGGGAGACCCTCTCGGTGATCAGCTGGCTTATTTCCAGGGCTCCGGAGGAGATCAGATCCAGAGCCCTTCTGTTCGTGGCGGGGGTGCAGCCATAGGAGCCGACGATGAGTTTCTCTCGATAGTGGAGATGGTTCAGGTCCAGCCTGGGCGCGGCCAGATGCGGAGGAAGGCCCGAGAAGAGAGAGATCCGACCCCGAGGGGCGAGGAGGTCGAGGAGGTCGCCGTCGACGGCGACGTTCCTGCTGGCCAAAATTATGACCTCAAAGCCCCTTCCGTCAGTCGCCTCCTCGGCCTGCTCTGAAAGGTCCCCTCCGCCCGAGCAGAGCACCAGGTCCGCTCCTGAGGACCTGGCCAAATCCGCCCGACCTGGAAGGGGTTCAACCATCGCCACCATCGAGGCCCCCCTCTCCCGGGCGAGGAGGGCGTGAAGGTATCCCGCGGGCCCGGCCCCGAAGATCAAGACCGAATCATCCTCTCCTACCCCCACCCGCTCCTGGGCGTTGATAGAGCAGGCCAGCGGCTCAGCAAGGGCCGCCTCCTCGAACCTCACCCCGTCGGGCAGGGAGAAGACGCCGCCGTTTCTGACCGAGTCTTCCGGCACCAGGAGATATTCTGCAAATCCGCCCTCGAGGTTGAAGCCGAAGATTCGTATCTGTCGGCACATGTTTTCGGCCCCTCGCCTGCAGGAGGGGCAATTTCCGCAGAAGACCCCTGGGAACACCTGGACCCTTTCGCCCACCTTGGACCCTTGGTTGCCCCTCTCCTCGACGACTCCGGCGATCTCGTGGCCCAGGATCCGGGGGTAGACCAGATCCTTCTGCCCCGCCTTTAGCATCTTGACGTCGGTGCTGCATATCGAGCAGGCCTCGACCTTCAGAATCAGACCGCCCCGGGGACAGACCGGGTCCTCTACCTCCCGAAGGACCATCCTTCCGGGTGCCTCCAAAACTGCAGCCATCATAGAAGATTTTCCTCATCAGTTTTCTGGCGAATTCTGATCGGCCATCCCCTGTCGGACGGGGGTGCAATGGGCCAGACGCTCTCAAGAGTGATTATTCGGGTATATAACATTTGCTGATTATTAGAAAAGATTGATTAAGGATCAAGTAAACTTTAGTTGTCTCAAACCAGCCTTATAAATGGTGGGTCATTTCGGAAAGTTCTGCCACCGGTGTTTCCTTCGGATGCGAAAACGGCGGCCAGCAACGGGAAATTATTTCATGGGTGACGCTTAGATAGATCGTGCAGGGTGCAGACGATGACCGACCTTTTCGACTTTGCAGACGAGCTGGGACCGACGAAGATCATCCACGTCTACGAGCCGTCGGTGGGGCTCAAGGGCGTCCTGGTGGTGGACAACGTGGCCCGGGGCCCCTCCATCGGAGGGTTGAGGATGGCGCCCGACGTCAGCTGCACGGAGTGCATAAGGCTCGCCCGGGCGATGACCCTGAAGAACGCGGCCGCAGACCTCCCCCACGGCGGCGGCAAGTCCGTGATCCGGGGCGACCCCAGGATGCCCAAAAAGGAGAAGGAGGCCAGGATCCGGGCCATGGCCTCTGCCCTGAGGAACGTCGAGGAGTACATCTTCGGACCGGACATGGGCACCGACGAGGAGTGCATGGCCTGGGTCAGAGACGAGATCGGCAGAGCCGTAGGCCTGCCCCGGGAGGTGGGGGGGATCCCCCTGGACGAGATCGGGGCTACGGGGTGGGGCGTCTTGCACGCCACCGAGGTGGCCCTCGAATATCTGGACCTCGACCTGGAGGGGGCGAGGGTGGCGGTCCAGGGGTTCGGAGCCGTGGGGAGGCACGCTGCCCGGTTCCTCTCGGAGAGGGGCGCCGTCCTGGTGGGAGCGGCCGACTCCCGCGGGACCGTCTCCGATCCCCAGGGACTGGACGTCGGAGCTCTGATCGATCTCAAGGGAGCGGGCAAAAGCGTGGTGGACTATCCGGGAGGAACGAAGCTGGATCGGGAGGCGATCATCGACCTTGCGTGCGACATCTGGATCCCGGCGGCCCGGCCCGATGTGATAAACGAAGAGAACGTGGACCGGCTGAAGACGAGGCTGGTGGTCCAGGGCGCCAACATCCCCATCACCGCCGGGGCGGAGAAGATCCTCCACCAGCGGGGCGTCCTATCGGTCCCCGACTTCATAGCCAACGCCGGCGGGGTGATATGCGCGGCCATGGAGTATCGGGGCGCCTCCCGCTCCCAGACCTTCAGCGCCATCGAGGAGAAGATCCGCCGGAACACCGGAGCGGTCCTGGAGGCGGCCCGCCAGGAGGAGAAGCTTCCCCGGGAGGCGGCCTTCGACCTCGCGGTCTCCAGGCTCAAGAGGTGCATGGGGTACCGCAGATGGTCGCTATTCTCCTCTGCCCCCGGATATCTTTGAAAGCCACCTTCCGCGCCCAAGATTTCAAAGGTCAGGGATGGAGTGGGTAGCGCTCCCTGATCTCCCTCTCCTTCAAGATCTCCAGGCCGATCTCGTCCAGGGCGCCGGCGATCCTCCTCTTGTCCGCCGAGCGGAGGGACTTTCGGTCCAGGTAAGCTCCAATCGCTCTGGACTTCGCCACCGCCTCCTCCATCATCTCAAGATCGAGGTCTGGAGCCATGTAGTTGGAGAAGAGGTGGCCGAAGGCGATCTTCGTCTCCAGAAGGAGCTGGTTCTGACGAGTCAGGTAGTGGCCGCCGCCGAAGCCGAGGAAGGCCGGAGAGCTGGGATCATCGAGGTTCAAAATCGACCTGGCCACCGCGTTCCCGGCATGGGGGTTCGACCACTCCGATTCGGTGCTTCCGATCTCGGCGAAGAAGGACGGAACGGAGAGGTCGGTGGGGCCGTGATGGGTCGCCTCCACCGTGACCAGAAAATCCTCAATGGGGGCCGCTGCGAGGTTCGATATGAAGGACTTGAGGGGGCCGGGTGCGGCCACCGCCAGCTCTCGGGAGCTGCCGCCCAGGAGCGCCTCCCCGGAGTTGCCCGAGAAGTGGCCGCATAGCCGAGGGCAGGCATCCTTCGCCTGGTGCCGCGAGGCGAAGACGATGAGGTCGGGGGAGAGGCCCATCTCCTTCAGCCTCTCCTCCAGGTTCCGGAGGATTATCAGCTTCTCGCCGAGGATGACCAGGCTGAAGTTCATATACCTTCGAAAAGGGCCCTCATCCTCCCAGGACCCTAGCTCCATCAGCCTCCGGGCGATGTTGAGGCTTGCGGGATCGCTGGAGGTGGCGATGACGGCGATCTCGCCGATCATATGTCCGTCTCAATATCCAGCATCGATTTTACCATGGGGGCATAGTCGGTCTTCCTCACCTTCAGCTCTCGAAGGGGCATGATTACGTAGGTCGGCCTCTCCTCTACCAGCCCCACCTCGCTGAGCGTCTTCACCTCCTGATCCATCCTCTCCTTCATCTCCACGTAGCACTGAGAGAGGAAGGAGCCGAAGATCTCGCCGGGCTGGATGTAGCTGCAGACGGCGGCCCCGATCTTCCTGAAGGAGGAGTAGATCTTCATCATCTCCTCGACGGTCGCCTTCGGCCGGACGCTTATGTGGTAGAAGATCATCAGCTCGCATCCGATCTTCGTCCAGTTGACGTTTGCCTGCCGGTTCAACAGCCCGCTCTGGAAGAACTTGTTCCTCTTTCCGGATATGGTGGGCCGGGAGATCCCGGTCCTGCGGGAGAGCTCCAGGTCCGAGAGGGCCGGGTACTTGACGAAGGCGAGGAGGGCGAGTCTGTCCTTCTCGGTGAGCTTCACCGAGTCCTCGGGGATCTCTTCCTCCATGGGAGGCTCCTCCATGAGGTCGGTCCTGCCGAGCTCGAAGGTGTTGTTCACCGCCAGGGCCGAGTCCCAGGAGATCCGGGTCAGGGAGAAGGGATAATGGTACCAGCGGATCTCTTCCACGAACCTGGCGTCCCTGTAGTCGTCGATGACCGGGTCAAAGGCCCTCTTGAAGTCGGTGAGGCTTTTGGAGTAGACCATGGAGACGGAGTCGGCGTTGGTGGCGGAATGGAATACGCAGTGGGGGTGGTCCACCCACTCGTTGAACCCGGGCTTGTTCCTCCTCACCTCCACGGGAGCGCTGGGCCTGTACCTGGCGAAGATCGCGGTCATCATCTCCGCCCCCACCCCCACCCCGGAGGGGACGTTCAAAAGCTGGACCATCTCCCATTCCCTGAACTTCCTTTTGCTCTTGAATATCGTCGATCGATCCACCCCGATCTTGGAGGCGAGATCGATGTCGCTGAGCCCCGGATACCGCGCAAGGCCGTAAAGGACCAGCTTCTCTTTTGACGTAAGTTTCAGAGGCATCTTGGGCTTCAAGTTGCATTTTTTACTATTAATAGATTGCCTTTTAGGCATTTTAAATTGAATGCCGCCTCATAAATGAGAGATCAAGATCACATTTTTAGCAGGAAACGGGTCGGGGATCTCAGGAAAGGCGGGGCTTCAGTCGAGATCAGCCGTCCTCCTCCTCTCTCGCACAAGAAAAGGCGAATCATGCCCGGGCACCACCAGGTCAGCAACCTCCACGATCCGGGCCATGCTCTTCAATGCCAGCTCCCGATCCGCATGGAGGCGGGGAGGAACCCACTTCAGAAAGTTTCCCATCAGGGGGAGGGCGTCTCCCGCCATCACCATCCGCCGGGAGGATTCGCAGACGACGGAGATGCTGTCCAGCGTATGGCCCGGAGTCTCCATGATCCAGACTCCGGGGGCGACGACATCCCCCTCCTTCAGGACGACCTCCCGCATATCCTCCCCCATATCCTCCCCCATATCCTCCCGCATTCCCTCCAGTCTTTCCAGCTTATCCTCCTGCGTGCCCGCAAGTCTTCCCCCTCCTCGGCCCACGCCCGAGAGGACCCGAGCCCGAGTGAAGATGGCGTTGTTCCCGCAGTGGTCGGGATGGCCGTGGGTGTTGATGACCAGGTCGATGTCCTCCGGAGATAGGCCGAGCCCCGCCAGCCGATCGATGATCGTCTCCCGCTCGTCCTCAAGGCCGGTGTCCACGACGATCTTCCTGGTCCCGGCGAGGATCAGGGTCACCGAGGACCGGGCGTCCAGGATCTCCCCCTCCTCGTTCCTTTCGAGATGGCCTGCCTTCAGCAAGATGGCCCGGGGTCGGGGCGGAGGCCGAGGCTGGCCCGAGATCTTCGCCTCAACTGGTGACCCCATCGAATCCTCCGCCTCGTTCCGCCAAATTTCAGATCCGGAGCCGTCCCAGAGTCCAGAATGTCAGTCCAGCAGGGGCGCGAGCTTCGAGATGAGCCGGTCCACCTGCTCCACCGCGGTCCCTATGTACCGGTGGGGGTCGAGGAGCTCCTCGATCTCCTCGGACGTCAGATGGCCTGCGACCGTCTCCTCCTGGGCCAGGACCTCGGCCAGGGTCTTTCCCTCCTCCACGGCCCGCATGGAGGAGCTTCTCATGATCTCGTGGGCCTTCTGCCTTCCTACGCCCCGTTTCGCCAGCTCCACCATCACCGACTCCGCCATGTTCAGGCCACTGAGGAGGTTGAGGTTTCGCTCCACCTGGTCGAGGTTGATGGAGAGCCCCTCCAGGATCCGGGCGGTGAGGGCGAGGATGTGGTCGGTGAAGATGAAGGCCTCGGGGAAGAGGATCCTCTCGCAGCTGGAGTTGGTGAGGTCCCTCTCGTCCCAGAGGGGGATGTTGGCGAAGGCGGGCTCGATCTGGGCCCGGACCACCCGGGCGAGGCCGCAGACCTGCTCGGACTTGATGGGGTTTCTCTTGTGGGGCATGGTGCTCGACCCCACCTGCCTTTTGCCGAAGACCTCGCTGACCTCGCCGATCTCCGACCTCTGGAGGGTCCTGAGCTCAACGCAGATTTTGTCGAGGGTGGAGGCGACCAGGCCCATCCAGCAGATCATCTCGGCGTGGCGGTCCCTCTGGACGACCTGGTTTGAGACGTCCACCTCGGTCAGGTCCAGGAGCTCCATCACCCTCGACTGGATCTTCATCCCGTTTCTGCCGAAGGCGGCCTGGGTCCCCACGGCGCCGCTCATCTTCCCCACGGCGGCCCGGGGCGCGAGCTGCCCGAGCCTCTCCAGGTGGCGGGCCATCTCGGAGGCCCAGACCGCGAACCGGAGGCCGTAGGTGGTGGGAACGCCGATCTGACCGTGGGTCCTCCCGGCGCAGACGAGCCCCTTGTGCTCCTCGGCCCGCGCCAGCAGGACCCCCAAGACCCGCTTCACCTTCTCCTCCAGGACGGCGAGGGAGGCCTTGATCTGAAGCCCGGTGGCCGTGTCCAGGATGTCGTTGGAGGTGGCGCCCAGGTGGACCCACTCTCCCGCCTCCTCGCAGGACTCGGCGAGGGCGTGGACGACGGCCATCATGTCGTGGCCGATCTCGTCCTCGATCTCTTTCGCCCGCTCGGGGCTGGCCCTTTCAGAGGCCCGGAAAATGTCGTCTGCGGCCCCCGCCGGGATCAGACCCAGCTCCTCCTCGGCCCGGGAGAGGGCGGCCTCGACCCGGAAGAGGCAGCGGAACCTGTACTCCTCCGACCAGAGATCTTTCATCTCCGGATTTCCGTAACGAAACTCGATGGGATGGATCGCCATAATCAAAGCTCCAGAATGTGATGAGGGAGGGGATAAAAGGAGGTTTTGGTCCGGGCCGAAGTCCTAAAATGAAAAACTTCATTTCACGATCGCATTCTGCCTCTATTCGCCATTTAAGCGATACTTTTATCGCTCAGTTCGATATCTTGAGATCTGATCACGATGACTCCTGGCCTCGCCTTCAGAAACAATCACAACTTATTCTCCAACTACTACCTGGACGAAAGAGTCAAGCATAATGATGAGTGGCGTGATGACGGAGAGGAACTCGACGAGGCTTTCAGGGGGATAAAGAAGCTCTTTAAAAAGAAGATCAAGATATTCCAGAACTGCAGCGAGGCGATGTTGGAAGACTCCCTGATAAGGCCTATATTCAGAATTCTAGATCACCATTTCGGAATACAGGAATCGGTGTATAAGGGAGCATACAGGCCAGATTATAGCTTCTTTCCGGATTTGGACAGCCTGACAGAGGCTTACGGCCACAGGGAGAGCGACGATTTTTATCTCAAGGCCGTGGCGATAGGTGACGCCAAAGCCTGGAACGTATCTCTCGATAAAACCCAGAAGAGGGTTGGCGGTTTTAACATCCAGAACCCGAGCTATCAGATCGACATCTACCTTCGGAACACGCCGCCAGAATGGGCTATTCTGACAAACGGGAGCCGGTGGAGGCTTTATCACCAGGATACGAGCTACAGGCTTGACAGCTACTACGAGATCGATCTCTTAGACCTCGTCGAGAGGGGATCGTTGGATGAGTTCAAGTATTTTTACCTGTTCTTCAGGCGTAGTGCCTTCTTGCCTGGAAGGGACGGCAGTTCATTTCTTGATCGGGTGAAAGAGGGAAGCGTAGCCTACACCAAAAAGGTGGGTGACGACCTCCAGGAGAACGTCTACAAGGCGATGAAAGTTCTGGCAGAGGGATTCTTGCAGAGCCGATCGAAAGGGCTCGATCCGGCAGAGTCCAGCAGACTTATTGAGGAGGTCAGGGAGAACTCCCTGCGGCTCCTATACCGCCTTCTCTTCATCTTCTATGCGGAGAGCAGGGACCTTCTCGACGTCAGAAACGAGCACTACAGACAGCTCAGCCTCCAGAGGCTGAAGATGGAGGTTGCAGAGAAGCTGGATGGGCGAGAATTGCTGCTTCCGATAAGCACAACCTTCTGGGATAGGCTCTCAAACCTCTTCCGGCTGATCAACGATGGGAGCGAGAAGTTCGGAATTTCGAGGAGCGAGTTTTACATCCCACCTTATAACGGCGGCCTCTTCGACCCCGATAAAAACCCGTTCTTCACCGAAAACAGAGTTGGGGATCGGTTCGTGGCGGAGGCGGTCGACCTTCTCGCCCGTTCAAACGAGGGAGAGAAGAAGGTCTTCGTCGATTACTCCTCCCTTGAGATCCGCCACCTGGGGTCGATCTACGAGGGGCTCCTCGAATATCGGCTGAGGGTCGCGGAAGAGGAGATGGTGGCGGTCTCCGAGAAGGGAGCTGAAAGGTGGCTTCCCGCGATGGAGGCCAGAGGCGATGCCAAGAAGGCGAGCGAGCGGGTCTCTATTGGCGGGGTCTACCTGGTGACCGACAAGGGCGAGAGAAAGGCGACGGGCTCCTACTACACCCCCGACAGCCTGGTAAAGCACCTGGTGGAGAGCGCCATCGACCCCCTGATCAGGCCAAAGATCGAGGAGTGCATGATGAACTCCGGCGAGGAGTTCGTCGATTACCTCCTGTCCCTGAAGGTGATCGACCCGTCGATGGGGAGCGGCCACTTTCTGGTGGAGGCGACCGACCACCTGGCCCGGTATCTGATCCAGGCGAAGATGACCGCGGCCCCCGAAGGAGAGGACGAGGAGGAGGTGGCCGAGCACGACATCCAGTGGGCGAGGCGAGAGATCGTCCGAAACTGCATCTACGGCGTGGACCTGAACCCCATGGCCGTCGAGCTTGCCAAGCTCTCCCTCTGGCTCAACACCGTCGCCTCGAACAAGCCTTTGAGCTTCCTCGACCACCACCTCAAGTGCGGAAACAGCCTAATCGGGGCCGACCTCGGGCCTGATATGAAGGGCATTCTCCTTCTCCCGATGACGAGAGGAAGAGGCAGGAGTTCTGCCAAGGGAGCGCGCGGATCGAACGACACGAAAGGCACGAAAGGCACCGGCGCTGCCCAGTCGGCGCGGTGGATGCAGTTTGTCCTGAGACGGCACGGCGAGATCTACAACGAGAAGATCTCAAGCCTCACGGCGAGGGCCGACGACGACCTGGAGACGGTCAAGTGGAAGGAGGGGGAGTATAAGAGGCTGAGGGAGTCGGAGCACACGAGGCGGCTTGAGGAGCTGGCGAACGTATGGCTTTCGACCTACTTCGGAAACGAGGTGGGCGAGGAGGAGTACGCCGACCTCCAGCACCGGCTCAGCGAGGAGAGCCAGCCCGACTGGAGCGCCATAAGGGGACTGGAGTGGTTTGAGAAGGCCCAGAAGACCGCGGAAAGGGTCCGGTTCTTCCACTGGGAGCTGGAGTTTCCGGAGGTCTTCTTCGGAGACGACCGGGGCTTTGACGTCGTCCTGGGAAACCCGCCCTGGGAGAGGATCAAGCTCCAGGAGAAGGAGTTTTTCGCATCCCGCGACCCCGAGATCGCCAAGGCCCCCACCGCCGCCGCCCGGCGCAAGCTCATCGGCCAGCTCCCCGAGACGAATCCCGCTCTGGCATCGGAGTACGAGGCGGCCCTCCAGCAGAGCCAGGACGAGAGCAACTTCATCCGCAACTCGGGCCGCTATCCCCTCACCGGAGTGGGGGACGTCAACGTCTACGCCGTCTTTGCCGAGCTGGCCCAGTCCCTGGTCAAATCCAAGGGAAGGGCTGGGATCATCGTTCCCAGCGGGATTGCGACGGATTACACATACCGGAACTTCTTCCAGGATCTTGTAGATAGACAATCTCTTGTGAGCCTCTATGATTTCGAGAATCGTGAGAAGCTATTTCCCGATGTAGATAGCCGAATGAAATTCACTTTACTGACTACGACCGGAGGTGCACAATTTCCATTAGCTGATTTTGCTTTTTTCCTGCACAATATGAAAGACTTAGCTGACGAAAAACGCCACTTCACTTTAACCCGAGAAGACCTAAATCTGATTAATCCTAACACATTAACTTGCCCTATTTTCCGAACAAAAACGGACGCAGAAATAACCCGCAAAATCTATCTTACTGCACCTGTAATGGCCAATGAAAAAACTGAAACAAACTCGTGGAATGTGCGTTTTGCCACTATATTCCACATGGCAAATGACTCTTACCGATTTCGCAAAGCTGAGGACCTAATTGCAAACAGCTTTAAGTTGAAAGGAAATGTGTTTATTAAAAACAGTGATATAAATCTACCACTATATGAAGCTAAGATGTTTATGCCTTATGATCATCGTGCTGCAAATGTTGTTGAGGATAATTCGAGATTATTTCGTCCAGGTCAACCTGATGTCACCTCAATCGAAGAGCATACGAATCCCGAATTCGTTGTAGTACCTCGATATTGGGTTTCGAAAGATGAAGTAATAAATAATGTACTAGATAACACCTCGCGTTCATGGCTTTTTGGATATAAAAATGTGACGAGTTCTACGAATGAGCGTACTTTCTTGGGAACAATCCTTCCATTTGTCGCAGCAGGACATTCTATACAATTCATATTTTCAAATAGGCGGTCAATCGAAAAATGTGCTCTAGTCGCAAATCTCAACACGTTCATCTTCGACTTCGTAGCCAGGCAAAAACTTGGAGGGAATAATTTCAGTTACTTTATTCTCAAGCAACTCCCCGTCATCCCGCCCGACCGCTACACCCCAGAGCTACTCGACTTCATCGTCCCCAGGGTGGTGGAGCTGACCTACACCGCCTGGGACCTTCTCCCCTTCGCAGAGGACGTGCTGAAGGAGGTGGGGGAGGAGACATGGAGCCGCTGGTTCCCGGAGAATCCCCCCGACGGCGAGGGGAAACCCGCGCCCTTCCTCTGGGACGAGGAGAGGCGGGCGGCTCTCAGGGCCGAGCTCGACGGCCTGTATGCTCATCTCTACCAGCTAGACCGGGAGGACCTCGACTACATCCTCGACACCTTCCCCATCGTCAAGAGGAAGGACGAAGCGAGGTACGGCGAGTTTAGGACGAAGAGGCTGGTCCTGGAGGCCTTCGACCGGCTCGCGCCGCTGGGATCACAAAAGTAGCACGTCGATCTTGCGCTCCGGAGAGTACGGCGAGGCTGGCGAGGGAGGGCAGAGACGTTATATGGGATAAATGGGTTAAATAAGGCAAATGGGGTAAATGGGTCAAAAGGGTCCGGAGTTGACCGAGGATATGCCGCTCGCCAAAATCGACGATAGGGGAAGGGTGCAGCTTCCTAGCAACCTGCAACGAAAGATGAAGCTGAAGGAAGGAGACGAGTTCGCAGTCGAAGACCTCGGAGAGGATACCATCATCCTCAAGAGAATCGACCTTCGAGCGCTGCTGAAAGACGCGATAGAGAAGGCCAAGTCTGTCGATCTCGAAGAGCTGGAAGGGGAGATCGAAGAGGAGAGTAACCAGCTTGCCCGCCAGAAGTTCAAGGTATCTCCTCGATAACACCGTCTTCATCGCCGCGGTTAAACGAGGTTGGACGAAAAGCACCGAGCTCGTATATCATCTTCTTGACGGCCCAGCGGAGCTTTTCGCAGACGAGCTTCTCATCGTCGAATACGAGAAATACGCCGGCGCGTTGGACGCATCCGACCTGTTGAACTATATGAAAAAGACGGTGATCCAGGTTAATCCCACCCAGGAGGAAATCGATGCTTGTGCACCATTCTTCCCCGAGAGCGAGCTTTCGGACGTCCTCCATGCCGCAACCTGCCTCTATATCAATGCGGTTCTGATCACCAACGATAAGCACTTCGACCGAATCAAAAAGGACGGTCCGGTCGAAGTCTGGAGCAACACCAAAGCGATCAAAAGGCTCCTCGATGGCGAGGAGGATTATGAAGACCTTTAGCGCCCTCCTTTGGTCGGTCGTGTGTAGCAGGCCCCGTCGGGCCCCGCGATCATGGACATCGGCCTCGCCCTCTCAAAGTCCATCCCACTCTTCTCGTCGAAGAAGTCGTCGTTTCCCTCCAGGTGGACGACCCTTCCTATGATCAGAGAGAACTTCTCCCTCAGGATCTCCTCTTCGAGCTCGCACTCCATCCAGGCGACGCATCCCGCGATCCCCGAAGGTCTGACCTTCGTCGAGGGCCGGGGTGAGAGGCCCGCCTCTTCGAACTCGTCCACCTCGGGCGGGAAGCTCTTCGCGCAGATCTCGACCGCCTCCGCCATCTCCACGGTGGGGACGTTGACCACGAACTCGCCGGTCTCCCGGATGTTGTCCAGGGTGTCCCGCTTCAGCCAGGAGGCGATGGCGATCTCGTCCAGTGGCCTCAGGATGGGCATGATGCACCCCCAGGGAGCTGCGTTTCGGACGCCGTCCTTGGACGCCGTCGAGATCAGGACCACGGGCATCGGCAGAACCTGCCCTCTCATGCTGGGCTTCAGAATCATATCCTATCACCATCGTTCAGTTTGATTTGATGTTTTATTTTATCTTTGTTTTATCGGAAAAAAGAATTTCCACGAGAGGAGGAGGTATACGCCGAGCATCGGGGCCCCGGTGGCGAAGCCGACGGAGGGTACTTTCTTCATGAGCGATGACCTCCGGCTTTTGGAATATTAATAGGTCTTAGAGGCCATAAGGCCATAAGGCCATAAGGCCATAAGGCCATAAGAGAAGCGTCCAATACTCGAAAAAAATTTGATCCGGCAGGCGCCCGAGGGCGGACCCGCCGTTTTGGTTGCCTTTTCGGTCCGGATCAGGGCTCAGACTTCGTCTTCAATCTCGTAGGTGACGGTCACCGTTGCCCTCACCTCCACCTCTCCGGGCACGATGGGCGTCGATGCTCCGGCTTCGGCGGCGAAGAATACCCTGCTCTCGGCCAGCGGCTCGGGCGAGCCACCGCTCTCAGATATCGATAAGATCCGGCCCAGGGCCACCCCGGCCGCCCCGGAGATCACCTCGGCCTTGCTTACGGCGTCATCAACGGCCTCCTCCAGGGCGCCCTCATGAACCACCGTCGGGTCGGTGAGGCCGAAGGTGACGCTCTCGACGGTGTTGGCTCCCGCCTCCACCGCGGCGTCGATGATCTCGCCCAGGTCCAGCTCATCAGTGAGGTTCTGGGTCACGGTGACCTGGTTATTGACCTCGAAGATTACCTCGTCGGAGAGCTCGCCGTCAATCCAGTCCCTGGTGGGATAGATGGAGAACCGCGAGGTCTTGATCTCCTCCTCGGAGATCCCGGCCCCCTTAAGAGCCTCGATGGAATCGGCCATCATCTGAGCGTTCTCTGCGACCGCCACCGCCGCGCTCTCGTTTCTGGTCTGAACTCCCAGGACGATCGTGACCATGTCGGCCTCCGCGGTCGCTTTCCCCGTCCCCGATACGGTCAGCTTCGATAGGTCTTCGCATTCGTAGTCGTCTCCAAGTGAGGTGCCCGCCAGGGCGAACAGCATCAAAATTCCCAGCAGAAGGGCTTCGAATATCCTCATGAAAAAACCCCCTTAATTGATGGATTTCGAAGTAATTAAATAAACCGGTCGTTTAAATCCAGGGAGATTTGAGGATGTTATGGCCGGATTGGATCGATCAGGTCGTGGTACGGCTCGATGGCCCGTCATCCATCCCCTGAGCCGTGCAGAGCCCCACGAACCTACCACCCGCGTCCAGAAGCTCCTTCCAGTTGCCGGACTCGATCAAGTGTCCCTTCTCCAGGACGTATATCACGTCGGCCCCCCTGATGGTGGAGATTCGATGGGTTATGATAAGTATCGTCAGGCTCCCGTGAAGCTCCTCGATCGCCCTCATGATCCTCCTCTCGTTCTCCGAGTCCAGGTTGCTGGTGGCCTCATCCATGATCAATAGAGAGGGTCTTCGGAGTAGGGCTCGGGCCAGGGCTATCCTCTGCTTCTCCCCGCCGGAGAGCTTCACCCCCCGGTCGCCCAGGACCGTCTCCAGACGTTCGGGGAGCATCGAGACGAATTCATCTGCCGCGGCGAGATTCAGGGCATCCTGGATCTCCATTTCAGTCGCCGCTGGCTCCGCCCAGAGGAGGTTCTCCCTCACGGTGTCGTTGAAGAGGAACGTCTCCTGGGGCACATATCCGATCTTGGACCTCCATGCGTGAACTCTCTCGGGGGTCAAGGGAACCCCGTCCGCCAGAATCCTTCCCTGATCCGGGACCAAAAGCCCCATCAACAGATCGGCGACGGTGCTCTTCCCCGCGCCAGAGGATCCCACAATCGCCACCGTCTTTCCCGCCGGGATCTCCATGTTGAGTCGGTCGATGGCGGGGGCCCTCCCCTCTCCATAGCTGAAAGATACATCCTCAAACCTCATGCCCACCTTGAGATCGATCTCGTCCCTTCGATCCGTCTTCACCTCGGAGGCTGAGTCCAGCTGACAGATCATCTCCGTCATCGAGGCGAAGGAGGGGAGGAGTCCGACGAACTGGAGGTAGCTCTGCTGCATGCTGGAGAACCTGGGAATTATCCTGACGAATAATAAGAGAAGGATGAACAATGCCGCCGTTGATATATTTAAAAACTGGACGGATATATAGAGGATCGAGCTCAGAACCATGACCGAGCAGATCTCGAATATGCTTCTGACGTCCGCGTAGTTCGATATCGCTCGAATGTACCTTTGGCTTACCCTCTCCCCCTGGCCGGTGAAGATCTCGACGGTCCTCTCTTCGGCCCCATAGCTCTTTACGGTCTTCATGCCGTCTATATGCTCGAGGGCCGAGGCATACAGCTTGCCGGTCGTCGAGGAGACCTCTCTGCCGTCGGATCTCGCCTCTATCATCTTTCCTCTGAGAAGAAGGGTCAGGGCTGTGCCGCAGAGAAATACCAGGGTCGTGGTCGCCGCTGAGATCGAGAACGCGAAGGATATGTAGACCGCTGTCACCACCATGCTGACCGCCAGATACAGAAGGTGGTAGCTCCCCATCCCCACCCGATCGATCTCCGCCGTCAGAACGTGGACGAAGTCGGAGCTTTTGCACCTGGACAGAAAAAGCCAGCTCGCTCCAGCGATGGCGGCATAGAGCCTGTGGCGGAGATGGGCTGCGAAGCTGTGCTGGATTCTTATGCTGGTGACCGTCTGCCATCGAGCGAGGAGGGAACGAATGCTGACGATGGCTACATAGAGGATCAGTACCTGAGGCAGGTTTGGTTCGACACCCAGAAGAGCGAAGGCTTTGGATATGAAATCGGCGATCGTTCCCAGGGCACCCTCCTCAACATCGAGACCCACCACCTGCAGCAGCGGGACCAGCAGCAGTATTCCGACCCCCTCGGTGAAGGCCAAAAGGATCATCAGAGATAGGGCCAGAGCCGCCTCCTTTGGCATCGCCGAAAAGAGCGTTCTGATATAGGCAGGAAAGGGGCCCTCCATCGACATTTGCAGCCTGGTTTTCGTATCGGTCATCGGAAAAACCACTTCCATAACCTGGTCCTGTACTTCCCGATCATCCGGAGGGGCCTGATCAGATAGTAGAGGCTGAAGAGGGGTTCGGGGAGGGATACAGCCTCCCAATCATCCTCCGTCGGATAGGTGGCGCGGCGGAGGTAGTATAGGGCCCGATCCCTGATCCTCTCCCTCGCCTGCAGGTAGAAAAGCTCCTCCCCGATATTCGATGGTGGCCCCATCTCAGATTCATCTGTCAAAGACCTCTTCTTAAACAGACGGGTCATCGCTTCTTCGGCGAGGAGCGCTGCTTTTCTGTCTTTCTCCACCAGTCCGGAGATCTCAGAAGTTATTGGCGCCCCTAGAAGTTCTCTTGCCAGAATGAGGCCGAGAAAGAGGAGCCGTTCACACCCGACGTCCTGCGCCTGCCGGACAGAGGCCTTCCAGTCGATCCTTTTGGCCGCGGCCAGGGACGCGACGTCGCAGATCCAGGCCAGCCTGCCCCAGTAGTGCCTCGTTCCGTGCTCGCAAAGTATCAGAATCAGATCCTCAGGGGAGAAGCTAAAGACCTCTCTGCCGAAGAAGTTGAACCGCTCGGCTCTCTCAAATAGCTCCGTAGACCCCAGATCCAGAGAGTATATCCTGGGAGACAGCCTCCAGTGGATCTCCAAGTTGACGCCGAGATCAGGGTTTTGAAACTCATAATGATGTTGATATCTGATGAAAGCCTTCTCTTCTGCAGGTCTCAGCTCCCGCTTCTGGAAGTATCCCCTGGAGATCAACTTTCCCTCTACCTCCGCCACCCTCTCTACGGGGATCAGAATGTCCAGATCCAGAAATTCTCTTCGGGATACGTCTTCGTAGAGATAGCTTGATAGAACAGGTCCTTTGAAGGGGATGGCCGGGATCCCCATGGTATCGAAGAGCTGGAGAAGTCTGAGAAGCTCTCCGGTCATGGCGAGGTTTCGAAAGGCGTTGGAATCGAAATTTGCCCTCAGACGGTCAATGCTCTCTTGAGGGATGTGGCTCTGATCCGATTCGAGGATGGCCCTGTAGATATGGGGCACCACCTTATGCTCCTCGGCGGTTTGGACGAGATGATCCCAGTTCAGGTCCGGCGAGGAGAGGTCCTTTTTGTCGATAAACCTCTCAAAACCCAGAGATGCTCTCAGGAGCCCTATCAGCAGCCTGTCCTCTGGTTCCATATCCGCGAGTCCCGCCCAGGTCATGCCGGCCTCTCTCCGCCATTGCCGGATGGAAGAAGGGAGACGGGATCAGAGGGTTCTGGGGGAAAATTGGGATCTTCCGCGAACCCCTCTTCACTTGAGGGGATTATCAGATGCCGGTCCACACTCTTCATCCTGGGCGATGTCGTCTTCTATGGTTTTTACGAGATTCGGGAGTTCACCCAGGTCGCGGCATCTCGTCAAGCGCCGGAGGGGCACCTCCTCGATTAGCCGTCCGCACTGGATGAGGTGGGACGAGGCTCCGGAGGCCTTGAGGAGCCCCGCAGTGTAGCAGTTCCTGACCATCTCTAGAAAAGCCTCCTGGGGGCTCATTGGATCGATCCGGCAGCCATCCCCCTCCTCCAGCAGGTATATTCTCTTTAGGGGAAGGGGTTCTTTTGGAAAGGCCTCTCTTACCAGGAGTGAACGCTTCTCCTCCTTCGGGTGGACCCTTGGGAGAACCTCTAAGTCGCATCCCATCGATCGAGCCGTCTCGGGAGGGAGTTTGATCCTGGGAAAGCTGGGATAGACTATCGGGCCCGACCCGTCCACCCTGAGAGCGATCACCTCGTCGCCGAGGACTGGATGCTCCCGAACGTGGAGGGCTGCCACCGTCGAGGATTTTCCGGCCCCCGGCTCACCGAGGAAGACGACCGCTCCGCCGGCCAGGGCCGAGGAGCTGGCGTGCATCACCAGGAGTCCTCTCTGATGGAGGAGGACCGCCATGGCAGAATCGAGGATAAGCGACCGCATGGACGCGTGGTCAGAACCAGAAGCGGGATCGACGACGATCTCGGAGCCCTCCCTTACCAGGATCGACCCGACCTCCGGCAAAAAAAGGGTCGCTTCGTTCTCTCTGGCCCGAAAAAAGGTCCCCTGGGCCTTGACCTCCCCCTCAATGGGATCAACCTTTCCAAGAAAGATATTCACATCCGGAGGGGCCTTTCCCTCAGCCAGCTCCGGCAGAAAGATCTCCGATCTTATGTTGAGGCCGTAAGCGAAATAGATGTATCCCATCTCACTAGCATTCAGGGTGGTAATATCCTCGATCCCTGTCCATCCGCACTTCCGGGAGTTTTCTCTGCTCCTTCGGTTATCTTCTCGACGGATCCGTGTACCATCAGCTCAGGCGAATGGTAGGTTTTTTTCTTAAAGCCGCTCAACATTATCGCCTCCCTTAAACTGCATCTATTGAAATGTCTATACTTTACCCTACGCGCTTCCAGGGGTCCTGATTTGGATCTCGCTGATATCTTCGACTCTGCGGCCGGACGCATCATCTTCCCATCTCGACCGATCTTGAAACTGTATCAACCGTTCAAAATCCTCGATCCTTGTCCATCGGCGCTGCCGGGTGTTTTCTTCGCGGTCTGTTCAGTTATCTTCTCAACAGATCCGTGCGCAATGAACTCGGGCGTCTGGTATGGCTTCTTCAATGGCGATGACATGGTTATATCCCTCCACCCTTTACACAGATCTTGGTATGATATTAATATTTCGATTGAGAGAGAACATCTAAAATTTTCATCAACGCGGATCTGATCTCCGGCCAAATCCGGATCTTGAGAACTCAGCAAGAAAGAGCTTGCTTTTCCGCCTCCGAAAAAAGGTCCCCTGGGACCCGACGTCCCCCTCAATTGGATCGACCTTTCCAAAAAAGAGCTTTGAATCCGGGGCTCAACCAGCTCCGGAGAACGACCTCTGATCCTTGCGTTGAGGCCGTATGTGAAATGACGGTGCCCCATCTAGACCATCATTCTAATATCCTTGATGCTTGTCCATCTGCACTGCCGGGCTGCTTGACCGACGCTTCAGTGATCTTACCAACAGATCCGTGCACCAGGAGTTTGGGATTTTGGTAGGGCATTTTCTTGCGGCTGGATTTCATAGTACTCACCCCGTTAGTCAAAACCCATCAACGATCGTTCAGAATCCCCGATCCTCTCCCATCGGCACTCCCCGGAGTTTTGTTCTCAATCTCTGTGATCTTCTCGACAGATCCGTGTACCAAGAGATTGGGGGTTTGGTAGGGCATTTTCTTGAGGCTGGATTTCATAAATTTCATCTCGATCATCAAAAGGTATTACAGACCATTCAAAATCCCCGATCCTTGCCCATCTGCGCTACCCGGGGTTTTGTCTCCATTCTCTGTGATCTTCTCGACGGATCCGTGTACCATAAGCTCAGGTGTCTGGTATGGTCTTCTCTCATTGGTCGCAACCATAACTCTCATCCCTCTGCTACCCATAGAGATCAGTGGTCGGATATTAATTTTTCGATTGAGAAACATACCAAAATTATGGGACCCAGCGGCTGAATCTTATTCTTTCGCAAATTCCTGCCTAGAAAGCCAGAGGGATAATGTCACAGTCTTCCATAAGGTGGTGGAGTCCTCTGTCGACCTCTCCGATGCGAACCTAAGATACGTCTCTTGAAGATGAGAGATGTCCACATAGTCTTCTATCGCCCCCATATCCTCGAAGGCGACTTTCTTCAGCAGTTCTCCGTCGTGGGCCAGGAGGCTGCGGTTGAAGTTCGGGCTGAGGTTCGCCTTGCCGCCTCGCCACTGGATCTTTTGAGGGAGGATGCCGGACATGGCTGATCGGAGGATCCATCTGCTCCAGCCTCTTCGAAGCTTCTGATCCGAGGGGAGGGCGAGGCAGAACTCCACCAGCCTCTTGTCGAAGAAAGGATGGCGACAATCGAGGGAGAAGGCCGCTGCCTGCCGGTCGGTAACCTCCAGAACTTGCTGGAGATAGGCGTAGTCGAGGGATCGATAATGGTCTTCTCTGAGGTCTTTAGAGGATCTCGAACCCTCGAGATACGACTCAAACCTCTCTCGCAGATTTGTCCGATCTGCAAACTCGGGATTGACTATGCCGCATCTATCTCGGTATCGGTCTCTTCCCCTCAGCCTCCGATATACCTGGGCCAGCGAATCTGGGGCGAGGGGAGCGATGCAGTGGTTCCATAGAATGCTCCGAACGGGAGCTTCGAAGTTCTTTGATAGCCCCCTCAAATTCCTGCAAAGCTCGATGAGCCTGCCAGCAGAAGCGAGCTCGATGAGGAAGGTAAGTCCGTGGGAGACCACCACATCCCCCTCTACTCCGTCCATAATGACGCGAATCCCCTTCTCCTTTGCAACCTTGAATATATCCCAGCTCATGAAGTAATTCAGGATCCAGAAGGGCTCGTCTTCATATTCGAGGTAGCGGCCAAACTCTTCCAGAGGGCCTTTGGTGTCGGCTCGAACCTGATGGCCCTCAAATCCTCCCTGGTCGATGACGGCGCCGATAAACTCCCTTTCGTCGCACTCGGGAACCGCTTCGAAGATCGCAGAGAAGGTGTGGATTCCGCCACCGTTCTCTTTGGCGAGGATTTTGCGGGCTGAGCAGGCGACCGAGGATGAATCAAGTCCCCCGCTGAGGGAGACGCCGACGGGAAAAGCGCTCCGAAGCCTGCAGCGAACGGCCTCCAGGAATATCCGTCGAAACTCGGCCGCGTACTCATCGTCTGAAGAGAGCCTGATCTCTCTATTCGGATCCAGGGACCAGTACCGTTTCTTGACGAGAGCGCCACCCTTCAATGTGAGAATGTGGGCTGCCGGAAGCCGACGGATGCCTTCATAAAAGGTCCGCTCCCTGTCGTCGAGGATCGGCACCAGAAAGTCTCCCACCGTCTCCTCGTCGAGCCCTCGGGGAACGTCCGGGTGGCCAAAGAGCGCCTTGATCTCCGAGGCGAAGATGAAGCTCCGATCTGTCAGGTGATAGTAGAGGGGCTTGACCCCCAGGTGATCCCGTCCGCAAAATAGGGCGTTGTTCTGCCGGTCCCAGATGGCGAAGGCAAAGTCTCCGATGAGCTTATCCATACACCCTTCGCCCCACCTCTCATAGGAGAGGAGGATCAGCTCAGAATCGCTTATCTTCTCCGGCCTCTCTTTATGAGAAAAAAGGTCATCAATTAGCTCGTCCCGGTTGTCGATGCGGGCGTCTGCTGTTATCACCAGATCGTCAGATGTATTAGAAGCGGGCAGAAGCTCGGCAAGGGACTCGGGGGTGGTGTAGAGCATCAGATGGCCGAGACCGACGGGTCCATCAATCCAGCAGGAGGAACCATCCGGCCCCCGGTGTCGGATCCGTTCCTTCATCCTCTCCAGGTCTTCTCGATCCACCGCTGATCCATCAAGAAGTATAATTCCCAGAATTCCGCTCATGATCTCGCAGATCTCACTTCACGGACAACAGTGGAGTATATTCGAAATCCTGACCGCCGACGACCGCTCTACCCTGGCTTTCAAGCCAGGCATGAGCCAGCATCCGACCGTCCCCACCTCTGGCAACGCCAATCCTGAGGAGAGATTCGCGGCCATGGATGCTGAAGAGGATCTTTGCAGCCATGGCTTGGGTCAGGCAGGTGGCCTTTGGAACAAACCTGCTCGCGGCCTCGATGGCCCAGGCCAGATCGCTGGACGATGCGATCCCGGATCGATCTCGTCTGAGCTTCGCCTCGATCCTCAGAACCAGACTCTTGAGGCGGGGGAATGGAATGACCCACAGCCCCAACCTCACCGCCGCAACGATCACCAGGGCTTCGATGAAAAGCTTGCGCCTTGAGGGTGGCAGATCCAGGAACTTACGTATCGCGTTCGACATCTATCAATCCATTCTCTTCCAGGTCGGAAAGAAGTGCCAGGAGCTCTCTTTCACAGACTTCTCTTTCCACCTCGTATTCATCGAGGATCTGGTCTCGTACCTCATCGACTCTCCTCCTTTCCTGAATCAGGCTCCAGATTCTGGCTCCCATGGGATTGAGGCCGTAATATATGCCGTTTTTGAGGTTCAGTATGATCGATTCTCCGGCGAGGTCGCAGGATACCTGATCCTTTGACGCCACGATCCTCGTTCGGGCATTCATCTCCCTCATGAGGTATCTTTTATCCGCGAGGATACTTAACTTCTGCGTCGCTGCCTCTCCCTCTCCGGATGAACGATGGGTGGGCTGGACAACTTTTATCAAGATGAGAGTCTAAATGATGGAAGATGAACTGCCAGATGGCGGTGCTGGTCGATCTATCCGGGATACGATCCAGGGGAGGAGACGATGCCCAAAGAGAGCGAAGATGTTGATAAGCTGATCATAAAGCTCGCCCCGACGGGGATGATCCCCACCAAGGAGGATACTCCCCACGTTCCGACGACAGCCCAGGAGATCGCTGAGGACGCTTACAGAGCGTACCGATTGGGAGCGAGCGTGGTCCACGTCCACGCCAGGGACGAGCTGGGAAGGCCTACCCACAAGAGGGAATATTTTGAGACCATATTCCAGCTGATAAGGGAGAGGTGTCCGGATATGATCGTCTGCGCCACCACCAGCGGCAGGGTCACCCCTCAGGTCGAGCATCGATCGGAGGTTCTGGGGCTCGGGACGGAGATGGCGAGCCTGACTATGGGCTCTCTGAACTTTCGCGATTATCCTAGCGTAAATTCGATGGATACTATACAAAAATTGGCGGAAGAGATGAGCAGGAGGGGAATCCTCCCGGAGCTTGAAATATTCGAACCAGGGTTCATAAACACATCAAAATACCTCTTGAAGAAGGGCGTTCTGAAGCCTCCGCTCCACTTCAACTTGCTCCTGGGATCTCTGGGAAGCATCCCCGCCGACCTCCGAGATCTGGTCTATCTGGTAGAGTCACTGCCGCCGGGGAGCACGTGGTCTGCAACGGGCATCGGGAGGTTTCAGACCCGGATAAATGCCGCAGCGATGCTGATGGGAGGTCACGTTCGGGTGGGGATCGAGGACAGCATCTACTACAACTATCCAAAGAAAGAGCTTGCCACCAACGAGAAGCTGGTGGAGAGGATAGTGAGGGTGGCGAGGGACGTGGGACGGGAGATCGCGACCCCTGACGAGGCTAGGAGAATCCTGGGGCTCGAAAGGCGGCAGTTCTTATGAAGGCGAGCTCAAGAAAGGACTTCGATTTCTCTGAAGATGGGGGTTGCGGGGCAGAGGTCTCAAATGCCGGGCTCTCAGATGAGGAAGTCGATCGGGCAGGAGTCTCTCAGCTTTCGCTCTCCAAAGACGACCTGGTGGCGGATCTCCGGAGGATGGGCGTGATGGAAGGAGACGATCTGGCAGTCGCCCTCTCCCTCAAGAGCATTGGACACGTTCAAGGAGGGGCTGACGGCTTCATAGACGTCCTGCTGGAGGCGGTGGGCCCGGAAGGGACCATAATGATGAACACCCACACCCCGTTCTTTCACATATCTCAGATCGAGTCCGGCAGCCTCATGGCCAGCGATCCCAAATACATATTCGATCATAGGTCGACCCCCACCTGGACCGGTATCGTCCCCGAGACCTTCCGGAAGCGGGATGGCGCCTTGAGGAGCCGCCATCCGATATGCTCGGTCACGGCTATTGGAGCGAGAGCCGGCTATCTCACCAGTGGGCACGACGAGAGCTCCCGGCCTTACCTCCCTTATTCGAGGCTGGCGGAGGTTGGGGGCAAGGTGCTTTACATCGGGCTCAAAGACAGAATGGTGGCCATCCGCCACGAGGCCCAGTATCTGGCAGGGCTTATGAACGTGGTCCCTCTGGAGGTTGCCGTCAGGTACATCGATCCCGAAGGCGGGGACGTGTTGCTCTTCAAGGCCAGGAACGTCTACGCATGCGTAAAAAACCTGGGGGTGTTAGTTCCCGCCCTGAGGGAGAAGGGGCTCCTGACAGAGGGGAAGATCGGAGCTGCAGATTCGATCCTCGTCTCCGCAGAGGACGCTCTTTTTTCCATGGCCGAACTGCTGAAGGAAGACCCCACCCTCACCCTGTGCGAAGACGTCTCTTGCATATGGTGTCGCGAGCTGGAGCGGAGGATGGACCTCTATGACAGGATAGAAGATCCCGAGACGTTCCAGAAGAACAGGATCGCCATCTTGGCATTGGGCATGATCAACCGACGGCGTCTCAACGGGTCCTGGGCGGCGATAAAGGCCATCGGATTTGTCAAGAGGATCTTGCATTGAGATCATCGGCAATCTTCTCCAAAGCCAGAGCAAATCCCTTAAGAGCCTGAATGAGCTTTCGGCCAACTTTGAGGTCTGACCACCAGCTTTTGTCTGACCACCACCTTTTAATCTCGACTTCTCAATGCCCTTCCCCCATGAGGAACGTCGGAAAGTCCATCAGGATGGAGAGGATCTTCAACAGGAGGACTGGCAGGACGGTCATCGTCCCCATGGACCACGGCCTGACCGTGGGTCCCATCGAGGGGCTGATCGACCTCCAGGAGGCGGTGGACAAGGTGGCCGAGGGCGGGGCGAACGCCGTATTGGGTCACATGGGACTGCCCCTCTTCGGCCACCGGGGTTACGGTCGGGACGTGGGACTCATCGTCCATCTCTCCGCCAGCTCCAGCCTGGGCCCGGACCCCAACCACAAGGTTCTGGTCACCGAGGTGGAGGACGCCATCAGGATAGGTGCTGACGCCGTCAGCATCCACGTCAACGTCGGCGCCGACGACGAAGCCACCATGCTCCACGATCTGGGACGGGTGGCCAGGACCTGCGACGGCTGGGGGATGCCGCTCCTGGCCATGATGTACCCCCGGGGAGCGAAGGTCAAGTCCGAGCACGATGTCGAGTACGTCAAGCACGCCGCCCGGATTGGGGCGGAGCTGGGGGTCGACATCGTCAAGACCAACTACACCGGCTCACCCGAGACCTTCAAGGAGGTGGTCAGGGGCTGCAGCGTCCCCGTGGTGATCGCGGGCGGTCCCAAGATGGATACCGAGCACCAGGTCCTGGAGATGGTCTCCGACTCGATTCAAGTCGGCGGCGGGGGGCTCTCCATAGGAAGGAACATCTTCCAGGCGAAGAACCCGACCCTCTTTGTAAAGAGGCTCTGCAAGATCGTCCACGAGGACTACTCGGTGGAGGAGGCGGAAGAGGTCACCCTCTGAGCTTCCATCTCTTCTTTAATTTTGCGCTCCAACTCGGCGGAGGCACTTTATAAATAGGTCGGGCCACCAACTATCGGAGGACCGATCCTCCGGAAAGTGATCCCTTGTTCGAGCTGGTGGTTGCAGAAAAGCATCTGGTGTCCCGAAGGAGGCAGACCGTCCTCGCGGTTGGAGCCGTCGCCCTGGCCGTGACCATAGCCATCCTCTTCCGCTCCCTTATAAACGGATTTGAGACGACCTTGAACGACATCATCTTCGAGTTCGTCCCCCACGTCACCGTCTTTCCCGAGGAGGGGGAGGAGTTCATCCACCTCTATAAGACCCTCATCGACTCGATCTGGGCCATCTCCGGGGTCACTGCGGTCTCCCCGGCCCTATCGACGACGGCGTCTTTCGACCATGAGGGGAACGTGGAGAACGTCCTCCTCCGGGGGGTGGTCCCCGACGAGCTGAACCAGATATCCAAGATAGGGATCGACTATATGGTGGCGGGAGACCTGGACTCCATCCAGAACGGGAGAAGGGTCGCCCTCGATAGGGAGCTGGCCCAGGAGCTGGAGGTGAACCTGGGGGACACCGTTGGGGCGAGCTTTCCCGACGCCAGAACCATGAGCCTGCTGGTATCGGGGATCTTCGATACCGGGGGCTTCTCGCCCAACTACGCCTACGTCTCCCTGGAGACGGCCTGGGAGTTTCTCGGCGAGGGGATGGTCATAACCGACGTTCAGATCAAGCTCGAAGACATTTACCGGGCCGACGAGGTGGCAGCCGAGCTGAGGGGGCGAGGATACAACGCCGAGAGTTGGCAGAGCCTCTCGGGGATCGTGGAGACGATCGAGAGCCGCCGGTTCTCCAACACCCTGATCATGCTCCTGGTGATAGTGATCTCCGCCTTCGGGATCGCCAACATCATGAACCTCATCGTCCTGGAGAAGACCCGGGATATAGGGATGCTCATGGCCATGGGGGCCTCCTCCTCCGAGATCCGGAGGATATTCCTCATCGAGTCCGGCGTCCTGGGGCTCGCCGGCGGGATCGCAGGCTGCGTCCTCGGCTATCTCATCTCTGCCTACGTCAACAGCCTCGCCATCGCCATATCCCCCGGTCCCAGCTTCTCGGTGGTCCTGACTCTGATCGTCGACCCCTGGGACCTGGTCGCCTTCCCCCTGATCACCCTGCTCTTGAGCGTGGCCGCCGGGGTCTACCCCGCCCACCTGGCTTCGAAGCTCGATCCCGTAGTGGCCCTCCGGGGCTGACCAGAGGCTCCAGGGAATGCGAAGAGCTGGCTTGAGGACTCGGGTCAGCGGTCTCCATATTGATCTCGCTTGCTCCTGGATTTCCCTGGAGTCGCCTCCCGAAGCGTCAGGACGCCAGTCGTCTTGCATATTGGGTCAGCCTCGCAGCAGGAGCGCTCGTCTCATCCTTTGTCTTCTCCGATCTCTATAAATAAGATCCTAATAAATCGGTATTGGCGTCGTTGAACAGCCGGGTCAAGAAGGTGTAATCCCTTGTTAGAGCTCTTCGTGGCGATGAAGCACATCAGCACAAGAAAGAGGCAGACCGTCCTCGCCGTGGGGGCCGTCGGGCTCGCCGTGGCCATCATCATCGTATTCAGGTCCGTCCTGAACGGGAGCTTTGAGACCTTCTTCGACCTGATATTCGAGCTCGCCCCCCACGTCCTGGTTACGCCCAAGGAGGGGGAGGAGCATATCTACCTCTATAAGACCCTGATCGAGTTCGTCTGGACGATCCCCGGGGTTGTCGCCGTCTCTCCCGCCCTCAGCACTACGGCGACCCTATCTTTTGAGGACAATGTGGATAACGTCGAGATGACCGGAGTCGTCCCCGAGGATCTGAACCAGGTGACCAGCATCGGAGACAAGTACATGATCGAGGGGGATCTCTACGCCATCCAGAGCGGGAGGAGGGTCGTCCTGGGGGAGGAGATGACCGAGGAGCTGGAGGTGAAGCTGGGGGAGGAGATCGTTGCCAGCTTCCCCGATGCGAAGACGATCCATCTGGTGGTGGCCGGAATCTTCAGGACTGGCATCCCGGAGTGGGACGGTTCTGCCTTCGTCTCCCTAGATACAGCTCAGGAGTTTCTGGGGGAGGGGGACGTCGTAACCTACATCAACATTCAGATAGCCGACCCCTACCAGGCCGACGGGGTCGCCGCAGAGATCTCGGCCCAGGGATACGAGGCCGAGAGCTGGAGGACCCTGTTTCCTGAGTTCGAGGAGACTCTGGCCATCGAGACCTTCTCCAACAACCTGATTTTGGCCCTGGTCCTGCTGATCGCCTCCTTCGGGATCGCCAACGTCATGAACATGCTGGTCCTGGAGAAGACGAGGGAGATAGGGATGCTTATGGCCATGGGAGCCGCCAGCTCCTCGATCAGGAGGACGTTCGTCATCGAAAGCGGGATTCTGGGGCTCGCCGGAGGCGTATTCGGAAGCGGCTTCGGCTACCTGGTCTCCACGTATCTCCACAGCCTCCAGTACACGATAGAAGTGCCCACGGCACCGCAGCCGATAGTCATCAAGTTCCTCGTCGATCCCTTTGACCTCATAGCCTTCCCCCTCCTGGCCCTGGCTCTGAGCATGATCGCCGGGGTTTATCCCGCCCACAGAGCATCCAGGCTGGACCCGGTGGTAGCCCTGAGGGGTTGAGATAGATGTTCGAGCTTGCGATCGCAGAAAGACACATCCTGGGAAATCCCAAGATGGTCCTCTTCACGGTCTTATCCGTGGCCCTGGCCGTGGGGGTGATCGTGGTCCTGATAGGTCTGACCGAGGGGTACAGGGTGAACCTGATCGAGAACACCGTGGAGAACTCGCCCCACGTCACCGTGGAGCCGAAGGAGGACGAGGATTACATCTACCTCTACAGAACCCTCTCCAGCATCGCCCTGGCCTGGCCGGAGGTGGTGGCATCGTCCCCCAGGCTCATAGAAAGGGCGGCGGCCAAGTACAAGGACAACGTGGAGGGGGTCGTCTTCATCGGAGCGGATCCGGTCCAGGAGGACCTTCTGATGGGGGTTCGGGAGGATATGGTCTGGGGGGACTACTACGAGCTTCGATTCAAGAGGTTTGCAGCCGTGGTGGGGGACGACCTGGCCGAGGACCTGGAGCTTAAACGTGGAGACGACTTCCGGCTGACCCGGCAGGATAAATCGATCCAGGTGAAGGCGGTCGGAATCATCGATACCGGCACTGGCCTGGACAGCACCCTGATCTACCTACCTCTGGATACAGCCCAGGACCTCCTGGGAGAGGGGGATGTGGTGACCGAGGTGGGGATTAGGCTTTCTGATATCGATGCTGCGCCGGCGATAGCCTCGGATCTCAACAACATAACCCTCTACAGGGCCGAGAGCTGGCAGGAGAAGAGCAGGGACATTCTGGAGCAGATCGACACTCAGCAGATCTACTCCCGTATATTCTACCTCCTGATCTTCATAATATCCGGATTCGGGATCGCCAACACCATGATCATGATAATCAGCCGCAGGACCAAGGAGATCGGGATCTTGATGGCCATGGGAGCAGACCAGATCTCGATCATGAAGATCTTCGTCCTGGAGAGCGTGATCCTGGGTCCGCCCTCGGCTCTCCTGGGCGGCGGCCTGGCCTACCTCGCCGCAAAGCTCATCGGTACGGTCGAAGTTCCCGCCGAGGTCTACATCACCACCAGGATGACGGTGGTACTGGACCCGGGGACGTTCGTCTACGTCGCCGTCTTCGCCCTACTGGTCAACTTCCTGGCGGGGATCTATCCCGCCTACAAGGCCGCGAAGCTCGATCCCGTGGAGGCGATAGCCACCGAATAAGATATCTCTGGACAGGACCGAGACAAATTTTGGAGGTGATCCGGTTTGACCAACATAATAGAGATCAAGAAGCTGAGAAAGGTCTACGGCGACGGGGTGGAGCTGGTGGCCTTGGACGACGTCGACCTGACCATCGAAGAGGGGGAGGTCCTCTCCATCGTGGGGCCCAGCGGCAGCGGCAAGTCGACCCTCCTGAACATGATCGGCCTGTTGGACACCCCCACCAGCGGGGAGATCGTGCTCAAGGGCCAGAACATCACCAGGGCCAGCCCCGAGGAGAGGGCGAGGCTGAGGAACAAGGAGCTGGGTTTCATCTTTCAGTTTCATCACCTCCTCCCCGAGTTCAACGCAGTGGAGAACGTGATGATGCCCCTTCTCATCGCCGGGATGGACAGGAAGGAGGCGCGGGAACGGGCTATCGGGCTCCTCGAGGAGGTGGGTCTAGGCGAGCGGCTGAACAACAAGCCCAACCAGCTCTCCGGCGGCCAGAACCAGAGGGTGGCGGTGGCCAGGGCCTTAGCGGGTCACCCCTCCATCGTCATCGGGGATGAGCCGACGGGAAACCTGGACACCAAGAGCTCGGACATGATCTACGAGCTGTTGCGAAAGCTCAACCGCCAGATGAACCAGACCTTCATCCTGGTCACCCACGACATGGACATGGCGGAGAAGACCGACCGAATCCTCCGGCTCGTCGACGGCAGGATCGTCTGCGAGATGAGGAGGGAGGGGGATGGGTTCGTCTCTCAGGAGATCTGCCGGGCGGATTGAAGATCCCTCCAGTCGATCTGCCGGGGATGAAGCCCTCTAGTCTATCTGCTGGGGATTGAAGGATCCTCCAGTCTATCTGCCCGGGATTGAAGTCCTCCGGTCTGTCCAGGTGGAGGAGCGGTGGTCGGGCATACATAGGTTTAAATAACTCCCAGCCGTTGTCAGCCCCCGTGCGAGGGCTGTTTTTACGGTTTTTCGCGAATGGATGTGAACGTTGTGTACGGAAATAATCGAGGATCCTTCAGCAGTGGCGGATTCACAAGCTCGTCTCCAGTCGAAGCTGGAAAGACGTATGAAGTGGAGATTGAGGACATATCAAGGCAGGGAGACGGCATCGCCAGAGTTGAGGGCTTTGTTATCTTCGTCTCCGAGACGAAGGTCGGAGACAAGGTCAGCATATGCATTGACCGGGTATTGCGAAGGTTCGCCATAGCCCACAAGGTCTGAAACTATCTATTCTGAACTATTGAGGCGGTCGGCGCAGCTATCGGCTGCGCAGGTCCGTTTCGGATGAATTTGCCTCCCGCAGTGAGCGGCGAGTTGCCGTTTGTTCTCCATTCTTTATCCACTCTTTCTCCATTCGTTCTCTATTCTATTTCATCCGCTCATTCTACAATTTCTATTCTCTAATACATATTTTTCATTTCAAATATTATCTATTTCATTCAATTCGGAACGCAAAAGGGATATCTTCCCGGGGCGAGGGGTCCCCAAATATCGAAGATAAGCGGGCTCGGTTTTAACCATGCAGATCAGTCTCCATAGAAATACCGCCTTCATCCTCACCCTGGCCGTGGTCCTCGGCTTCGTCCTGCCGGGGCCAGCCGGGAGGTTGGAGTCTCTGGTGATCCCGGCCCTCTTTCTGATGATGGCCTTTTCCATGGCCGGGATCGATCTCAGCCTCCCCCCGCTGCGGGGTGCGGCGGCCGGTTTTCTGGTCAGCTATCTCTTCCTCTCCGGGCTGATCCTCATCCTCGCCCCCCTGGTACTGGAGGAGGAGGCCCTCGTCCTGGGGTTTGTGGTGATGGCCGCGAGCCCTCCGGCGGTGGCCGTGGTCCCCCTGACCAGGCTTCTCGCGGGCGACGTCCGGCTCGCCCTCTACTCGGAGGCCCTCTCCTACCTAGCGTCCCTGGTCCTCATGCCCCTGATCGTCCTCCTCTTCGCCGGGATGGCCGGGGATGCGGGGACGGTGGCGGCAACTGGGGCGGCAACAGGGATGGCAACAGGGGCGGGAGCAGGCGGTGGGATGGGGGCAGCGCTGGGCGGAGGGGTGGGCGCAGGAGTCGGGGAGATGGCGAAGATCGTCCTCCTCCTGATCCTTTTCCCCCTCCTGGCCTCAAGGTACGTCGGCCGTCTGCGGATCGATCCGGCCCACCCCATCAACGCCGGCCTCTTCGCCGTCACCTACATCGTGGTGGGGCTGAACAGCGCCGCCATCACCGCCGGGGTCGGTGGGGTACTCCTGGTCGCCCTGGCCCGGACCTTCGCCTCGGGGGCGGCCGTCTACGCCCTCTCGGCCCTGGCCGGGGTGGCGAGACCCCAGAGGATCGCCTACACCCTCTTCGGCTCCTTCAAGAACCTGGGGCTCACCGCCGCCGTCGCCCTCCTCCTCTTCGGACCGAGGGCGGCGGTCCCGGCGGCGGTCTGCATCCTCACCGAGACCGGCTTTTACATCCTCCTCTCGGCCCTGGCCGGGCGGCGGAGAAGAGGGGCCGGCTCCTCCCCCTCCATCTCCACTTACTCCCCCGCCCCTTCCTCCTCCGACCATCACCCCTCCGCCCCTTCAACATCGAAGAAAAATAGCATATAGTATCCGCCATCAATAATCGCTGAACAGGTGAAATCGGCTCTGAGGCGGTGGAGATGGTGACGGATCGGAGAGAGGGAGAGAAAGAGGAGGTGGAGGAGAAGGCCTGCCCCTTCGTGGCGCGGTCCTGCCTGCAGGCGGGGTGCATGGCCTGGGACGACGCCGGCGGCGGGTGCAGCCTGATCCCCCCTACAAAAGAGGCCGCGAGCACCTTCGACGAGAGGCTGCGGCAGGCGGCGCCGCTCTTGTACGGCTCGCTTCTGGACCTGGTGCGGGTGATGGAGGAGCGGGCGCGGGAGTGCGATGCCTGCGGCGCTGAGCTCTGGGACTACGCCCAGGAGGTGAGGAGGAGCTTTCTCGACGAGCTGATCGAGGCCCAGCTGAGGGTGGGGTGAAGGGCGTAGAGATAAGACGGTTGGGTTTTAAGTCTGGTCGGTGAAAGATATTTCTTCCGAGAGATTAAGCTGAAAAAAGAAAAGGTGGCCGGAGGTCGAATTGACGACATCGTCAAAGAGGAAACCGCGATCGCAATCTCAAAGGAGGGTGAAGACCGCAGAGGAGATCGCCCGAATTCTGAGGTCTCACATGCCGGAGCTATCCACTCAATACAAGGTCAAATCCCTCGGGATCTTCGGCTCCTATATCCGAGGCGAGGCCGACGAGGATAGCGACATCGACCTTCTGGTGGATCTGGAGGAGGGCGAGGTGCCGCTGAGCCTGCTGGAGTTCATCGCCCTCGAAAACCGTCTGAGCGATCTCTTGGGGGCTAAGGTGGACCTGGTGGAAAGAAGCGCCCTCAAGCCCGCCATAGGCCGCCGCATCCTGGAGGAGGTTGAGACGGTATGAGGAAAGGGAAACGCGAGTTGCTCGACTACCTCCAGGACATCCTCGACGCGATCGAGAGCGCAGAGAGCTTTGTGGCGGATATGGATTACGACACCTTCGAAGCGGATGAAAAGACCAACTTTGCAGCGGTCAGGGCGCTGGAGATCGTAGGTGAAGCCTCCAAGAAAATCCCTCCCGATATTCGCCGAGAGTATCCCGATGTTCCATGGAGAGAGATGGCCGGGATGCGAGATAAGCTGAGCCATGATTACTTCGGAGTAAACCTGCAGAGGGTATTTGAGACCGTTCGCCGGGATCTCCCACCCCTGCGTGCCTCCATTGAAAAAATCGTCGAAAAACTCAAAGCTGCCGAAGGTGATCGGAAGAGCTGAACTTGCTTTTTCCAACAATAGCAGATAGGATCTGCCAGTATAACCATCTCTGAACAGGTGAAATCGGCTTGGGAAATCGGCTCGGAGGCGGTGGAGATGGTGACGGATCGGAGAGAGGGAGAGAAAGACGAGGCGGAGGCAAAAGCCTGCCCCTTCGTGGCGCGGTCCTGCCTGCTGGCGGGGTGCATGGCCTGGGACGACCCCGGCGGCGGGTGCAGGCTGATCCCTTCGACAAAAGAGGCCGCGGGCACCTTCGACGCGAGGCTGCGGCAGGCGGCGCCGCTCCTGTACGGCTCGCTTCTGGACCTGGTGCGGGTGATGGAGGAGCGGGCGCGGGAGTGCGATGCCTGCGCCGACCTCTGGGACTACGCCCAGGAGGTGAGGAGGAGCTTTCTCGACGAGCTGATCGAGGCTCAGCTGAATGTGGGGTGAAGACTGACGGCTTTACCTTCAGATAGGAAAACATAGCTGCTTAAGTAAAGTGATAAAACTGATCTGATCCATAACCGAAACCTTTTTTGCGTTTCGTAAGGATACCAATCTAAGACTATGAAAGAATTAAAAAACATAGACTCCATAATAGCTCGCATCTCTGACGAATCTCTCAAAACCAGTCTATCCAATATCAAGAAAATTGCACAAGAGATCTGGTTCCATCCTCCTATTATAAAAGATTTCACAAATCATGGAATAGAACATAGTGATCGTGTGGCTGGCTATATTATTAGTTTAATAGATTTATGTAAAGGGAAGAATTTATCTAACAAAGAACTTTATTTGCTGGCAGCAGGCGCTTGTCTGCATGACATAGGTATGCAATGCGATGTATGTAATTATCCTCTCGTCGTGGAAAAAGCAAAGTCACTCGGAGCAAAATTTGAGGGCAACTTAAAAGCCGAAATATCTAGTGAATTTTCAAGGGATGAGCAAGATGAAATCAGAAGGAATCATCATTATTTAAGTGCGGCTTGGATTCATTTCGCTTCTAGTAACAAAGAAGAATGCCCAATTGATATAGCTATTAAGTCTGTTCCCCCAGATCTCAAAAGAGATCTCATAGATGTTTGTATGTATCATAGCAAATTACCTATAGATGAATGTGATGAGCGTGGCTATTTGGATAAAACGATTCGCAAACGTTTGATTGCAGCAGTTTTACGATTTGGTGATGAGTTAGATATTGCTTGGAATCGTGTATCTGATGATGCCTATTCTGCTTTTAGATTTCACCCAGGTAACGAGTTGCATATGTGGATGCATGAGCACACACATATTTCCATTGTTGATAATAGCATCGAAATTAAAATAGCCATAAATCCGAGAGATAAGGGTGTTTACGGCCAAGTAATCGAAACGTTATATATTGAAAAATTTATAGAAAAGAATCAACCAGTAATAAATGAAGTGATAAGAAATAATATCACAATATTCATCAGTCAAAATTCTGGGGTAGTAGATGATGACCTATCAGATCTAATGCCTTCAAAACTATCTCAATTAGTATTTGAGCAATGTTTGGCAGACTTAAAATCTATAAAAATACTAAATTATAATGAGCGAATCTCTGGTAAATTGTATTCGCTGAAGATTATTCAAAATAAATATGGAAATTATTTTATTCTAAAATTGGAGAACAACAAAAAACTCTATGTTCCAGATGAAGAAAGCACAAAGGTTCTTTCGCGTGGGATAGAATATGGAACATATTCGATCTTGCGTACAAAAAGTGGATATAAAGTAGATATAGGCCCAAGATTTATGGATATTGGGGAGGTAATAGCAGGATCTGTCTGGGATGTTTCTCAATTTGATCACGAAAATCAAAGAGTGTTTTTAGGAATAGAAGAAATTATCTTGCCTAACGAAGTAGGTAATCAGGTTGTTAGAATGGCGTTTTCAAGGCGACAACCAAAAATGATTTCGATAATACGCACAGGTTCAAATTATAATATAAAATATATTAATGATTGGCCATGTTTATGCTAATGACTTCGACAACCTTCTTACAGCCGGCTTCGTAAGTCTCACAAATCAAAGGAGTCCCACGACATGATTTCACGACGAGCAGAGGAGATAACCCCTTTTTGGTGATGGACGTTTTGGAGTGCGCCCGGGCGATGGAGAGCCAGGGGATAGACGTCGTCCACCTGGAGGTGGGCGAGCCCGACTTCGACCTCCTGGACCCGGTTTTCTGAGGACGGTCAGTCGGTCCCGCTCAGGCGGGGAGTGAGCCTCAGGACGAGGAGCTCCTCGAAGAAGTGCTTCTCCCTCGCCACCACCTCGACGGCCAATCCCTCCTCTTCGGCCTTCTCCCGGACCTTCGCGGGATCGCTGAGGCTGGAGACGAGAAGGAGGGCCCGCCCTCGCCGGGGCTCCAGGTGATCTTTCAGCCCCTCCAGGAACCTGTCGATGGTCTCCCTCCCCGTCTTCCCCCCGTCGAAGGCGAAGTTGAGCCAGCCCTTCAGAACCTCGTCCTCCTCGGTGGGGAGGTAAGGCGGGTTGAAGATGACCAGGTCTAACCTCGCCCTCTCCCCCGCCCCGATCCCTTTGAAGAGGTCGGCCCGGACCGCCTCGATCCCCGGCCGTCCCCTGAGGCTCCTCAGGGCGAAGGGGTTGAGGTCGGTGGCGATGACCCTCCGGGCCCTCGGGGCGAGGCTTCTGGATATGACCCCGCGGCCGCACCCCACCTCCAGGACCAGGTCCTGGGGGTCCACCTCCTCCAGGGCGGCGGCGAGGAGGAGATAGGTGTCCTCGGCGGGCTCGTACACCTGGTCCAGCCCGTCATCCTGATCATCGTCTTCGGCGGCCGGATATATCCCGCCGCGGGCACGGTCCGGCGGAATAGTCTTGCGGCGCTCTCTTTCCGTCATGTGGCGCCCCCGGCGCTCCCGGTGCCCTCGGTCTTCCCCAGCCAGAGGTCCATCCCCGATCCCTCAGACTCGGTCCATCCGGTCATCGCCCATCCGCCGTCCTCCGTGGAGACGATGGACCTCCCCAGGTCACGGCCCCATCCCCCGAAGGTCTCCTCCCACGCCTCTTCCCCGTCCTCACCCACCTTGACCAGCCATATATTCTGATCTGTGCTCCGGTTGGAATATCCCAGGATCACATAGCCGCCGTCGGAGGTGGTCCGGGCCGACCATCCCCCCTCCTCGCCGATGCTTCCTATCGTCTCTTCCCAGATCTTCTCGCCCTCAAGATCGGTCTTGACCAAGAGGAGGTCTCGATTCGCCGAGCCTGCGGGATCGGATACCCCGACCAGGAGGTAGCCGTCCCCCGCATCCAGGACCTGGTTTCCCCTCTCGTCCCCCTCTCCCCCGAAGGTCTTCTCCCAGATCCGGTTTCCGTCGGGGTCCACCCTGGCCAGCCACAGATCCTTCCCCCCGGCTCCGTAGGACTCGGTGGTCCCGGCGACCACGTACCCGTCTTCCGACTCCAGGATGGAGGCGAGACCGTCGTTCTTGGACCCGCCGATGGCGAGGTTCCACTCCTCGTTCCCGTCGGAGTCGGAAGACGGGT
>Ga0209408_1000199_pt1 | contig 50914 bp, 51 predicted proteins | sample AD_UKC107_MetaG_FD_184422 | JGI IMG/M metagenome (GOLD analysis project Ga0209408, IMG submission 184422) | Active sludge microbial communities of municipal wastewater-treating anaerobic digesters from Hong Kong - AD_UKC107_MetaG (SPAdes)... | ecosystem: Engineered > Bioreactor > Anaerobic >... | reverse complement strand
ATTTCGACAATAGTAACCGGGCATCCCTTTTCAGAAAGATGTATAGCCACTTCACATCCTGTGGCCCCGCCTCCGACAAGCACTGTCCTCTTGGATAAAGGATCACTTCCATTCAGGATTGTATTAAAAGGGACAACAATATCTCTATTAATTCCCTTTATGTCCGGGATGAATGGCAAGGATCCGGTTGCAAGGATCACAACATCCGGGTTCATCTCTTTAACAGTATCTACTGAAGCTTCAGTATTAAGGTAACATTTCACCCCATATTTTTCGATCTGCCTCTTCTGGAATTTTATCAGACTTTGCAGTTCCTTTTTATAAGCTGTAATACTGCCAATAATAAGCTGCCCGCCAAGGGCTTTTTGTTTTTCAAACAGGTGGACGTCATGACCTCTCCTGGCAGCAACCCATGCCACATTTAACCCTCCCGGGCCTCCTCCTATTACCATGATCTTTTTTGCTGTCTCAGCAGGATAAAAGGCCATCTCCCTTTCTCTCCCCAGAGATGGATTCACCAGACATTCAACTCGACCTCTTCGGAAGATTGATTGCATGCATGTATTGCATGCGATACAAATCCTTATATCTTCCAGACGCCCTTCTTTTGCTTTATTAGGCATTTCAGGGTCAGCCAGAAGGCCCCTGCCGATGCAGACCAGATCAGCCTTTCCCTGTCCTATAATCTCGTCTGCAATTACAGGATCGTTAATCCTTCCGACAGCCATAACGGGAATATTCAAACTGGATTTTATTTTTTCAGCCGAATCAACAAGACAGGCCTTCTTCATGAACATGGGCTGGCAAATCCATTCGGGTGTAGCGTCATTTCCAGCTGACACCTGCACAATATCAATGCCTGCTTCAATCAGGATTTTTAAAATTTTGATGCTTTCTTTGACTGTAAGGCCGTCAGGTACAAATTCTGTGGCGCTGATCTTGAAAGATATGGGAAAGTCATTTCCAACACGATTTCTAACTTCAGAAACTATTTCTTTTGCAAGCCGAGTCCTGCCAAATGTATCGCCACCATATTCATCGTCCCTGATATTAGAAAAGCGTGAAAGGAACTGATTGATTATATATCCATGAGCTCCATGGATTTCTATTAATTCAAAGCCCGCCTCAATGGCCCTCTCTGCTGCGTCTCCAAATTTTTTGACCAGATCGTGGATACCTTGAATAGTAAGAGGCTCAACATCACCATGAATTGTAGGGCATGGAATAGGGGAGGGGGCAAAAGGTTTTTGTTTGATAACCTTAATTGATGTTTGTCTTCCGCCGTGATGTATTTGAATAGCTGGTACAGCTCCTTCTGATTTGAGGGCCTCAGCAATCTTTGAGAGCCCGGTTATGTATCTGTCATCGCAAATTTTTGGTTGATGTATAGAGACAATTCCCTCAGGTGACACTGCACATGCCTCCATAATAACCATAGCTGGCCCTCCAGCAGCCCTTCGTCTATAGTGTTCTATGGTCCCCTCATTAACAGATCCATCATCATTCAATAGAAATGATGCAAGCCCAGGCATGACTATTCTGTTCTTGAGCTCTATTCCCTTAATTCTATATGCAGAAAACAGAGATTTCATAAGGTTCCTCACAAGGTTTGATTTAAGCAGTCAAATACAACAATTTACATTTGTCAAATAAAAAAGATATCCAATACAAACTATCCGGTTAAATGCAGTGTTATATATTGTAAGTTAAATAGCAATCGGATAATTTTATTAATATATCCCTAACCGATTTTGATCGCCTGACCATTATTACAGACATACTTTTTTCACCATACACCTCCTTTCTTCCAGATCGATTATCCTGCGGTGTTCAGAAAGGCAATTGCTGGAATTAGTATTCGGCAAATAGGATTTGAATTCACAGGGAAAGACCTTTATAATTCATCATTTAATTGCAGGAGATTTAATAATGAACAGTAATAGATCGGGTATGAGGGCAGTGGTATTTGATGGTAAACTTGGATTTGCGGCCGATTACCCTATACCGGAATTGCCTGAAGACTGGGCGTTAATACGAATAAAAAAGGCAGGAATCTGCCAGACTGATCTGGAGCTTATGAAAGGATATAAGTCATTCAAAGGTGTGCTCGGTCATGAATTTATTGGGATTGTGGAAAAGTGTTGTGCATTGGAGTGGATAGGCAAACGAATAACGGGCGAAATAAATGTTGCATGCGGAAAATGCCCATTGTGTAAAAAGGGATTGGGAAACCATTGCCCTGATAGAAAAGTGTTAGGTATTGATAAACTTGATGGATGCATGGCTGACTGGTGTGTTTTGCCGGTATCAAATCTTTTTGAAATACCGGAGAACATCACTGATGACAGAGCAGTTTTTATTGAACCCCTGTCAGCAGCTTGCCAAATAATTGATCAGGTTTCATTCCGGGGAGATGAACATGTGATTGTGCTTGGAGACGGGCGCCTCGGAATTTTATGCGCCTGGGCTATTTCAACTGTTGTTAACGATGTGACTTTGTTCGGACATCACCCTGAAAAGCTTGATATCTCAAAATGGCGTCATCTTAAAAGTGCACCAGGTCCTCTCAAAACTGAAAATGAAGCCGATATTGTCGTGGATGCAACCGGTTCCGGCGCAGGAATTAGTGAAGCCATGTCTATATGCAAGCCAGGCGGTACAATTGTATTAAAGTCAACAGTAGCCTCAAAGGCAGATCTTAATCTTGCGCCTATTGTTGTAAAGGAAATAAATCTTATAGGTTCCCGATGCGGCAGGTTTGAGGTCGGGATACAGATGCTGAAATCTTATCCTGATATGCCACTTGAAAGACTAATCACTGAAAACTACCCTGTTGAGGAAGCTATTACTGCATTTGAGCGGGCTTCAATGGTGGATGCCCTCAAGGTATTGATAGAGATGGCTTAATCAAAGCAAGTCAGTATATTCCTGAGGCATCGTATTACAATGGAATTTTTTTCAGTTTCATGTTCTAAACTGGCAGGCCGGCAATAATCTTTTCCCATAGCAGTGACAGGGAACTGCCGGCTTTTTGAGCGGTATCTATCACTTGTTCAATTGAAATTCTACTCATGCAATCTGGCAGGTTTATGTTGGTTATTGCGGCAATTGCCATAACTTTAAGGCCGCAGTGAACACCGACAATAGCCTCTGAAACGGTGGACATGCCAACTGCATCTGCACCGATCATTCTCAAAAAGCGTGTTTCTGCAGGTGTCTCAAGGCTGGGACCGGCAAGGCCGACATATACGCCCTGCCTTATCATAATTCCTAATTGAAGAGCCTTTTGTCTGCCAAGGGCAATCAAATCAGGATCATAGGCCTGTGCCATATCAGGGAAGCGCGGGCCGAATTGATCCATGTTACGGCCTATCAAGGGATTGGTGCCGGTCAGGTTTATGTGGTCTGTTACAATCATAAGGTCTCCGCTGTCAAATTGGGTATTCAGGCCTCCGGCAGCACTTGAAATAAAGAGATATTCTGCACCCAGCATTGCCATCACCCTGACCGGGAGAGTAATTTCCTTCGGTGAATATCCCTCATAGATATGAAATCGGCCCTCCATCGCCATGATGGCATTTCCGGCGAGTTTACCGAAAATAAGCTTCCCTCCGTGTCCTTCAACTGTAGAACTTGGAAAATTCGGAATTTCCTCATATGGCAGAGTGAAATCAACGGCAATTTTATCAGTAAGGGATCCCAGGCCGGTCCCTGTAATCATTCCTATCTTTGGTTTGTCCTGTATCATGGATGAAAGGAATTCCACTGCAGCAGATATATTTTCAATCATAATTTATCTCCCAAAGGTAGCTGATTTATTTATCATAATATAATCACGTTATACAGGATAATTCAAGCAATATATGAGTTTAAACTATTAGTCGATAAATTCAGTTGAATGTGGCCTTATTAGAAAATGGAAAAAGCTATATTAAAACAGTTAAATTAGCATATATTCTGTCTATTATTCAAGCTCTTGAAAAATACCTTGACAAAGGCAGCATGTATTAATAATTAATATAGAATTTTTATGCATATCTGGAGGTCTAGTATGGACGAAGAATCATTTAATCGAGGTTTTGCGATTAAGCTATCCCGGTGGTTGTATGCCGTTCTGATATTCCTGTTTGTGTCCGGTATTATTTCTTTTGAAGGACGAGAGTTAAACCAAGCTGCTAAAAATAAAACGTTAATTTTTGAATCTGATCAGTCTGAATTCCAAAAAAGGAATATTGTAAAGTTTAACAGCAGAAAAAAGGCTGAGCAATTTTTTGCGCCTATTATTATACAGGTCGCAAATAAGCACGATATTGATCCTGACCTGATAAAAGCCATTATTATGGCTGAGTCAGGATATAATCCCCAGGCTATTTCCAAAAAAGGCGCTAAAGGCCTCATGCAACTCATGCCAAAGACAGCTGAAGCACTTGGGGTTGAAGATATCTTCAATCCTGCACACAATATTAATGGCGGGGTTAAATACTTCAAACAACTTTTAAAGAAATTTAAAGGGGATATCAAAATGGCCCTGGCAGCTTACAATGCTGGTATCAGAAGGGTAAAAGAATACCAGGGAATTCCTCCTATTGGGGCTACAAGGTATTATATTGAAAAGGTTTTTGAATATTATCAGTACTATAAAGATGAAAAACCAATTAAAACAGAAAAGGCCTGATGGAAAAGAGGCCTTTTCTGTTTTCTTTTTTGCTGCATCTATTCATTAAGCATTCCCCTGTCAATTTGTGTCTTTTTTTAACCTTGACCTCGCCTTCAAACCAAAATATAAAATAAACACCAAAACTGGCCTAAAGGGGAGTCAATAGAAAATGGAAGCTTTTAAATCAGAAGGTCAACGCAGTCTGATTGAAAAAGTAATTAATAAGGGCATTTGTGTCCAGTGCGGAGCATGCGTAGGACTTTGCCCGTATTTTAATTACTTTGACGGTAAAGTTGTTGTGATGGATCAATGCTACGCAGATGTATGGAGATGCCTGCAAATCTGTCCCAAGGCTGATTATGAAGGCATACATCTGGAAAGGAAAGCCGAGGGTGTTTTCAATTCAGAAGAAGTAGGCCCTTTCATCAGGGTTGTTATTGCACGAGCCGTTGATAAAGACATCAGGAACAAGGCCCAGTATGGCGGCACTGTATCCTCCCTGATTATATTTTCCCTGGAAAAGGGTATTATTAAATCAGCTGTTTTAACAGATAAAGGAGGACAGTCTTCTCCAGGTGGAAGGATTTCTCAAAACCGGACTTCTATTCTCGATTGTGCTCAATCAATATATTCAGCCTCAGGAAGTCTTTCTGCTCTGAATAGAGCTATCAGTGATGGACAGGACAAGATAGGGGTGGTGGGGCTCCCTTGCCAAATGGATGCCCTGGCACGAATTAAACTGGCAAAGCCGGACGGAGAGGAGAGAAGCAAGCGTATTGCCATCAAGATTGGTCTGTTCTGTACCTGGGCATTAGAATATCGCGGTCTGGAGGCGTTTTTAAATCACGAATATCCTGATAGAAAAATAAAAAAGTTCGACATCTCGCCTCCACCATCAGAAAAATTCTGTGTTCAAACTGAAACAGGATGGATTGATATCCCGCTTGATTCAGTAAAACCATTTATTCAGAAAGGTTGCACAATATGCAGGGACATGACAGCAGAAAAAGCCGATCTTTCCGTAGGAACGGTAGAAGGCCGTGAAGGGTGGAACACGGTAATAGTCAGAACCAACGCAGGTGATGAGCTTATAAATGCGGCTGAGGCAGAGGGATGGTTGGAGTTGGATGAGCTGCCTGAGGAGAACTTTATCCATCTTAAGGAAGCTGCTCTTAATAAACAAAAGAGAGCCTTGAGTAATATGGCGGTCAGCCTTTAATATTTGTACGGGGTTTAGGATGAACAGAATCAGTCAACAATCGGGAGGAGTTGAATTATTGCTTCAGGGAAATGAAGCAATTGCCCGTGGTGCTCTTGAAGGCGGAGTCATGTTTTGTTCCGGGTATCCCGGGAATCCGTCATCAGAGATAATCGAGACCCTCGCTGAATCGACAAGGGATCTGCCTGTTTATGTTGAATGGTCCATTAATGAGAAGGTTGCTCTCGAAGCTGCTACAGCCGCTTCATTTGCCGGGTGTCGCGCCCTTGTATGTATGAAACAGAACGGGGTCAATGTTGCATCCGATTTCCTTACCAATTTAACACTCTCGGGGACAAAGGCCGGGATAGTCCTGGTTACATGTGATGATCCTTCAGGTATTTCAAGCACCAATGAAGAAGATGCGAGACCTTTTGCCCCGCTGACAGACATCCCTTTGCTTGAACCTTCCACCCCCCAGGAAGCACTTGAAATGACTCGCTGGGCTTTTGAGCTCTCTGAAAAAATCAAAAACGTTGTAATGGTAAGAAGCGTATCCAGACTTTCGCATACACGTTCAAATGTATTTATCGGGGATTTACCCAGTGTAAATGTTAAACCGTATTTTGATCCGGAAAATCCTTTCCACACCTTTCCCATTGTGAACAAACATGATGGAAGGCATAAAAAGCTCGATCAGGCAAAGGAATTATTCGAGACATCAGCATTTAACAGTTATAAAGGCCCTTCTGAGCCAATATTGATTGTTATATCAAGTGGTTGTGTGTGGAATTATGTTAACGAAGCGGTTGAAATCCTGGGACTTGATGATCAGGTGGGGGTTCTTAAACTGGGCACAACCTGGCCTTTACCGGATAAATTACTGGAAAAGCACCTGAAGACATGTGATCAGGTGCTGTTTGCAGAAGAGGTGGACCCGTTTCTTGAGAACAACGTCAAGGCATTAGCCTCTGATCTTGGGAAAAAGGTTGGACTAAAAACCTATTTTGGAAAGGCTTCAGGGCATATCCCATCCTGTGGTGAAATAGCTCCTGCAAATATCCTGGATGTAATAGGCAATATTTTTGAAATCTCATGGGAAAACAAATCGTTCAGAGATAACGTAATACAGATAACAGAAAATAATGTGCCTCCAAGAGAATTCGGTTTCTGCCCCGGCTGTCCACATAGAGGGTCTTATTATGCCATAAAAACAGCCCTGGCATGGAATGATCAAAATGGATTTGTTTCAGGAGATATTGGCTGTTACACAATGGGAATCTGGCCTACTGGTTTCAGGCAGGTGAAATCAGTACATGCAATGGGTTCGGGAGTCGGCCTGGCGTGTGGTTATGGGAAACTCGAAAAATTCGGGTTTGATCAGCCTGTTGTAACTGTTTGCGGGGATTCCACATTTTTTCATTCAAGCATTCCCGGCATTATTAATGCAAAATTCAATAATTCCAATATCCTTTTATTGATACTGGACAATAGCGCAACAGCCATGACCGGATTTCAGCCTCATCCTGGAACAGGTGTGACTGCAATGGGAGCAAAGAGTCAACCGGTAGATATTGAGGCACTTTGCCGTTCTCTGGATATTAAAGTTACAGTCTCAGATCCATATGATATGGCAGATACGGCCAGGACAATATATGAGTTTATGAAAATCGAAGGTCCAAGGGTAATTATTATGCGTCGCAAATGCGCGCTTGTCCAGGGCAGGGAAGAGGCATTCCCTTACAATATGCATGTTGAACAGGATAAGTGCCTTGGAGAGGAATGCGGTTGCGGCCGATTTTGCACAAGAATTTTCCGTTGCCCGGGTCTGATATGGGATAAACAGGTTCAAAAGGCATGTATCGATGATGTGATTTGTGTTGGTTGCGGGATATGCGCTGATATATGTCCGCAAGGGGCAATAGTAAGGGAGAAAAAGTCATGACACAGACAGGAATGACACCAAATTCATTGAATCCCCTGAATCTTATTATAACCGGTGTCGGTGGTCAGGGAAATGTCCTGGCTTCACAGATTCTCGGCCGCGCAGCTGTTCAAAATGGATTGAAAGTAACGATTGGCGAAACTTTTGGATTGTCTCAGCGCGGCGGACCCGTAATGAGCCATATCCGTATTTCAAAGGATAGGCGTTATGGGCCTCTTATACCACCAAATCTCGCTCATGTTATTGTGGGACTTGAGCCATTAGAGGCACTCAGGATTCTCAATGAATATGGCAACAGCGATACTGTTTTTATTGTAAATTCAAGACCGATTTATCCTCTCAATGTTATCGCAGGGGATGTGGATTACCCTGAACCTGAATGGATAAAAAAAGTGCTGACACAATCCACCGCCAGGCTTTTCTGGCTTGGAGCCACTCATATTGCCATAGAATTAGGCGGACCGATAATGCTTAATATGATTATGATTGGTGCGTTGTGTGCTATAAAGGATTTTCCCATAGACAGCACACTGATTAAAAAAGTCATGAAGAGTATTTTTCCTGAGTCAAAACTTGATATTAATTACAGGGCGCTTGATATCGGGAGGGACTTGATCAGACAATATGAAAATTGATCTCCATATTCATTCCAGGGAAGGTTCAGATGGCCGAATGAAATTGCCTGAGATATTTGATGAGGCCCACCGGAGGCATATAACGGTAATTTCCATTACAGACCATGACTCTATAGAAAGCCAGAAATCTGCACAGGCCCTGGCATCAAAATATGCAATGCATTACATAACAGGGGTTGAGCTGAACATATCTTTTTCTCATCCTCGATACAACGATTCAAAGCCTATATCACTTGATGTGCTTGGCTACCAGTTTGATATCTTTAACAGATCATTATCACAGAAACTTGCTGAATTGAGAGAACATCGAAGGGTAAGGGCTGAGCGCATCCTTGGAAAAATTAATGAGGAACTGATCCGAAGGGATATCCAGCCTTTTTCTGATGCTGATTTGAAGGCGATTGAGGAAACAGTGGATGGTGCATTTGGCCGGCCTCATATTGCCGATTACATGGTAAAGAAAAATATTGTTTCCAGCAGGCAGGCGGCCTTTGACAAATATCTGGTCAAGTGTGATATCCCAAAATTACCTGTATCCCTGGAAGAAGCATCAAGCCTTGTAAGAGGGGCTGGAGGAAAAATTATTCTGGCTCACCCTAATAATTCAAATGGGACTTCTCTGGTTTCATTTACACCTTCACTTCAAAAACAGATTGAGATTATTAAAGAATCAATGCTGCCATATCTGGACGGCATTGAATGCTGGCATTCCAGCCATGATAAAAGAGCTGTTTCAGCCTATCTTGAGGCTGCAAGAAGTGAATCATTACTGGTAACTGGAGGCTCAGACTGTCATCAGAATCCTGTTATAATGGGGACAGTTCCTGTTCCATCTTATGTTGCAACTCAATTTGGAATAACAGTATAGAAAATCATAATGTTAATTAATATAGTTAATGGATAATATTATGTCTTCAATGATCGATGATTTACAGAATCCATATGCTTTTCCTGATAAAACAGGAAGAATATCCGTTATTCAAACGCATATTTCAATCGTCTTTGTGGCAGATGATTTTGTCTATAAGGTCAAGAAACCGGTAAACTTCGGGTTTCTGGATTTTTCCAGCCTTGAAAAAAGAAGGTTTTACTGTCACCAGGAAATAGACCTTAACAGAAGGCTGGCAAAAAATATATATATCGATGTATTGCCCGTAACCTTTGACGGAGAAAGACACAGTTTTAAAAGAGCTTCGGGAAATATTGTGGATTATGCCGTTAAAATGAAAAGAATACCTGAAAAAATGCTGATGAAATCATTTTTTCTTGATGGAAGAATTCAGGATAGTCATTTGAAGAGAATTGCAGAAGTGCTGGGCGATTTTCATGTTAATGCAGAGAGATCAGATGAAATAGACCAGTTTGGCAGGCCTGAAAATTTCAAGATGAACACAGACGAAAATTTTGAGCAGACTGAGAGGTTTATCGGACTAACTGTTACAGAGGGCGATTTTAAAGACATAAAGAAATGGACTGATGAATTTTTCATATCAAATGCAGATATATTTCACGAGAGAATAAAAGAAGGAAAAATAAGGGATTGTCATGGCGATCTTCATATGGAACACATTTGCCTGACAGAAGATCTGCCGATTATTGACTGCATAGAATTCAATGACCGCTTTCGCTACAGCGATGTTATTGCAGACATTGCATTTTTGCTAATGGATCTTGAATATAATGGAGGTCATTCCTTTTCAAAGGTATTATGGGATTACTACAGGCAGAGAACAGGCGAAAAGAATGTTGATTTGCTCTTGAGCTTTTATAAAGTATACCGGGCCTATGTACGTGGGAAGGTGAACAGCTTTCAGATAGATGATACAGGAATTCCGGAAGATAAAAAAGAGGAAGCATTTCAAAAGGCCGTTAAATATTTCCGGCTCGCACGCTCCTATCTTTAAAGGTATAATTTATATTTTATAGCGGCTGAGAGAATGGAAAAGATTCTCGAGTATGTTATGAAAAAAGATTTTACAGAATTCATAAAAAATGAACTTAAAACCAATAGTTTGTTGATTGGCTGTGGTCTGCCTGCGTCCGGAAAAACAGTATGTGCCGGTGCTGTCCAGAAAATCAAGGGCTATAAGATCCTGAGCACTGATATCATACGTCTTGAAGTACTCAGAGATGAAGATGTGTTTGATGAAAAAGTTGCTTCTGATAATGATAAAAGATCTCTTGTATACGAGGAACTTTTTAAAAAGGCAGATGAAATTGCCGGGAAGGTCAATGGAATCATTCTCGATGCCACATTTTTTACACAGCTATTAAGAAGAAAAGCTGCATTTATTGCGGACAGGCATGGGATGACGTTAATTATACTCCAGACTCACTGCCCCGATGAAGTCTGTCTGAGACGTATTTCTCAGCGAGGGAGAGAGCGCTATGAATCAAATGCAATTACAGAACAGGCCTTTTATAATAACCTGAATAATTTCGAACCGGTGGATATTGAAGATATAAAAAAAAATTATCCTGATCTTTCAATTGTTCATGTTATGGTGGATACTGCCTCGGATGATATCAAAAACTGGTTTATAGTTGACATAACAGCAAGATAATAAGTGAGCTTCATACTATTTTTATTATGAATAATATGACTGAATCATTGCGAAAAAGAATTCTGGCTGCAAGAAGAGAAATTCCTGCTGATCTAGTAATTAAAAAGGGAAGGGTGGTTAATGTTTTTTCCGGAGCAATTCAGGAAAAAGATGTAGCTGTTTATGATGGCGTTATTGTCGGCATTGGCTCAGATTATAAGGGAGAAGAAGAAAGGGATTTGAAAGGAAGGTGGGTTGTCCCCGGCCTTATTGATGGCCATATTCACGTAGAAAGCAGTATGCTTAGCCCATTCAATCTGGCTGCCGCCCTGTTGCCCCATGGAACAACAACTATTATTTCCGACCCGCATGAAATTGCAAATGTAATGGGGCTTTCAGGTATCCATTTCATGCTTGAAGACAGCTCTTCCATCCCTTTTGATATTTATTTTATGGCTCCCTCATGCGTCCCTGCTACTGCACTTGAAACTTCGGGTGCAAATCTTGGGGCACCTGAACTTTCCGGGCTGATTAACGAGCCTCGCATCCTTGGGCTGGCTGAAATGATGAATTTCCCGGGTGTACTGATGTGCGATAAAAAAGTTCTTGAAAAAATAGAGCTTTTTAAACATAAAGTCCTCGACGGCCACTGTCCGTTACTAAAGGATTATGATCTGCAGGCCTATGTTTCAACAGGAATACGTTCAGACCATGAATCTTCCTTGCTTTCAGAAGGGCTTGAAAAAGTAGAAAACGGCGTGATGTTGATGATTCGTGAAGGTACGTCCGCCAAGAATCTCCAGGAACTTTTGCCTCTTGTTAACAATATGAACAGCCGACGTTTCTGTTTTGTCTCAGATGACTTGCATGCTGAAGATATACAGAAGAGGGGGCATTTAGACTTTGTGTTAAAGAAAGCTGTTCAGCTTGGATTAGATCCATTGACAGCGATTCAGCTTGTTACTTTAAATCCTTCTGAATACTTTGGATTGAAGGACAGGGGTGCTGTGGCCCCGGGTTATGTTGCTGACATTGTCATTTTAGATGATCTTAAAGACTTTAAAGTGGAGTCTGTTTATAAAAGAGGGAATCTGGTCGTTGATTCAGGAGAATTGATCAACTTTCCGGTAAAAGAAAAAGAGCTGTCATTTAAGAAGCCCGAACCACTTAATATTTCGCCATTAAAAGAGGACAGCTTTTCCATACCCGATGCAGGTTGTGATGCAAGAGTAATTGAAATTATTCCGGGCCAGGTCATAACACGCATGCATTTTGAAAGGCCAAAATCAGGAAACGGCCTGGTTCTATCTGATACTGAAAGAGATATATTGAAGATTTGTGTAGTTGAAAGACATAAGGCCACAGGAAATATCGGACTTGGTCTGGTAAACGGCTTAGGTCTGAAGCGCGGCGCCATTGCATCATCAGTGGCTCATGATTCTCACAATGTGATTGCAGCAGGAGTTAGTGATGAAGATATTTTTTATGCCGTTGAAAATGTGAGGAAGATGGGTGGCGGACTCGCAGTGGTCTGCAACGGAAAAACCATTGCTGAAACACCGCTCGAGATTGCGGGCCTTATGTCAAATCAATATATGGATTCTCTTGTAAGACAATTGAAGGCGACAAATGATGCAGCGAGTGCTCTGGGCGCTAAGATTAAAGACCCTTTTATGACGTTATCTTTTCTGGCTCTCCCTGTGATTCCTGAATTAAAGCTTACAGATAAGGGACTGGTGGATGTTAACCGATTTGAAATCGTGCCGCTTTTCAATTTTCCACTCTGATCAACCATTATTAAGATCATTAAAGGGAAGTTGTATTTCTTGATTTTCAGTAATTAATAAAACAATCAGGAGGGCAATAAGAATGCTCCTCAGATCAATTGGAATTATCTTTAAGCATCACCATGAAGTGGCAAAATCAGAGGCCGAAAAACTTGAAGACTGGCTTAAAGAAAGAGGCTTTCGAGTTTTTTCGGAGGAGATGGAAACAAAGGGGCACTTAAGCTGGCCTTCTGAAGAGCAATCCTCCATTCCAAAGACTGTTGATTGTGTTATTGTACTGGGTGGTGATGGTACACTTTTAGGGGCAGCCAGAAGAATAGGGCGATACGGGGTTCCTATTTTGGGTGTCAATCTGGGAGGTTTGGGTTTTCTTACAGATGTCCCTTTTGATCATTTCTATCCTGTAATTGAAATGATGATCAGCGGAACACTTGAAATTGAAAGCCGAATGATGCTTGAAGCAAAAGTTTGGCGCGATGATGAGGAAATTTGCCACTTCCACATCTTAAACGATGTGGTAATTAATAAAAGCACATTATCAAGGATTATTGACCTGGATGTATTGATTAATGGCGAATTTTTGACAACCTTCAGGGCAGATGGCCTTATTATTTCGACTCCCACCGGGTCTACAGCCTATAATCTGTCTGCGGGCGGGCCAATACTTTATCCGACTATGAAAACACTTATTTTAACTCCAATCTGCCCCTTTGCCCTTACTAATCGCCCTATCATAGTACCCCATAGTGCTGAAATTCAAATTGAAATGGGAAAAGAAAGCGAAGAGACTGTTTTGTTAACTTTTGACGGACAGGTTGGTTTTGATCTGTATTATGGAGATAAAGTGTTCATTCACAGATCAGAAGAAAAGATAAGGCTTTTTAAGCCACCGGATCATAGCTATTTCAAAATTCTGCGGACCAAGCTCAGATGGGGAGGATCTCACTATAATCCCTGATAAAAATCAGGATATAAATATGATACAAATACATGGAAACGATTAAGAAACTATTTCATGTAGACCGAAAGGATATTAATTACCTGAGATCTACTATTGAATCCTATGATGGAATGGCAGTTGTAAGCACCCTGAATCCGCGGACAGCCGTTATTGAAATACAAATCCCTCCGGGTTTTGAAGAGCAGGTTGATGAATTGATTGATTCATTAAGAAATGAGGATGGCATATCGATTTTTGAAACCTGAGACAGAAGGTAATGTTTACTTTTTTATTTAATGGAATTTAAATTTTGTTCAAGCATTTTTATATAAATACTATGGGTTGTCAGATGAATGAATATGATTCAGATTATCTGGCTCAATCCCTTATCAATTATGGCCTGTGCCCGGTTAATGATCCTTATGAAGCGGATATCATTCTTATAAATACATGCACTGTAAGGGCAAAACCACAACAAAAGGCACTAAGCATGCTGGGTCGCATGTCTGCTGTCAAGAAGAAAAATCCCGATTTAATACTGGGTATTACGGGATGCCTTGCTCAGGAAATGGGCTCCGATCTTTTAGAAAGATTCCCTCAGCTTGATCTTGTAATGGGTCCCAGAGATATCGGTAAGGTAAATGAAATCCTTTATAAAATAATTAATGCCCGGCAGAAAATCCTTATTACGGATATAAAATCCGAGCCCCCGTCTCCAATTAATTGTCCGGGGTTTTTTAACGGCAGAATTCTGGGTCAAATATCCATTATGGTAGGATGCAATAATTTTTGCAGTTATTGTATCGTACCATTTGTCAGAGGGCGTGAAATCTCTCGATCTCCGGATGATATTCTACTGGAGGCCAGAAACATGATTTCATCCGGAGTGAAGGAAATTACCCTGCTTGGGCAGAATGTAAATTCCTATTTATGGAGAAACGGTAAGGAAGTTAATTTTTCATCACTTCTGCGTGAATTAATTGCTTTGAAAGGTCTTTATAGATTGCGTTTCACTACTTCTCATCCAAAAGACCTCTCTGATGATCTTATTGATTGCTTCGCTGACAAACAAAGTATACTTTGCCCGCACATTCATCTGCCATTCCAGGCAGGATCAAACTTTATACTTGAAAAAATGAGAAGGGGATATACCAGAGAAAGGTATTTGGATCTTATATACAGGTTGAGAGAAGCAAATCATGATATAGCAATCACCAGTGATGTAATGGTAGGTTTCCCCGGGGAATCTGAAAAGGATTTTGAAATGACCCTCGATCTTATTAAAAAGGTTCAATTTGACTCTCTTTTTTCTTTCAAGTACTCTGACAGGAAATGGACTCTCTCAGCAAAAATGAAGGACAAGGTTGATGAGTCTGAAAAGGCCTTGCGGCTGATTAAACTTCAAGACCTTCAAAAACAGATAACACTTATGAAAAATAAAGCACTTGAAGGAAGAATTTTACCTGTTTTAGTGGAAGGAGTTAGTAAAAAAGGAGGTTTTTTCCGAGGCCGTACAGGCTCTAACAAGGTTGTTAATTTTAATTGTAATAACAATATAGTAGGCAGTTTAGTTAATGTTTTGATTAAATTAGGAATGTCTAACTCCTTAAAGGGAGAACTTGCTAAGGAATAGGCCCTAAACAATAAAGGTTATTATGCCATGTGTGCAGAAAATTCAATAAATTATAATGATGAGTTAATACTCGTAGTTGACGACGACAATGATGCACGTGACGTTGTTGTTGAGATGCTGAATTATATCGGTTTTAAAGCGAAAGGAGTTAGAAGTGCCAGGGAAGCGCTTGTTGCGCTTGAAAGTAACGATTATACTTTTATGCTTACTGACATGAGGATGCCTGAAATTGATGGTATGACTTTGATTAAGAAAGTTAAGGCTAATTATCCTCAAATAGGTATAATTGCAATCACAGGGTATTCTGAAGAATACCGGTATATAGATGTTATCAATGCCGGAACATGCGATTTTATTGATAAGCCTGTAGAAATAGAAGAGCTCGAGGCAAAGATTAAAAGGGCATTAATAGAAAGGAATACTCGGGAAGAACTCAGCAGGCTTTCAATTACAGATTCCCTTACAGGGCTATATAATCAAAGACATTTTTATTCCCGCCTTAATGAAGAGATTGTAAGAGCAAAAAGGCAGAAGACAAATCTTGGCTTGATAATTATCGATCTGGATGGATTCAAAAAATATAATGATTCGTTCGGACATATTGCTGGAGATCGCATTCTTCATAATGTCGGCAATATTATTGAGACTCAGATTCGTAATGGCGTTGACTCAGGATACAGATATGGCGGTGATGAATTCGCAATTTTAGTAATTGATGCTGATTGGCATATAGCCCAGAGAATAGCGAGCCGAATTAAAAAAAGTATACATAAATCATGCGGAATTACTGCGGCTGCAGGGTACGCAGGTCTTAAGGAGGAAATGACCGCGGAGGACCTTGTAAATAAGGCTGATGAGCGAATGTACAGAAATAAAAAGATCTCAATGAAAGATTTTAACGCTTTATTTTTAATGTCTGATAATATATATTATGTAAACTAATAATTATTTCTTTTTTTTTGAAATTCATGTTGACATCTTTTGTCTTAAAATAGTAATAGATTTCAAACAATTAATTCCAGGGAGGACGTTTTAGATGGGTAGTGTCGTAAAAAAGCGCAGGAAAAAGATAACCAAACACAAACACAGGAAGTTAAAGAAGAAGATGCGTCATAAGAACAAGTAAACGTTCCCTTGGCCTTTACGTATAAAATCAAGAAGGCAGACCCTGATAATAATGGATCTGCCTTCTTGTTGTTTTAAATACCTGAGGGCCTGCAGTTATTTATACCAGCCTCCTCCGGTTTTCTTTCCCAATTTGTTGGCGCGAATCATACTCTTGAAAAGATTAGGCGCCACCCACTTCAATTCCTTATTCAGTTCCTGATGAAAATACTCAGTGATTGCATAGGCAATGTCAATTCCGGTCAGGTCCATCAATTCAAAGGGACCCATTGGATAATTAAGTCCATTTTTAACCGCTTTATCAATATCTTCAATGCTTGCAACACCCTCTTCCACCATTTTTATAGCCTCAAGAAAATGAGGAAGCATAATCCTGTTTACTACAAAGCCCGGAGAATCTTTTTTGACTTCAACTACAATCTTTCCCATTTTTTCAGCAAGGGCGGAAACCGTAGCAATTGTCTCATCACTGCTTGAATATCCCCGAATAACCTCAACAAGCTTCATTAATGGTACAGGATTGAAAAAATGCATGCCGCAGACCTTTTCAGGCCTCTTTGTAGAGGCTGCAATTTCAGTTATAGACATGGAAGATGTGTTTGAAGCAAGAATTACATCAGGGCCACAGAGCTCATCTAATTCTTTAAAGACCTTTTTTTTCAGATCCAGATTTTCGAGTACAACTTCAATCACGAAATCCGCATCTTTCATTGCGGTCATATCAGTTGTCCCCTTAATCCTTCCCATTATAGCATCCTTTTGTGCGGCATCCATTTTGCCTTTTTCAACGCTTTTAGACAGAAATGCATTAATACCTTTCAGGCCGCGTTCTACAAAGGAATCTTCAATATCTCTCATGATAACATTATATCCTGTCTGAGCTGCAACCTGTGCAATACCGCTTCCCATTGCTCCAGCACCCAGGACGCCAATTGTTTTAATCTCCATAACTCCTCCTTATCTGTTTAATTTATTAAAATATATATAAATACTTAAAGTCAACCCGGTTGACCAAACAAGTCATTTATTCGCTTCCAGACTGTCTCCTTAAGCTAAACAGACTCAACGGTTTTTACTTCAGGGACATTCTGTTTCAATACCTTTTCAATGCCCATCTTCAGTGTCATCTGTGACATTGGGCATCCGTGGCATGCTCCGGTCAGCTTAACCTTAACAACACCGTCATCGCTTACGTTTACTAATTCGACATTGCCCCCGTCAGCCTGAAGTGCAGGCCTTATTTTTTCAAGGGCACTGTCAACTTTGTTTCTGAGTTCCATATTTCTCTCCCTAAAAATAAGATTAATTAAGAAATTTTCGATATCATATATTTTTTTCGATTGCTACTAAAATCTTACAGGCTTTTCAAAAAGTCTAATTTTATGATCATTGTTTTAGGATTATTTTTCATTAAAACACTTAAATAATTCTATTTCTTTTACCTAAGCAAATAATTCAATTGTTCTATCATCCAGATAGCACTTCAGTCCCTCAGAAACACCGGGAGACCAGCCCAAGCTCTCTTGCCACACCTCATCTGATTCCATGCATAGATAAAGTCCCAGGTTTGAATACCATTTATCTAAGTGTTCCTTCATAAATGAATAAAGATCTATCCTTATAGGCTTAAAATAACGCATTTTTCCATCCAGTCCCTGAATAAACTCACCATCAAGGATAGTTGTGTTTGGATGACGTTTCCTGACTATGGGCTTCAGCCCGGGCATATACCTGAAAGATCCAAGGCTGATCCATATGATACCTTTCGGATCAACGTATTTATCCATTAAATCGAGAGTCCTGAGATAATCTTCTTGCCATCCAGGATACATTAACATTGGGTCAAAGTGAAAACCTAAAACAAATCCCTCAGATTGACATTTCCTTGCTGCTTCAAGTCTTTTTATAATGCCGGGAGCCTTGAGTTCTTCTTTTGAGGCTATAAAAGAGCTGTTCAATGACCATGAAACCACAATGCGATCTCTGATTTTAGAGGCAATCAGCCTGTTGATATTGACTGTTTTTGTTTTTAATTCGAGGATTACATTTTTGCGTATTGAGAATTCAGGCAGCAGTAAATCACTGCAAAATGTAACAGGATCAAGAGCGAGGCTGTCTGTAAATTCCCCTGTACCAACTCTGAATATGCTTTCAGGATTACTGTCGAAAATATCCAATACATTGCCTAATTCTTCTTCAAGGTTTGCAAATACTCTCAGATTCGGCATATTAATGTAAGACTGGAGGATGCAATAGCTGCAGTCAAGAGGACAATTTGTCCCTATATTTAGAATTTTGTATCCGCAGCATATATACTCTTTAGTGCCTGGGCAGGGTTTTAAAAACTCTCCCTTATAAGAGATAAGATGAAGGGTTTCCTTTCCCATATCTACTTCATCAAATCCGGAACTGGAGCCCTTTTCTTCAATTATTCTATGAGGAACACCATTTTTCACTCTGCTAAGGACTTTTTGCGTAAGTGGATAGCCCAGTGCTTCGGAATCAATAAATACCTTTTTTATAAAAGTCATTTATCATGCCTCCTTTTTCCACGGAGGCTTTATGTCTTCCAGGTTTCTAATCCCTGACAGCTGATCAACCTTCTCCTTGAGTTGTTTCCCGTTTTTGAAAGATATTTCCAGACGAAAAGAAGGACCTTCAAAGAAAGGCGGATAGTTAATCCTTATTCCTTGAGGGAGGTGCAGATTTGAGATTTTCTCTTTAAAGTCTTTTTCAGCTTTAACCATTATTGGGAAACGTTTTTCGCGGAAATATTGAAGTATAGCTTTAGCTTTTTGTGGTTTATTAATTTTATCATTTAAATAAATCTGCTTAAAATCAGCGCTATTTAACATATCAATTAATAGCGATTCATTAGAATGTTTGATATCAGATAAATAATCGATTAGTTGAGTCTGTTGATTAAAGTTAAAGTTTAATGATAGCAACAGGTCGAGTATATATGATCTTAAACCATAATCTATATCCAGAATTCTTTCTGCTGACTGAAACGACATCCGGCCTTCTGCAACATATTGCTTCATATTATCATCAAGTTCCTCATCGATTCTTATAAAGTTACTATAAGTGTTTTCATTTGATGGAAGTCCTAAAAGCGGCATATAGGACTCAATAATTTCATCTTTCGGAAGAAAATTGTTTAAACGGCAAAGAACCATTCCTTTTTCTATTTCATTAAATGTCCTTGTACACAGATTATCATTGAGATTCAATAAGAGGCATCTTAAAGGAGAAAATTCTGACTCTGATAAAATCCTGCAGTGCAGTTGTTTAAAGCCCATTGATTTTACAGCAATAACTCTCCGGTATCCTGTAACTATATCCAGATTACCCTTAGAATTTTTCACTAAAACTGGACTGTTGACAATACCCGATCTTTTTATTGATTTGACCAGTGGATTCAGATCAAAACCAAAACTCATGCAATATGGACCTGGATGATCCGAAATATTTTTCAACTCAACTAATACCCCGGGTATATCTGTTATCTCATAAATACTCATTTTTGTTTCTTCCTTTTTGTCATTGTATTGCACAGGCATATTTTTTATTAGTAGAACTTATAGGAAATATTAATGTGTTCAAAAAATTGCCTTTTTATAGTACTTATGAATACAATATTCAGCATAAAAAAGATATAGAATGTAAAATCCCTTTTTTTTGGTAAAAGGCATTTTAAAAATGAGGTTTTTTATGAAAAGACTGAATAAAGGAATATACATTTTATTGTGTATTTTTTTTCTGGGCATAATGGCCTGCCCTGCGTATTCCGAATTTATCAATGTGGGCGTACTCCTGCCTTTAAGCGGAAAACTTGAGCCGTCAGGCAGAATTGAACAGCAGGCATTTTCCATGGCAGCAGATGAAATTAACGCTGCCGGCGCCATATATGGCAAAAAAATCAAATTGATTATTAAGGATACAGGAAGTGAAGTAAAAAAAGGTCGTACGGCAATTGAAAATCTGATTAATCATGATAAAGCAATCGTCATTTCGGGAGGGTGTTCCAGTTCTGCAGTGTGGGCTGCCTCAGAAGAAGCTCAGCAGAAAGGCATCCCTTTCTTGGTAACTACGGCATCAGACGATAAAATTACTGAAACGGGACGGGAATACATTTTCAGATTAAACCAGCCTTCCAGTGAACACCTGGATGCACTGTCCTCCTTTATATCAAATACTGCCAAGACTTCACCTGTAAAAACCGCCGGCATCATTTTTGAAAATTCTGTCGGCACATATGGGGCCAGGAAATTTATAAAATTCTGCAAAAGAATGGGCATCAAGATTGTATTTAAAGAAGATTATTCCTCCGGGGAAATTGATTTGGAAAGGATTTCAAGAAGAATTGAAATCAAAAATCCCGATCTCATTTATTTAGTCCCTGATAAAATGGATATATCATTATTCATGCAGAATATAAAAGCATTAGTAAGAAAACCTAAGCTTTTAGTTTTACATTCAGGCAATCTAAATTTGCAGGAGATTGAGCAAAACGGCTCTGATTTTATTGAATATATGTGCTCCATAAGCCTCTGGTCCCCTTCCCTTCCTTATCCGGAAGCCAGGGAATTTCATAATAAATTTTTATCCAGATATGGTTCACAGCCTGATTACCATGCTGCCCAGGCATATTCATCCATGTATGTAATCTTAGATGCATTAAAGAGAGCAGAAAGCCTTACTCCTTCAGGTTTAAGAGATGCCCTTTCACTGACTGATATGATGACTGCTTTTGGCCCGGTCAGGTTTATATCTTATGGGAAAAAAAGTCAGCAAAACAGAATCCCCTCCTTTATGGTCCAGTGGATAAATGGAAGGTTTGAGCCTGTATGGCCGAAAGAATTAGCTATTTTCAGATATGTATATCCAATGCCTGGATGGATAGAAAAGGAATAGGTTAAGCAGAAAAAATTATCTTTTATACATGTTGTACTACTGGATCTGTTGCACCGGCGTCAGAGAATCCTTTTTTCCTTATTATACAGCTCTCACACTGACCACAGGGCCTCCCGTCTGGCAGCGGATCATAGCAGCTGTGAGTCAGACCATAATCCACACCCAGTTCACATCCATTTCTTATGATTTCCGCCTTGGTCATATTTATAAGAGGTGCTTTGATCCTAAATTTCTCCCTGCCCTGTACGCCAGCCTTGGTAGCCAGATTAGCCATCCTTTCAAATGCCTCAATATATTCAGGCCGACAGTCCGGATATCCGCTGTAATCAATAGAATTAACCCCTATATAAATATCCCATGCCTGAAGGACTTCTGCCCAGGCAATGGCAAATGATAGAAAAATTGTATTACGTGCAGGCACATAAGTAACCGGAATAGATTCGTGAGAAAAACATTTTTTATGGTTTTTTGGCACTTCGATATTATCAGTAAGGGCAGAGCCTCCCATTACTCTCAAATCAATATTTAAAACAAGATGTTTTTTAGCATTGAATGCGTCTGCTACTTTTCTGGCAGCTTCCAGCTCAATTTTGTGACGCTGGCCATAATCAAAACTGAGACTGTAAATATCATAACCCTCAGACACTGCGATCGCCATAGCCGTTGTAGAGTCAACCCCCCCGCTTGATAGAACAACAGCCTTTTTATTAATGCTCATCAATTTTACTCCTGACTAGACCCCTCTTTTTTCAGGCCCCCAAATCAGTTTATGAAGCTGAAAATGAAGCCTTACTCCAAGACGATCTTCGAGAATCCATTTTGCCAGACTCCTGAGATCCATACTGCCAAAAACCGGGGAGAAATGAATAGGGTTTGTCTTAATAACTTCTAATGGCAGGGTTTTTATCATGTTTCTGGCATACTCATAATCTTCCCTGTTTCCAATAACAAATTTCAATTCATCTTTACGGGTAAGCCTGCTGAAATTATCAAAATTGTTTTTCTTTTCTTCCCCGCTCGAAGGACATTTTATATCGAGTATCCTTACGCAGCGAATATCTATTTTGCCAATGTCCTGGCTTCCGTTAGTCTCCAGTAATACAGTATTGTCATTTTCCAGAAGTATTTTAACCAGATAAGGAGTCTCTTTCTGGACTAATGGCTCCCCCCCGGTAATTTCTACCAATGGACATCCATATATTTTTATCTTTCTCAGAATATCAATTGGTTCTAAATCGTCTCCTTCATAATATGCATATCTGGTATCACAATAGGAACATCTCAGGTTACATCCTGTTAGCCTTACAAACACACACGGCATTCCAGCATAGGAGGATTCTCCCTGAATACTGTAAAAAATCTCATTGACCTTTAGAGACATTTAGATCTTACATCCTGTCCCGCATCATAGTTATAGTCCTTGCATAGTCAGGGCTGGAAAAGATGGCTGAACCAGCAACAAAGACATCTGCGCCAGCCGATGATACCAAACCGACAGTATCAGGCCCTATGCCTCCATCTACTTCAATTTCAGGGACATGGTTTCCTTTCATAACCATTTCCCTTAGGCCTTTAATTTTTGGGATACTGCTTTGAATAAATTCCTGTCCTCCAAAACCCGGGTTTACTGTCATGAGCAGAACAAGGTCAAGATCATCAAGAATCCATTCCAGTACATTCAGAGGGGTAGCAGGATTAAGAGAAATTCCCGGCCGCATCCCCCTCCCTCTTATGTGTTGAATTGTCCTGTGCATATGAACTACCGCTTCGGCATGAACAGTCAAAATGTTCGCTCCTGCATCAGCAAACTCATCAATATATTCATCAGGATTCGATATCATAAGGTGGACATCAAGGGGCAAATCTGTGACTCGTCTGACAGCTCTGACTATCATAGGGCCTACTGAAATATTGGGAACAAAGTGTCCATCCATAATGTCGATGTGAATATAATCAGCTCCAGCCTTTTCTACAGCATTGATTTCTTCTTTCAGGCGGGTGAAATCCGCTGACAGAATTGATGGGGCTATTTTTCCCATGAAAATACCTCCTTAATGTTGTTTACAGCATTTGACCATACCACTGAGGCAAAATATCAGCCCTGATATAAAAACTAACAGATTAGATTGTCTTTTTTGTGAACAGGGCCGCAAAAAAACCATCCATGTCGTGAATGTGAGGAAATACCTTATACAGTCCCCGGTCATTTATTAAATCAAAACCCCATTCAGGGATATAATTTTTCAGATTTTCAAGTTCCATATCCTTATTTTGTTCTAAAAACCCAAAAACCACATCCTCGTTCTCTTCCCTGGAAATTGTACAGGTTATATAGATCATCCTGCCTCCTTTTCGAAGTAATGCGGAGGCATTGTTCAATATCTTTTTTTGCAGGATGGAAAGCCTCATAATGTCGTTTTCCTGCTTTGACCATTTTGCATCCGGATGCCTTGAAATTGTCCCCAGTACTGAACAGGGTGCATCAACAATTATCTTGTCAAAGGTGCTGTTAATCAGCGATGAAAGTTCTCTGCTGGCGTCCGCTACAAGCGGATAAATTCTTTGAAGTCCCAGACGGTGCGAATTAATTAAAAGACTTAAGGCCTTTGAGTGAGATATATCAAGGGCCAGTATAAAGGCTTTATCCTTTGAAAGCTCTGCAAGATGTGTTGATTTACCTCCAAGACCGGAACATATATCAAGGAGTTTTTCTCCTTCCCGGGGAGAAATAAAATGCGCACAAATCTGAGCGGCCTCTCCCTGCACCTGAAACAGGCCCCTTTTAAAAGAAATCAAGCTGGTTACAGGACCTTTAAGACCTTCAATTATCAGGCCTTCCGGTGAATACCTTGTGGGAACTGCATTCAAACCCTCTTCTTTAAGTCTTTGAATAAGGCTGGGTCGATCAGTTTTAATGCTGTTAACTCTGATGGTGAGCTTTGGAATAACATTACCTGCGGAAAGCAGCCCTTCAACGGAATTTTGACCCAGTTCCCTGGTCCACTTATTCACAAGCCATTTTGGATAAGAATAATATACCGAAAGGTAGTCGGCTTTGTCCATTCCTGAGCCTGGAAAAGCAATATTATTTTTTTGCCGGCAAATATTTCTCAGGATACCGTTTACAAAACTCGAAATATGTGACTTGCCAGATAATTTTGCCTGCTTTACCGCCTCATTTACAGCAGCCGATTCAGGAACGTGATCCATAAAAAAAATCTGATACAGTGAAATTCTAAGAATGTTGAGAATATTCGGCTCAATCTTGTTAAAAGAAAATTGTACAGATTGTCTTAATACCCAGTCAAGCCTGAGTTTCCATCTCAGGACACCCTGTACTAAATGGATGATAAATGCCCTGTCCTGTTTGCTTAAAAAAAGATTTTTTTTAAAGATATTTTCAAAGTATCCGTCTGAAAACCCCGGTCTGTTATCCAGGCTGTTCAATATTGAAAGGGCAAGGTTTCGTGGTGTTGTCGGTTTCACTATTAGTATCAATCGCTGATTTTTTGCATAGAAGCCGGGTTGATAACATTAAGGAAAAATCATATCCCGAATACGGCGCCTTCATCAATCTGAAATCCCAGCAAAAGATCCTTTGCAGCAAGTCTTTTTTTCCCGGGCATTTGTAATTCTTTCACTAAAACAATACCTTTAGCGGTTTCAACTGCAATACCTTCATCCAGTTTGCCAAAGACCCTTCCCGGTGTTAAATCCGGCTTATTTTCATCCATTACACTTGAAAGGAACAGCTTTATCTCCTTCCCTTGAAATGTGGTAAAAGCACCTGGCCATGGGTCCAGAGCACGGATCAGGGCAGAAATTTTATTAGCCGGTTGATCCCAGTTTATCAAGGCCATTTTTCTTCCAATCTTGGGGGCATATGTAGCTTTGGCATGATCCTGTGCTTTTTCTGAGATATTGCCTTCGGCCATGCCTTTCAGAGTTTTAATGAGAAACTCTCCTGAAAGAGCTGCAAGTCTCTCATATAAAGCTCCGGCAGTTTCGCCCGAGAAAATAGGTACTTCTTCCTGCAGAAGTATAGGTCCTGAGTCCAGGTTTTCATCAATTTTCATGGCAGTAAGCCCTGTTTTTTCTTCACTGTTCATAACAGCCCAATGAACAGGCGCAGCGCCTCTATAATTTGGCAAAAGGGATGCATGGATATTAATGGCCCCAAACTCAGGAATATCAAGAAATTCATTTTTCAGGATCTGACCAAAGGCTACTACGATAATGACATCAGGTTCTTTACCTCGAATTAATTCACAGAATTCCCTGCCAGATGCCTTTTCAGGCTGCAAAACGTCTATACCATAGTCTATTGCCAGTTGCTTAACCGGAGATGGGGTCATCTTCCTGCCTCTACCTTTTGGCTTATCCGGCTGGGTAATTACAGAAAGAACATTGTGACCATGTTCGACCAGGGATTTCAGGCTGGGTACTGCAAAATCAGGTGTGCCCATGAATATGATCCTCGGGCTTGAAGGAAAAGCTTTTTTATTGTCCTTTTTCATGACGTAAATACTATTCCTGCCTTTCTTTAAGCATCTTTTTCAGCCTTTTCTTATACAAAGATCTTTTAAGACTGCTGATTCGATCAATAAAAAGTGTTCCATTCAAATGGTCAATTTCATGCTGAAGGCAGACAGCCAGTAAATCCTCAGCCTCAATATCCATCGGATTTCCGTGTCGGTCTACACCCTTGACTTTTACATGAGCTTTTCGAACGACATCAGCTGAAAAATCAATTACACTGAGACATGCCTCCTCCCACGTAATATCACCTTCAGAAAGAATAATTTCAGGGTTTATCAAAGCTGCCGGATTTTTTCCCTCTTCTCTGGGCTTCAGATCAAACACAATCAGGCGCCTGAGTTCTCCTATCTGGTTGGCGGCAAGGCCAATTCCAGGAGCAGCATACATAGTCTCTATCATATTATCAATCAGGCCCTGTATCTCTCCATCGATGTTTTTGATTTCTTCAGCCCTTAACTTTAGCACAGTATCCGGATAAGTACATATTTTCATTCCTTTAATAAGTTCATTCATTTTTCATCCTTGTGCTTATAAATATAATTTTAGTATGATCCCTGTGATATTCAGATCAAACTTTCGGGATAATTTTAACTGAAGTATTAAATCTTTACAAATATGAGCCATTGTTCCCATTATAATAAACGCTTAATTCTTGCTTGACTTTTTTATATCATATACATATTCAGAATGCATGATGAAAAACACTGTAAACTTCCTGTTTGAGATAGGAATGTTAAAAAAGACACGCCGCACAGGCTATCAATTCCTTGGTTCCGGCGGTGAATCAGTAGCAGATCATTCTTTTCGTACAGCCGTAATTGGATATGTCCTTGCCTCAAAGCATCCTGATGCTGATCGCAATAAAGTGATTTCCATGTGCCTTTTTCATGACTTTCCAGAAGCCAGGACCGGAGATCATAATTACGTGAATAAAAAATATGTTTTTTCTGACGAAGAAAAGGCCATGAAAGACCAGTTAAACGGGCTTGAATTCGGCCATGAGATAATGGCACTGATTAATGAATTTAATACTGTCAGCTCATTAGAAGCACGTCTGGCAAAGGATGCTGATCAGCTGGATTTGATTATGGAATTAAAGGAACAGCTCGATTTAGGTAATTCCAATGCAAGAGACTGGCTTTTTTTTGCTGAAAAAAGGCTCGTGACAGAAACTGCAAAGAAGATGTCTGCTGAAATTTTAAAAACTGAAAGCTCGGAATGGTGGTTTGATAAACAAACCGATTGGTGGATTAATGGGCAGGAAGACCAGGATAATAATTGATAAAACCTGCCAGATACCATTCAGCTGGATGGTCATGAGGATCTGCCTTGTTGTTTCACTTCTATTGCATGTAATTCTGATTCTGGCTATACAAAAGGCCTTCCCGGTAAACTGGATTAACAATCCTTTACGGACTTATCATGTTGAACTGCTCCGGCCTCCGATAGATCACCTGGCAGCTCAGGAGATAACAGGGGCTGGTCTTGACTCCCTCATTCCACCGGAAACCAGGCCAGATAAGGAACTTGAAGAAACCATATCCCTGGATACTGAAGATAAGAGATACTGGTCATATGTTAAGATCATAAAAACCAGATTGTCGAATAACTGGAAATATCCGCAAGAGGCCTGGGGAAACCTGATAGAAGGCAAAGTCATGGTTATGTTCCGTTTAACCAGGCAGGGCCATTTGATAAATGTCGAAATTTTGCAGCCTTCAGGCTTTACAGTTCTTGATAATGAAGCTGCAAGAGCAATTCGAGCTTCTGCACCCTTCCCTTCTTTCCCTGATTCAGTTACTGCGACGAGATTGAATATAGGGGTAAATTTTTCCTACCAGATTGCTGTGCGGCAGTGATCTAAGTACCTTGACTTAATTTTTCTTATGCTTAGTTTATTAGAAGTTTGATTTTCCATTTCTGTATTTGCAGAGGTAAAGAAATATTATATGGCAGGAAAAGACTATTATAAAATTCTTGATGTTTCCAAAACAGCATCTTCTGATGAAATAAAAAAGGCCTATCGAAAACTTGCAATGAAATATCATCCTGATCGCAACAAGGGAGATAAGTCATCTGAGGCTAAATTTAAGGAAATAAGTGAGGCATATGCAGTACTCAGTGACCCTGAAAAAAAGAAACAGTATGATATGTTTGGTGCGGAAGGATTTCAAAACAGGTTTAGTCAGGATGATATATTCAGGGGCTTTGATTTCGGTAGTGTTTTTAATGAATTCGGATTTGGAGGAGGAAAAGCTCAGAATATTTTCAGTCAGTTTTTCAACGGCATGGGAGGAGGCGCCAGATACCAGCGGCGCGGAGGTGGATCATCCCCATTTGATTCCTTTTCCGGAGGCTTCGGTTCACAGCCAAAAGGCATCAAAGGCCAGAACCTTATTTATGAGCTTAATCTGACCCTGGAAGAAATAACAAAAACCACTGAAAAAATTATTTCATATCAGGTCGATGGCCGTCAGGAAACTGTCTCAGTCAAAATTCCTGCCGGAATTGCATCCGGGCAAAAGCTGAGGCTGCAGGGAAAAGGGCATCCTGGTCATTATGGAGGCCCTCCGGGTGATTTGCACATTCTTGTTAAGCTGCTGGACCATCCGGTTTTTAAAAGAGTAAATAATGACCTCTATTTGAAAAAAAAGATTAAATTCTCTGAGGCTATTCTTGGCGCTGAGATCGAGGTCCCCACAATCGATCAGAAGACGCTGAAATTAAAGGTTCCGCCAGGGACACAGGACAATGCAAAACTAAGATTGAAAGGTTGCGGTTTGCCGGATATGAAAGGTAACGGACGTGCGGATGCATATGTTGAAATCAGCATTGATGTTCCAAAAAAGATTAACAGCAAGCAGGAATCCCTGATAAAGTCATTATCAAAGGCAGGATTATAAACAACATGAAAGCCCTTTGCGTTTTTTCCGGCGGCCTGGACAGTATGCTGGCAGCGGGTCTGATAAGGTCTCAAGGCATTGATGTCCTGGGCCTTTTTTTTGAAACTCCTTTCTTCTCATCGGAAAAGGCTGTCAAATCGGCCCGGTCAATCAACCTTCCCTTAAAAACTATTGACGTATCCAGAGAACATCTTGAGATAGTCAAGAGCCCGAAATACGGATACGGAAAAAATATGAATCCCTGCATTGACTGCCATGCCTTCATGTTCCGAATTTCCGGTGAGATGCTTGAAAAAGAACATGCCCACTTTATTATAAGCGGAGAGGTTCTGGGCCAGCGTCCTATGTCGCAGAACAAGAAATCCCTATCTATAATAGCTGAAGAAAGCGGCCTTAACGGTCTTCTGCTTAGACCTCTTTCGGCAAAATGCCTCAGGAAAACAATACCGGAAGAGAAAAAATGGATAGATATTGACTTGTTAATGGATATTAAGGGGCGTTCAAGAAAACCGCAGATGGAGCTGGCATCTAAAATGGGCATATTTGAATATCCTGCTCCTGCTGGAGGCTGCCTGTTGACCGAGACGGTTTTTTCCAGAAGATTAAAAGACCTGCTGAATTTCAAGGCAAATCCCGAGTTAAGGGAAATTGAACTATTAAAACATGGCAGGCATTTCAGGATCAGTAATGAGACAAAACTGGTTGTAGGAAGGAATAAGGAAGAAAATGAAATAATAACCGCTCTTGCTGGAAAAGATGACCAAATCCTTTCAGCCATTTTCTTCCCCGGCCCGTCAGTATTGCTGTCAGGAAGTCCTTCAGAAGAATCATTGAAGTTAGCCGCCTCTATCACAGCCTCATACGGTGATTCAAAGAACGGAGAAGACACAGATATCAGTGTGGAAGGGAAATTAACGAACAGAAGATTGTCTGCAAAAGTAATCCATAAAGAAGCGTTTAAATCTTATATGATTTAAAAGTTTGTTTTATTTTTAACTTTTTAACGCCCCAACAAAAGATAAGACCAGCTGCAATCATGATTCCAGCCGATGGTTCCTGTGCGGGAACACCGCTAAACAGGCAGCTTCCCGTTTTAACGGAAATAACAAGGCAGAATATATATCAATCAGTTTACTCGGATAATGTGAAGTATTTTTTGTTTTCACTTAAACTTTCTATGAAATTATTAATCACTTTATCATTATCTTCATTAGATATAGCTTTAATCAACCTTTCTTCTGCAACTGATACAGCTATATCTGCTATTTCATTATTTAACGCCTTTTTCGCTGCGATCAATCTGTACTCTGATTCCATTTTTGCGTTCTCAAGCATTTGCTCAGCGGTGATATGAGCTTCAGCGATAATCTTTTCTTTTTCCTCTTTTCCAATCTGAAGGATACTTTCCCTCATTTCATTCAGATACTTGTCAATGTTTTTAAATTTTTCATTCTCGGCATCAATTGTGGACTTGGCAGTTTGCAACTTGGAATTAAGAGAATCAAGCTTCTCCTTTATTTTCTTTCTTTCTCCAAAGAGGAAATTCATAAGCGGCTTTCTTGCAAATTTAATGAAAAGAACCACAAGGATAGCGAAATTAAAGAATAAAAGGATATTGTCCCAGATCTTGCGTCCCTGGCTTATCCCCTCCTCATCGGCAAATACATCACCGCATAAACATATAAAACAGATTACAATGCACAAAAAGACTGTTTTTTTTGAAATTAGACTCAAGCTGCTATCCTCCTGCCAACGATCTTTTCAGTTATCTCGTCAACAATATTATCAGCTTCTCTTTTTAAAGACGGCCTGATTTTTTCTATCTGCTTCTTGATTTCTTTATCCAGGTCATCCCTTATTGATGATATTTCATCTTTTGTATTATTAAAAAGCTCGTTCGCTTTTGCCATCGCCTCTGTTTTGAGCGTATTTCTCTCTTCCATTGCCTTTTTTCTCGCCTCGTTTTCTGTAGAGGCATATTCAGCAATCAGATCATCAAATTTATGCTCAAACTCTTTGATTTCGTTCCCTATTTTATTAACATGCTCCGATCTGTCCCTGAGAATTTTCAATACAGGACGAAGCATCAGGCGGTTTAAGATAAAGACGAAGATAACAAACTGAACCACCTGCAGAATCAGGGTTGCATTAATGCTTATCATAAGCCAGAACCACCTTTTTACTCAATTAAACAACAAATAAAAGTAATAAGGCCACCACTAAGGAATATATACCAGTTGATTCAGAAACGGCCTGTCCTACAAGCATGGTTCTGGTAAGAAGACCAGCCTCTTCAGGTCTCCGGCCTATTGCCTCACATGCCTTACCACCAACATAACCTTCACCGACACCAGGCCCTATGGCACCTAAACCCATTGCTATTCCTGCCCCTAAAAAGGCTGCTGCCTTAATTATCTCAACACCTTCAATTGCCATTACTTCCCCCTATTTTCTGTTTACATATTTATTAAAAATATTAAAATTTACCAAAAACAGCCTGGGAATTCAGAAAATCAGACTACAAAAATAAGCACAAGGCTTATGACCATAGCGTAGATTGCAGTAGACTGAGAAACAGCCTGACCTACGAGCATGATCCGCGTCAACTCCCCTGTAGCCCTCATATTCCTTGAAACCCATCTTACTGCGCTTTCTGCAGTCAACCCATTTCCAATTCCCGGGCCAACCCCTCCGAACCCCATACAGATCCCCGCACCAAGCAGGGCCATAGATGCATTAAGAGCGACAGCCTCAGGAAACGTTTTGAACATCAAAATGAAGCTCACCAGCAGGCCAAAAATTGCAGGGGTTTGAGAAACGGCCTGACCCACTAACATAGTGGTAGTAACCTGAGCAATTGATTCAGGTTGCCTTGCAATACCTTCGCAACTGGCCCCTGCTGCCTTACCTCCCCCAAACCCGGATCCAATTGCCGCCAGCCCGGTACTTATACCTGCCCCAATCAGTGCTGCCCATGTTGGACTCACGGGCATTTTACTGAAATCCATGAACATAAGCATCAGGGCAACAACCATTGAAAAGATGGCAGGTGTCTGACATACTGCTGATCCAATCAGCATATTGGTGGTAAGACGCCCGGCCATGACCGGCTGCCTTGCAATTCCGAGGCATGCCTCACCGCCCGGAAAACCAGAGCCAACCCCTGAGCCTATTGCACCGAAACCCATGCATATGCCAGCGCCAAAAAGTGCTGCAGCCTTCAGGATAGAGGTAGAAGGCATTTTCACAAAAAGCAGTAGAATCGCAATCACCAGGGCAAATATAGCTGCAGTTTCTGCTATGGCTTGGCCTACAAGCATGTTTTTAATTATGTCACCCGATTTTTTACTTTTTTGAGAAATGGCATGATTGGCTAATCCGGCAGTATAGCCCTCGCCAAGGGCAGCCCCTATGGCACCCAGACCTATGCACAAGCCGGCTCCCGCATATGATGCCAAATTGGTAATTGTAACGATATTTGAAAGCATAATTACTTAACCTGAACCGAAATATAGACAAGTGTTAACATCGTAAAAACAAAGGCCTGAATCGTCCCTATAAAAAGACTGAAAAAAAGGATCAGGAAAGGAGGTAGAACCAGACTATAGATCAGATGCGAGACGACCAGGATAATAATTGCACCACCCAGTATATTTCCATACAAACGAAAGGATATGGAAACCACCTTGGCCAGTTCCCCGATTATGTTCAAAGGGGCCATAAAAAAGATGGGCTCAAAATATGCCTTGGCATAAACCTTGAAGCCCTTTTTTTTGATTCCCGCATGATGGGCTATGAAAAAGCCCATTACCCCCAGGCCAAGTGTAGTGTTAAGGTCTTTCGTCGGCTCTGAAAGCTTGGGTAAAATTCCCAGCCAGTTACTTAATAACAGAAACATGAAAAGACTGCAGATGAGCGGAAAATACTTTTTGACCATTTTTTCATCCAGGGCATCCTTTGTAAGATCATAAAAGGTCTGTACAAATAATTCGGCAACTACCTGGAAAGGATTTGGAATAAAGGAAATCTTTCTTGTCGCCAGAAACCCGAACAGGATCAGCAAAAGCATCACAATCCAGGTCATGATCAGCGTCTCTGTATTGAATACCAGATTAATGCCAAATAAATTTATTGTAAATTGAGGAATATTAGTCAAGTCTTCCATAATCAGAAACCTTAATTACACCTTGCGCATCAGGGTAAAACGTTTAAGTATAACTTGATCCAGGATAATAACAAACTGAACGGCAAAAAGGCCTGCAGCAGCCGCAATGAAGTCAAGTGAAGACATTTTAACGGCTATAATAAGCGGAATTGCCATTATTGCATATCTCAAAATAATAGAAAGTATGGCCACGGAATTGGCCTTGAGCCTGGTTTTATTCAATTGTTTGGGGCTTAACTGGGCCATCACCACAAAATTAATAACACTGAATATGGAAGCCAGCAGAAAGCCTTTGGCGATAGGTTTATGCCCCAGCAGAATAAAAAAGAAAGCCACGCAGATGGACATCATCATGGTCTGAGAGCAATATTTTTTTTGCAGGCTTTTAACTTCTTCCATTTTTCTTTTTATAAGAGGGGCCTTTGCCTTTTATGTCAACCACCTTTTCAATCTGTCGGTAGGCAGTATATCCTCCCCCTGCAATTCCCAGCAAAATAAAAATGATTGAAAATAAACCTCTTATTCCAAGCCACTTATCCAGAAAATACCCGATAGCAAGACAAAAAACTATTGACCCTGCCATCGTCAGACCTACCTGAGAAACGAGAGCAATATTGTCAATCCAGGATTTATTTTTATTAAAATCGAAAAGCGTCAAATTTGGAAACCGTATATTTACAGGCAAGGAGCCTTATGCTGCAATTCGTATCCGAAATCACTTGTTTGATTTCAGAATAAAACCTGGTATTGAACTGTTTGCAGTCACTACAGATAAATTAACCGCTTGTAGATGTCAAGCATAAAGCGAATAAAAAGATACTCTAATTAACTGTCGGCAGCTCATTTGTGTTGACTAATATGCAAAAAATAGATTATTATTCCTTAGTTTTAATAACCCTGGAATAATATCGAAAAATACTTTTTTTGAGACTTCTTAACCCATAAAAACTGAAATGCTGAATAAAAAGGGCGTTTACCTTTTTTTGATTTGACGGCAAATAGGCCAGGGAGACCTTATGTTTAAAGAACTCAATCTTGGACCAAGGCAGCGCACCACCGTTGCCGCTGCGATGACGCTCGGCGCAGTGCTGGTGCTTTTGCTGGTTTTTGCTGCAATCCTGTGGGGTCTTACTGCCTTTGTCGGCACTTTCAGGAATGTACTGCTGCCTCCTGTGGTGGCAGGCATCCTTACCATGTTACTGCGCCCATACTACAACCTGCTCCTTAAGCTCTGCCATGGATCACAGGCGGCTGCTCTGATTTTATTTTTTCTCTCCGCACTGGTTCCTCTGGCAGCATTTATCTGGTTTGCAGGCGCATTTGCCTTCAATCAGCTTCTCCAGCTGTTTGACGACCTGTCGTCCATGATCAGTGCTCTTCAGGAGGCGGGCCGTTCTCACATGCAGCAGGGTGTAGCACTGCTTAAAAAGTACGGTCTGATGAACGAATTAGGCAGTCTGGTACAGGATCACGGGGAAATGGTTGCCGGCTGGCTCAAGGCTCTTGGCAAGCGGATGTCTCAGTCTGTTTTTCAGATGTTTCAGTCCGCGGCAGGCCTTTTTGCATGGGTGGTACTCCCTGTCTATCTTGCCTTCTTTCTCATGGCAAAACCCTTCCAGGCCAGTCAGATCGGTGAATTCCTGCCTTTCCTGAAAAAGGGTACCAGGGAAGATGTTATATATCTTTTTGATCAGTTTATCAGCATCCTGCTTACTTTCTTTCGCGGTCAGATCATCATAGCCCTGGCCCAGGGTGTGCTTTTTGCTGTCGGTTTTGTCCTGGTCGGCCTTCCCTATGGCAGTGTCATTGGTATGATGCTGGGTATTCTAAACATCGTACCCTATCTTGGGAGCATCATGGGTCTCGGAATTGCTTTGCCTCTGGCCTATTTAGGCGATGGTGGAGGAATGTTAAGGCTTGTGCTGGTACTTACAGTCTTCAGCGCAGTACAGGTAATAGAAGGCTATATCCTTACCCCGAGGATTATGGGCAACCGTACCGGTCTTCACCCGGCGCTCATAATCTTTGCTGTCTTTTTCTGGGGGGTCGCACTGGGCGGAATCCTGGGCATGATGCTTGCTATTCCTCTGACCGCCTTTGCAGTTGTCTTCTGGAGACTGCTTAAAAAGAAGTATATCACGGAAATGGTGTAAAATCCCCTTCCCGGCCTCCGTCTTCTGTCCTCTGCCTTTCCGTCATCTGTCATCAAAAGCCTTGACCAATACGCAAAAATAAGATTATTCTTCCTTAGTTTCAATAACACTGAATATAAAAGTTTCTGTTCTTAAACCTTGCTGCAACAATGAAAAATTGCAAGGCTCACCCAGAGGTAAAGAATCATGATGACCCTGCGGATTTTTTCACACAAGTTCGAATCTGTTCCTGCTGCTACTTCCTGGTATCTCTCAGACCTCGGAGAATCGAGGGGAAAACAGGAATTGTTTAGTCGGCAATCCCCACAGCGATTAAAGTCTCTTCGCGAACATGCACTTATTGAAAGCGCTTTATCGTCCAACCGGATCGAAGGTGTGGAAGTAGATCAATCCAGAATCGCAACCATTGTCCTTGGCAATCCGCTTCTACGGGACAGGGATGAAGAAGAAGTCCGGGGATATCGGCAAGCCCTGACATGGATTCACGAGAAGGGTACAGGACTTGCCTTGTCCGAAGAAAACATTTTAAAACTGCATCATATGACACGAGGAGAGATCTGGGATGCCGGGAAATACAAGGAAAAAGACGGTGACATAATTGAAAAGTTCCCTGATGGAAGATCGCGAATCCGCTTCAAAACGGTTTCGGCAAAGGACACGCCAGTCTTCATTAAAGAATTGGTAGAGCTTTACGATGATGCCATCAAGGAGCATAAAGTCCCGCTCCCTGTTCTTCTGGCTGCATTCAATCTCGATTTTCTGTGCATACATCCTTTTCGTGATGGAAATGGCCGGGTATCCCGGCTCCTGATGCTCCTGCAATGCTACCATCTGGGGTTCGAGGTCGGACGATATATCAGCTTGGAGCGTCTCATTGAGCAGAACAAGGAACGTTATTATGAAACCCTGGAGCAAAGCTCCAAAGGTTGGCACGAAGGAAAGCACGATCCATGGCCTTATATCAACTACATACTTTCCATTATTAGAATGGCATACAAGGAATTCGAGGAACGTCTTGGCCGCCTTCAAAGCCCGAGGGGAGAAAAGACTTATCTTGTTCTTCGGGCGATTGATAAGGCTCCCGGCCCTTTCCACATAGCAGAGCTTCGAGATCAGTGCCCGAATGTTAGTTTGGACATGATTAGACGGGTATTAAAAAATCTGCGGGAGAAAGACCGGGTAGAATGCATGGGGCGAGGGCAAAGTGCTCGGTGGCGTAAGACTATGAGCTGGAAATTAGGTAATACCCAATGAATTAGGTAGTTAATCAGGTAATTTCACATCTTGTTGGAGTAGACTTTAAACCTCCTCCCCGATTCTTCATTTCTCCGCTACATTATTCTTCCGTCCTCCGTCTCTCCGTCATCTGTCTTTCTGTCCTCTGTCCGTCCTTAGGCAGAATAATATAATAATCAAGAATATCCTTGACCAATCTTCAATAAAAGGCTTATTCTTTCTAAGTTTTAATGATACTGGGGATAATATAAAGATTTTTGTTCTTAAACCTTACTTCACCAGTGAAGAATGAAGCTTTAACCGCAGTCGGTTCTATTTTCTGGGGATTTTTATGCACGCTCTGCACGAACATCCCCTTTCATCAGAAAAGGAGCATGTCGCATGACAAAATCCGATTTAATCCGTGTGGCGGTTTTTGAAGGGAAACATATTCGCAAAATCATGCATTTGGACGAATGGTGGTTTTCTGTAATTGATATTGTAGAGGTGCTTACCGAAAGCAACATACCCAAACGGTATTGGAGCGATCTCAAGCGTAAGCTGGCTAAAGAAGGTTATTCCGAGTTGTACGATAAAATCGTACAACTGAAATTTGCTGCTGCTGATGGGAAATATTACGCCACCGATTGCGCCAACACTGAAACCATGTTCCGTATCATCCAGTCAATTCCCTCGCCAAAGGTTGAACCGTTCAAACAATGGCTGGCCCGGGTAGGTTATGAGCGGCTTGAGGAGATCGAAAACCCCGAACTTTCCATGGAACGGATGCAGGATCTGTATGAGAAAAAAGGGTATCCGAAAGAGTGGATTGACAAGCGGATGCGCGGGATTGCCGTCCGCCAGGATTTGACAGGCGAATGGAAAAATCGTGGCGCCAGGACCAGCCTGGAATATGCGATACTGACCAACGAGATCATGCAGGGTGCTTTTGATTTGAAAGTGGATGAATACAAGAAAGTGAAAGGATTGGCGCGGGAGAACCTTCGAGACCATATGACAGATATTGAGCTGATTCTGACCATGCTTGGCGAGGCAACCACCACCAAGCTGCATCGTGATCGGAATTCCCGGGGAATTGAGCCGCTGAAGAAGGATGCCCAGGAAGGCGGCGTGGTTGCGGGCAGCACCCGCCGGGACATTGAAAAACGATCTGGCAAACCAGTGGTGACAGGTGATAATTTTAAGGGTTTGAGCGGTAAAGAGAAGAAGAGAATAACGTAGGGCAAGCGGACAGTGGCACATTGTCTGCGCCCGGAAGTTGCCTGAGCCTCAGTTAACCCACAAATTCGTAGAGGAGCCATTAACTGAGAGTCAAACTTAGATTTCTCCTCTTTCCCACGTCCTCCGCCCTCAGTCCTCTGTCACCTGTCTTCTGTAGTCCGTCATCAGTCTTCCGTCTTCTGCCTTTCCGTCATCTGTCATCAAAAGCCTTGACTAATACACAAAAATAAGATTATTATTCCTTAATTTTTATAATAAGATGATATATAAATCATCTCTTGTAGATTTTGAGAATGGCCTATAAAGGAATCAAGTCTGCCAGTGGATATTTATTGAAAGCGGGTTGTGTTCTTATTTAAGATATATCGTTTATAACAATGAGAAAAAGGAGAGAAAATAGAATCTGCAATACATACAAGTCATGCGTGGATTTAGTATTTTTAAATCTGCTATTTTGTTACTAATTAAAATGATTTTAAGGGCAAAAAACAGATGTTTTTTATCCATGTTTTTTGCAAATATTATTCGATAATTTGCTCCGACCCGGCTTGACGGCTCGCTTTATAGTTAAAATAATAAGAGAAATAAAAAATGCCAAAATGGTCTCACCCAGGTGGAAAATTGAGGGAACTAGGCCCTGAATCACTTACCGATACAGAATTACTGTCAATTCTTATTTCATCCGGTATTAAAGGAAAATCAGCTGAAGACATCGCCGAAGAAGTATTAGAAAGATTCAATTCATTTAAGGGACTCGCAAACCAACCATTGGAAAAATTCCTCGAAATTAAGGGGCTTTCCGATGTGAAGATAATCAGGATCGCTGCCGCATTTGAAATAGCAAAAAGGATTGTTAAGCAAGTCTTAAAAGAAAATGAGCAAGAAAAAATCTAAATTAGCAGGTAGGGATATTAGGGTCTCAAGCCCTTTCGACAGTTCGGTTCATAAGACGGAATGGACCGGTGCTGCAAAGATCGCAGAATGGATCAACAACATTGTTGAAACACAAGGGCTTTCTTTTGGAATGGCGGAGGTAGAGACGATTCAGCCTGCTACGAAAAAAAGGGCTGATATTAACCTATTTGAATCACCTCAAAGTGATAAAACAATTTGCGTAATTGAATTTAAACTCCCATATATAGATCCCTTTACAGATGAATTAAAAGAAGATGCCCATAAAAAAGCAAATAAAAGAAAAGCAAAATACTTCGCTACTTCTAATTTTCAAAAATTACTATGGTTTAAGACCGAGGAAGTCAATCGGATGGCCCATGAATCAGAGCAGATCGCCGGGATTTATGAGTTGTCTAGAATTGAAGACCTTGACAACCTCGAAGAGCCGCGCTTCAAAAACAGTATTATTAAGGGATTAGAGAAATTCATTTTTGAACTTTCGGATGTACAGTTGGGTAAAAAAGCTGAACCGCTACTTCCGATTGATGAACTACTTATCCACCTTCTCCATGAAAAGATACATCGGCTTTCAAAGCATTATAGAGAGATTATACGAGACAGGTTTCATAAAGAACCGAAGTTCCGGAAAAAGCTAACCAAATGGTTTATAGAGCAGCATTGGCATTTCACAGGTCAGGAAAGCGATTTTGAGAAGGCTGCCAGGCAGACAGGTTATCTTTTAACAAATAAGATCCTGTTCTACCAGGTTCTTAAGTCAAAACAGACGATTCTCGCCTCACTTATGATTCCCGATGATCTTGTAGCAGGTGGTCAACTCCAGAATATTCTTCAATCCTATTTTGATACAGTAATACAGCAGATCGATTATGAGACCATATATTCCACCGATTTTATTGATCAGATCGCTTTCCCTGAACATAAAGCGGTTGTAGACGATATTAAAGATATAATTGCTATCTTAAAAAGATATGATTTTTCAAGCATAGGTTTCGAAACCATCGGTAGGATATTTGAAAAACTTATCCCATCTAAGGAAAGACACAACCTTGGACAATATTTCACCAATGCCGACGTTGTGGATATTATATTGCGATTTTGTCATAAAAAAGAATCCGATAAAGTAATTGATCCTGCCTGTGGCGCCGGGACATTTCTCGTAAGAGCATATCAGCATAAAAAATTAATGAATAGAACACTCCCTCATGAAGAAATTTTGAAAACACTCTGGGGTATAGATATCGCCAAGTTTCCAGCCCATCTTTCAATGATTAATCTGGCTATTAATGATCTTGGCGTCATGAAAAACTATCCAAACATTGCCCAGAATGATTTCTTTGATTTGATGGCGGATAAGGATGGATTCATACTGCCGGAAAAATGGCGAAAAGTAATCATCAAGACATTAGGCAAAGAAGAAAGAGAAGTCACTTATCCTCGATGGTATGACTGTATTGTCGGTAACCCGCCCTATACAAGGCAGGAAGAAATGTCTGAAATCAGCGGAGAGGTCGGATACAAGAAAGATCTGATAACAAAAGCACTCTATATGGGGACAAACAAGATTGCCGACATATCAAAAAGAGCCGGAATTCACGCCTATTTCTTTGTACATGGGACCAAGTTCCTGAAAGACAGAGGTATGTTCGGATTTATTGTCTCCAATTCATGGCTGGATGTTGATTATGGTAAGGGGCTCCAGGAACTATTTTTACAAAACTACAAGATAATTGCCATTATTGATTCAAAGGTTGAACGCTGGTTTGAAGAGGCAGATATAAACACCTGTATAATTATCCTTGAAAAATGCAAGGACGCAAAGGTGAGGGAAGAAAACAAGTTGAGGTTCGTTTACCTCTTTAAACCTTTACGCCATTTCATACCTGCGGCACAGGATATCTGGGAAAAACAAAAAGAGCGCCTCAATGCAATTGATGACCTTATCAAGACCATTCTTTTCCATGAAGACCTCTATCAATCAGACGACCTTAGAATATTCACCATAAGCCAGAAAGACTTGTGGGAAGAAGGATATAATAAAGAGAAAGGCGCCTATGAGGGCGCCAAATGGGGAAAATATCTCAGGGCACCGGAGATATATTTCAAGATACTTAAAAAGGGCCAAGGGAAATTAGTGCCGTTAAGAGAATTGGCTGATGTAAGAAGGGGATTCACAACTGGTGCCAATAAGTTTTTTTATTTAACAGAAGAAGAGATTAGAGCCAAAGGAATTGAAAAAGAATATTGGATGCACGAGGACGAAAAAGGGAACTTGGTGCCAAACAAAGTTATTATAAGCCCTAGGGAAGGAAAAAAGGTTATTTTAGAGCCAGATTTTTTGAATAAGATGGTTCTTTTTATCTCTGAGAAAAAGGAGGCTTTGAAAAAAAAGAATATATTAAGCCATATAAGGCATGGGGAAAGAGAAGGATATAACAAAAGACCCACCTGCAGTTCCAGAGAGAAATGGTTTGGAATAGAAAGAAGAGAGCCATGGCCTATTTTACATCCAATGATACACAATGAAAGGCAAACAGTCTTATATAATAAGTATGGAGTTCAGGTAGATCACAACCTTTTTGAAATAAAACCTAAAAATGAGGAAGAAATATCAGGTCTTCTTGGTTTTTTACTATCCACTGTAGGAATGCTGTTCAAAGAGTTTGGTGGCAGGACAAATCTTGGACAAGGAGCATTAAAAACAGAAGGCGTTGATATAGAAAAATTTCTAATTCCAAAACATTTTTTAAAAGAGGATTTAAATGCTTTGAATAAGTTTTTTCAAGAAAACGCCGCAATGGAGATCAACTCAATTTTTGATGAAGTTGATCCTGAACCTGAAAAGATATCCTTAGAAAAAATAAAGCCCGATAGAAGAAAATTAGACAAAATTATTATGGGCGATATCCTTGGCCTTACTGAAGATGAACAAATTGAGGTTTATAAGGCAGTGATTGACCTTGTAAGATCGAGACTTAGCCGGGCAAAAAGCGTGAAGAAAAAGGGTAAGGTCAAAGAGGGAGTCGACATAGAGCACATCACAAGAGTCATTATGGATAAGTTGGGAAAAGGGCTATATCGGAAATTTTATGATGAAAAAATACTGAGTAATAAAGAATTAAAAGAGGTCAAAGTTTTTTCAGCAACAAAAGAAGTGGCGATTGAGAATAGTCTATTCGGCTGGAAAATTGTTTCAGGTAAAAAAGCTGTTCACTGCGTGAATGAGGAAGAGGCAAGGTATTTGAAGGTATGGATTGATTCTGGCCTAATGGAAGAGGTTAAGGTGCCGACTGATCAAAAATATTTACAAAGCATCCTGCCTGAGCTTGAAAAAATGCAGGCAAGGATACTAAAGGTCATTTCAGATCATATAGATTCCATTTCAAGCCAAAAAATTCGTAAAGAGATTCTAAACCACCTACAGAGAAAATTGTTTGAATAGTAGACCTGAAGAATCGGGTCAGATCTACGTTTGACTGTTGTTTAAAGTTTTAATAAGGAAAAAGCCCATTTCCAGGCCATTGAGAAAATAAAGTGATCTATTTTTTTTAAACGGCCGGACGGAGGTCGGACCAAGATAACACGTTGGCTGATGCAGTCGTTGAACAGGCAGTCATATAGCGCAAAAAGAAAGAGGAGAGGGAGACAGTTCAAAAAAAAGTATATACTGAGTCAGAACAACTTGGATTTATTCATTGGCTAAGACCCAATTTACACTGTTGGTGAGAAAATGAAAGCTTTTGTCGGTGTAACAGATAACGACTGGTTTACTTTTCTTTCATCAATTCCTGAAATTGATGAAGTAAATTTCTGGCAACCGAGTGGAAGGACGATTTTTGGTTCTCTTGCTCCCGGCGAACCGTTTCTTTTTAAACTCCACAGCCCATTGAATTATATTGTCGGTGGCGGTTTTTATGCTCATAGCACCATTTTACCTGTCAGCCTGGCATGGCAGGCATTTGGCGTAAAGAATGGGGCCAGGTCGCTTCACGACATGAGGACGCTCCTTGAAAAATATCGCAGGATATCGTCACCAACAAAAGAAGATTATCCTATTGGTTGTATCTTACTGGAACAACCTTTCTTTTTTGATAGATCTGACTGGATACCGGTGCCGCGTGATTGGAAAATGAATATCGTTCGCGGTAAGCCATATGATCTCACTGTTGGCTTGGGCGCAGAACTTTGGGATTCTGTTCAACTCAGAATTCAAACTCGGAATAATAAATCTGAACCAACGGTATCAATTGCTGAATCAAAAAGTGGATATGGTGAGCCTACGCTCGTTATTCCACGCCTGGGTCAAGGAAGTTTCCGCATAATCGTGACCGATGCCTATAATCGCAGATGTGCTGTGACTCAGGAACGCACACTGCCTGCCCTCGAAGCAGCCCACATCAAGCCATTCAGTGAAAGCGGACCACATCGAGTAGATAATGGCCTGCTTCTTCGATCAGATATCCATAAGCTTTTTGATAACGGCTATGTAACAGTTACCAAAGATTATCGATTCGAAGTGAGTCATCGTATAAAAGAAGAATATGAAAACGGCAGGGATTATTACGCAATGCATGGAAGAAATCTTTTTATTCCGCAAAATCAGGCATTAAAGCCTTCGAGTGAATTTGTATCCTGGCATAATGAAAATGTATTCAGGGGATAATCCTTGAAACCTTTATCATTCACAGGGGGGAAGAAAGCATGAATTTAAAGCTACTGAAAACCCACATAGAAAATTATAAAAAGAGCTTAGAAAAAGACTTTGATAAGCACGAACGTGACCTGGCCCAAAGGCAGGAACGGACAAATTACTATCAATCGTGGACTGAAGAACGAATTCTGAAAATGAACGAAGATGATTTGTATGAATATATTTCAGGACTCTGGGCCATGCTTATTTGGGGCAATAAACATTACGTCGTTGATAAAATCGTTAATAACAATGGCTTGGAGAATTTCAGGAAAGAATTGGCTGAATTGGTCTGGGGAATTGCTCCCATTGAAAAGCGATGGGATCATTTCCGATCACATATAAAAGGGTTGGGTCCCGCGATGATTAGTGAGATTCTCTGCCATACTCATCCAACAGAGTGCATGTTGTGGAATAGAAGGGCTTATGTGGGATTAAATTATATCGGTATTAAAAATCTTCCTCGATATGATTATCAAATGACTGGAAAGAAATATAATCACTTGTCATCGGTAACAAAGGAAGTAGCTCTTGAATTAGAAAAAAGTGGGATTAAGAACCCTACTCTTCTCACAGTCGATTATTTTATCTGGGATGAGCTTCAGGTAGTCGATAAACTAAGTCAAATTTTTAGCAAAACGGAAGCTGAAAAAGAAATTTCTGTGGTTGATAAAGAAGATGCCGATGCGGCCAGGTTCATCCACGACGAAATCAGAGACAAATTGGCTGATATAGGAAGATGGCTAGGATTCAACAGCAACATTGAAAGAAAAGTTGCTCATGGTTCTCAGGTAGATGCTGTTTGGGAGGCAACTATCGGAAATATGGGTCGGGTAATTTATGTTTTTGAGGTACAAACGAAAGGGAGCATCGACAGCCTCATCATCAATCTCTATAAATGTCTTAATAATCCTGCTGTTCAGGGTGTCGTTGCCGTGTCAGATGCCACACAGCTGGAAAAAATAAGTAAGCATGCTGCCGATGTGGGCGATTTAAACAAAAAGTTGAAGTATTGGGATTACTTGGAAGTACTTCAAATCCATGAAGCCCTGGAATCTGTAAATGAGACTATCAACAAGCTCGGGTTGGTGCCTCATGGGTTTTAGATAATATCGGATTGGTGGTCGCGGACGGCCGGACAAAGGTCGAACCAAGATAAGGCTTCAATATGATTTCAGTATTGTCTGAAATCTCCTTATTTTTTTGGCTTAGAGCAGTGTTTTTGACATCAAAAATCACCTTTTAAGAATATAGTGGAACAGGATCGAATCTGCTATCAACCTCACATGCAACAGCCTGAAACATTTGATCAGTAATATATCCGTGTGGAGAATATAAGCTGTTTTCTTCGCAAGAAATGCGGAGAAAAATCATTATATACTTTTTACCCTCTGCCCTTCCCTGACTTTCTAACAATTTATTACCCTCTTAATTCAACATCACGACGGTTCAATAATCTTAATGTTTGACAGAAGAACTAAACTCAGTTACCTTATAAGGAGAATACAAAAGGCACACTTTTATGAAATATTTTGACTGGAATGATGAAAAAAATGATTTACTCAAACAGATGCGTGGAGTGTCGTTTGAGCAAGTTGTGCTGGCTATCGTGTCGGGGGATCTGATTGACCGGATAAAACATCCGAACCCGGATAAATACCCCAATCAAAGAATATTTTTGGTGAAGATCGATGAGTATATATATTCGGTGCCATATGTTGAGGATGATGAGAAGGTGTTCTTAAAAACAATAATTCCCAACAGCAAGGCAACCAGGAAATACCTTGGAGAAAAAAGATGAAAAAAGGAAAATATATTGATGAATATGAAAGGGAACTGGCAAAGTCACTTGAAAGCGAGGACTGGGTTTCTGATCTCAGCAAAAAAGAAAAAGAGCAGTATGAAAAATATGCCCGCAACAGTCTGACGAAACAGAAAAGGATCAACATCCGAATGACCGAACGGGACCTTAAAAAAATCCAGGCAAAGGCGATTGAGGAAGGTCTACCTTACCAATCCCTCATCTCTATGCTGATTCACAAATATAACGAAGGGAAAGTATCTATACAGGGATGATAAAAGCAGAGATTGGATTCTGGTCTACGGTTGACTGCTGTTTAAAGTTTTAATGGCGTTCAATGCTTTTTAATCCGCCAGGCGGACAAGGATTTGATTCCCTGCTGCTTGAGTCGGGGTAGTTTATTTTACTTTTAAAAAATACTTGTAAATTTCACTTACGTTGCAAACAATGTTTTAAAGCTTAATATGGTGGAGGCAATGTATGAGCAAGACATTATCCGTAAGGGTCACTGACGAAATCTCATTAAAACTAAATGAAATTGCAGAAGAGACAGAAAAGAACAGGTTAAGAGAATATTAGATAAAATTGAAACCGAACTCCCCGAAAAAGCGGATGTTTTCCCAACATTAACAGGTAGATTTTCTGGCCTGAGAAAATTCAGAGTGGGAGATTTCAGGGTAATTTATTCAATTATAGGCAACACAGCTCTTATTTTGAGAGTGGAGTATAAAATATCGAATAATTATCCGAGATATAGAGTTTATAATCCATGAGAAATCTGATTAAAAGCATATCGACCAGGACCGGGGCCGCAAAGTTTTCCATGGTCGTTATCATTTGTCTTATTATTCTCAAAGTAGTTGTTTCCATCATTTCACGCAGTATCAGCATCTCCGCTCAGGCAGCGGACAGCATCCTGGACATTTTTTCCATCGGTATTACGTTGCTTGCGTTGAACATGTCCGTAACCCCCGCAGATGAGGACCATCCCTTCGGGCACGGCAAGGCGGAAGGACTCGCAGCCTTTATTCAGGCAATTCTGGTACTTGGAGCGGGTGGTTTCATCATTTATACTGCGATAAACCGCATTATCCATAGTACAACAATAAAACCTGAGGAAGGTATTATAGTGATGATTATTTCAATCATTACCAGTATTTTACTTTCCCGCCACCTTCACCGGGTTGCCAGTGCTACAGGTTCCACGGCAATTGACGCTTCAGCACGTAACATCAGCGCTGATGTTTACTCGGCCGCTGGTGTATTATTTGGGCTTCTGATAGTGCGTCTTACTAAATTAGTTATTTTAGACCCGATTATCGCCTTGATAATGGCAGGTTTTGTGTTGAAGGCAGGGCGTGAAGTCACTATCCGGGCCATCCATGAACTTATAGACCATGCATTGCCAAAAGAAGAGCAGGATATTTTAATTAATTGTCTCGATGCCCATAATACTCAAATAGTTGAATATCATGCGGTGCGCAGTCGACGATCAGGGAACGAGCGTTTCATTGACCTTCATATTGTAATGAAGCGAAATATCAGCTTTGAAAATGTGCATGATATGTGTGATCACCTGGAGAAGGACATCAAAGAAAAATTGACAAATGCCAATGTAATAATTCATGCGGAGCCCTGCACCTCCGAGAATTGTAGCCATTGTTCTATTACAATTTGTGACCTGCGCGGCGCTTAAATTACTCAGCTGCAACAGCCTGAACCAGTTGATCGGAAAAATCCTTGCGGAGAATAGAAGCTGTTTTAATCGCAATAAATGCGGAGAAATAACTTCATATGCACTTTTTATCTTTTGTCCTTCCCTGATTCATAAACAAATTCTTACTTCGATGGTTCATTTGAGAACAGGGCCACTATCACTTTTGGTCTGACCAGCTTCTATAAAATTGTTGTTATCGATTAATTGACTTAATACATTTTTTTTATATAATTATTTAATAAGAAAGAAAACGGTAAGGCAAAGAGTGCTTTAAGTCATGGGAAAATATAAAATAAATATACCTGAAGACAGAATCAAAGAATTTTGTGAAAAGTATGAGATTGACGAGTTTTCACTTTTTGGTTCCGTGCTTACAGATGAATTCAACTCCAGAAGTGATGTTGATATTCTTGTAAGTTTTAATGAAAGCGCTCGGCACACCCTTTTTGATCTTTCAAGGATGAAAGATGAGCTTGAGCAGCTGCTGGGGTATGAGGTAGATCTTGTCAGCAAACGCGGCCTTGAGTCCAGCAGGAACCTTTTCCGCAAAAACGCCATCCTTAAATCTGCAGAGCCGATATATGCCGCGGGATAATGAATACTTAACTGATATCCTTGAAGCGTGTAAGCTTATAATATCCTATACTTCCGATATGACAAAAGATGATTTTCTTAATGATGCAAAATGCCAGGATGCTGTTATACGGAGATTTGAGATCATAGGTGAAGCCGCTCGAAGAATATCTGATGAACTTAAGTCCGAATATCCCCAAATACCATGGTACGAAATGACCGGAATGAGAAATATTATGTGAGAAAGGGGTCAGATCTACGGTTGACTCTTCTGCCATCAACCTCACCTTCCACCTTTCTTTGCCCGGGTTAGATACTCTCCAACCGTTGTGTGACCAATATTACAGCTCCGACCTATTTCCTCATATGACAGATCAGCTTCGTATTTTAAACGCAGAACTTCCTTTATCTTTCTCATTGAAATCCTCTTCCTTGACATCTGCACCTCCAATTTCTGTATTTGGAGAGCAGATTATCATCTTTTATCTGCGTCTTATTCTTGTTATTATTTTGGCTGGTTCGGCCTGATTAGCTTATCCGTTTTGGAGTGGAATCAGTATCCTGATTGTTTTGGAATCCTCATCCGGATAACTTTGGAATCACCATCCGCTTTCCCGTGGAATCGGTATCCGGATTGGCGTGTATTATACACCCTACCTGACTATTCGTTTTTTTGAGATTGATTGAAAGAATGGATAGTTAGGTCAATCTTTTGTTTACCAATGGAAGGATTTTGCCTTTTCTAAAGTTCACAAGTATGACATTAATGCAAACCTTGTAACGCCACAGCTAACTTGGTCACGTTAGTCAATAGTGTCCTTTACTTTCTACTGCGATCCATTGAAGTTGTTCGTATAATTTTCCATGCGTTTTGGCCAAGATAAGAGTTAGGGTTATAGTCAGGATTACCTCTTTTATTCAGTTCTGATATTGCACGTTTTCGTTGCTCTTCAAATGATACCTCACCAAGGGTAGTCTCTCCCACGAGTTCATCGTCGTAGATCATATGATGTGTTCGAACTTTTGCGTTGCTCATTTTGCTGATTTGAAACAAAAGATTATTTGCAACTTTACTGTATATGTCACATAGAATATCAAGATATTGATCACAAATCGTTAGCGGATATTCCCAATTTATGTAATTATAGTCTAGGCCGTTCCCACTTGTAACTTTTTCATTAAGGCTTACAATCGAATCAATAATTGGTGCATAATCTCCAAACAATATTGCCATATTCGATGGTATAATAGTCCAGTTATTTCGATACTGAAAGATGTTTTTTAAAATAATTTCATAAAGATCAGTGTCGAATCCTACTTTTGAGCCAGCCTTTTGTTGTATTATGTTGTTAATTAAACTCGTTAACTTATCATTCCAATTGGGACTATAATCTTTCGTGTTAAAGACATCATAAGCAAAAGCGACTGCTGGGGTACCAAGACTGATACATTTTTCCCACTCCTTTTTTGCAATCCAATAGGCTGCCCCAACTTGATCACTACTAGGTGTCCAATTAATCCTTTCTATTGCATTGGCAATTTTCATTAATTCAATTTCTTCTGCACTTGGAAAAGTGATTAATAATTTTTGTATCAAAGGCTCAGTTGCATTTTCCCCTATTTCAATACATTTCTCCCAATTCGTCTTTTCAATCCAATATATAGCTGATTCCTTGCTTTGATCGGGCTTCCAGCCAAGTTTTTCGAGCGATGTCACTATTATTTGTATTTCATAACTGTGACTCTGGTATGTTAAGAGGTTAAGAAGATAATCTATAGCTCTGGTATCACCAAGGTTTCCTAACGTCTCAATTACAGAACTTTTGCCTTTCCCAGATTCGAGAACTTTTATAAGCGAATCAAAAAGTTTATCATTCTGAATTTTTCCTATAGACCCTAAAATATATTTCCATGTAGCTTCGTTTTTCTCTTGTGCGATTGCAGATGTTAGTAATATTGTCATTTCCTCATCTACCGAATCAATCTTATTATGGTAGCATAAAGTCCTTGCTGTATTTCTCCTTACGTATTCGTCTTTATGAAATAGGTTATTTAACAGTGGCTTAATTGCTCTATTATCGTTGCATTCTGCAATCATGTCAGTAAATTTGTTAACAATATAAGGATCTTCATCATTTAAATTCGCAATTAAAGCCTTTATCGAGTCTGAAGTAACATTTTTCATAAGAGCTTTTTCAGCAATTTCTCCACTTCTATAATTTTTTTCTTTTTTTACTATGTCGATAAGAGCATATGTTGCTTCAGACGTACCAATTTCAGCAAGGGCTTCTGCTGCAAAATGTGTCAAATGATCCAACCGAGGATTAACTAATATGTTCTTCAATTCGACAATCGCTGGATTTCCGAATTTACCCAAAAGTTTCACAACTTTTACTTGTTCAGAATAGTCTACATGGAACTGGATTGATTTCTCTATTACTGTGGCTAATGGCTTTATGGCTTCCTCGCCCATTTTAAATGCCTCGTCAAATTTATACATGCGCGCCAAACAAGAAGCCTTTATAGAATCTGATGTATTTTCGAAACCAATCATATTTATAGCTTCAGCAACGGTAATACTCCAAAACCTCTTAAATTCTTTTTCCAGAAAACTAAGAGATCGCACATCACCAATTTTTCCAAGTGCCCTAATCGCTTCATGTCTAACATCATAGGTTTCGTTGTCGTTTATAAGTGAAATAAGTTGATCTAAAGGCACATTTTCACCGATTTTACCAAGTGCATTAATTGCCGCTATCCTTATCTTTTCATTTCTATTAGATGACAGATATCGAACTAATTTTGTGATTTTTTTCTTTTTTTTGAGTTTTTCGAAATTTGGATAGAACAATTCTTTAATCCTCATACCACCCTCTCAGCGAATCGTTTTCAAATAATTAAATTCTATCAGATGGAGAAATCATACTCTAGAGTGATAATTTCTGCTGATAGTTTTTACTGTCTGTTTTGGGCGCGATAATCGCCATCCATATACTGAATCTTACCATGATATTCGGCCTTCAATTCCATCTCGCCATCTTCACCAATGATTATCTTTGATCCGCACTAGAGGAGCAAACCGGCCCATCTTCTGTTCCCCTTCATAAAACGAAGGGAGCCAACCCTGTTCCATGGCCTCTTGGATGGTTTCGATTTCAATGGCGCATATGGCACATTTCATTTTATTCCTCCACAATCGAGATTAGTTTTACAAAAGAAATTCTCCCATGACAACAAAAATATGTATTTTTGCTCTACAAAACGAAAAGAATACTGATAGAACCACTGATTTATCCCATTCTCTCAATGAACCTGCACTGGGATGCCAAGGCTTACTGCATATTCGATTTCGAACGTTGTTCCTCCCTTATATCCGTCATCTTCACTGTGGGAATCGGGTCAGGTCTACGGTTGACTGTTGTTTAAAGTTTTAATAAGCAAAAAGCCTATTTTCAGGCCATTGAGAAAACCAAGTGATCTATAGTAGATACCCACGGGCTTACGCCCGTGGCACTTTAAGTCTTAAAATCGAAAGTTAGTTGAATTTGGTCTTTGTCTGCTTTTTCTTGATATTCAATATACTTCTTTATGACGTCCTCATTGACGCCAACTGTTGAGGAGAAA